>Ga0247739_10000696_pt1 | contig 11994 bp, 11 predicted proteins | sample UWRJL058202B2_FD_180943 | JGI IMG/M metagenome (GOLD analysis project Ga0247739, IMG submission 180943) | Plant litter microbial communities from Arlington Agricultural Research Station in Wisconsin, United States - UWRJ-L058-202B-2 | ecosystem: Environmental > Terrestrial > Plant litter >... | reverse complement strand
GGCCGCTCTGTGTCACCTAACTTATTACCCTGTCCCAGTCTTTCCAGACTGGTTCGTATCCCTTATTCCTAATCATCCCGGCAATATCAGCCGGACTTCTTTCATCTGAAATTTCAAACTGTTCCAACGAATCTTTTTCTACTGCGTATCCGCCAGGGTTGGTTTTTGATCCTGCACTGATTGATGTAATTCCCAAAGCAATACAATGGTTTCTGAACTTTTCTGACTCCCGTGTTGAAAGCGAAATCTCCACTTCCTCGTTCATAATCCGATATGCGCAAATCAGTTGTACCAGTTCTTTATCGCTCATTTCAACTTTTGGTTCCAATCCTCCGGAAAATGGGCGAAGACGTGGAAACGATAAACTATAACGGGTTTGCCAGTAAGTTCGTTCGAGATAGTTCAAATGCATGGCTGTAAAAAAGCTATCTGTCCGCCAGTCTTCCAGTCCGATCAGAACGCCCAGTCCCATTTTGTGGATTCCGGCACGTCCAAGCCGGTCAGGAGTTTCAAGCCGATAGTTAAAGTTAGATTTTTTTCCTTTGGGATGATGTTTTTTGTAATCATCCTGATGATAAGTTTCCTGATAAACCAAAATAGAAGTGACGCCCAATGGAATTAAATCCTCATATTCATCCTGATCCAGCGGCTGTATTTCCATTGAAATTTGGGAAAAATACGGCCCGATCAACCGGAGTACTTTTTTGAAATAATCCACATGAACGGTCTGATTCGCTTCACCGGTTACTAACAAAATATGATCGTAACCCAGCTTTTTTATCACTGCGACTTCTTCCAGGATTTCCTTTTCCGTAAGTGTTTTTCTCTTCACTTTATTATTCAGACTAAACCCACAATACGTACAAATGTTAGTGCATTCATTCGACAAGTAAAGCGGGATATACATTTGCATGGTTTTTCCAAAACGCTTTTGCGTAAGTTTATGGCTCAATTGGGCCATGGATTCCAGATAAGGAGCCGCTGCGGGAGAGACCAAAGCTTTAAAATCCTCCAATGTTCTTTTTGGACGAATCAAAGCCTTTTCTACATCCAAAGCAGTTTTTGAGTAAATACTTTCTTTTACCTCATCCCAGCTATATTTTTCGAAGTGATCTTTAAAACTCATCATCTAAAAAGGATGTTAAAGGACTGCTTGCCAATGCAAAATTACTGGTCGATCCCAGCCGTGCTTTAAAAGCCATTCGTCCGGCCTGAACAGCCAGTTTGAAAGCTTTCGCCATTTCAACAGGACTGCCGGAAACTGCAATGGCGGTATTGACCAAAACAGCATCAGCTCCGATTTCCATTGCTTTCGCCGCATCAGAAGGAGATCCGATTCCCGCATCAACGATTACAGGAACATTACTTTGTTCAATAATTATTTCTAAAAAATCAATCGTTCTTAATCCTTTATTACTGCCAATTGGTGATCCCAGTGGCATAACCGCAGAAGCACCGGCATTTTCGAGCCGCTTGCATAAAACAGGATCTGCATGGATATATGGCAGAATAATGAAACCCAGTTTTGCCAATTCTTCCGTTGCTTTCAACGTTTCAATCGGGTCGGGCATTAAATACTTTGGATCGGGGTGAATTTCCAGTTTAAGCCAGTTTGTTTCCAAAGCTTCCCTGGCAAGCTGGGCTGCAAATATGGCTTCTTTGGCTGTTCTTACCCCGGAAGTATTTGGTAAAAGGTTGAAGACCGGGTGATTTAAATGGGATAAAATGTCATCTTCAGCATCATCCATGTTTACACGACGAAGCGCAACGGTTACCAATTCGGAGCCGGAAGCGAGCAAGGCTTCTTCCATAATTATTGATGAACTGAATTTTCCTGTACCGGTAAATAACCGGGATCTAAATTCCTTATCAGCTATTTTTAGCATAATATTTTATAAATATTAGTGACCATTTCTTTTCTGTTTTTTGCATAAATCAACGCCGACGACATAGCAATTCCATGAACTCCAATTGCTGTCAGATCCGAAATGTCTTCGGGTAAAATACCACCAATAGCGATTACTGGAATTGTTTTACCAAGATCTTTCAGCTGTTTTATGATCAGTTGAAAACCATTTATTCCTAAAACCGGACTCAATTTTTCTTTGGTAGAGGTGAAGCGAAACGGACCCAATCCAATGTAATCGGCGCCTTCATTAAGCCGCAGCAAAATGTGTTCAAAAGTATTTGCCGTTCCGCCTATGATCATTTCGTTGCCAACAATTTCTCTGGCTTCTTTTATGGACATATCTTCCAATCCAAGATGTAAACCATATGCTGAAACCTCTCTGGCGATTAATGGGAAATCATTGATTATCAATTTAGCCTGGTATTGATCACAAAGGCTTTTGGCTTTTACAGCTTGTTTAAGAATTTCTCCTGGCGAGTGATTTTTTATTCGAAGTTGCACCCATGTACATCCGGAATCCAAAGCAATTTGTATACTTTCGAGATGGGTTAACTCATTGGTCTGGTTCGATATAAACTGTAATTTTTCGATTCCCGGTTTAAAACCCGGGGCTACAAAATTGGTCACTCCGATGGGGTTGGGATGGGTTGGATTAGACTTGCCAAGTCTGGCGAATGTGTCGACTGCCTTCATCGGATCTTTCCAGAGCGTTCCTAAAACAGCGGCTCCGTCAAAATTCATTTTTTTTACTTCCTGAATATTTTTAATATCAATTCCTCCTAACCCGATTATTGGTATTTTCTTTAATTCATCACTCAGAAAAAAGTTTTGCGGCAAATTACTCTTATAGTCAGATTTTGAAATACTGTCGAATACAGGACTGAAAAATGTATAATCAAAATATGGGGACAATAAATTGACTTGCTCCAAATTATGAATTGAAGTACTGAGTTTATAACCTTCTTCTTTTAGTTTTTGAAGTTTTTCCTCCGATTTCTGATGACGGTCATTTTCAGTATAATGAAGACGAAAAATTCCAAAATGTTTTGTAAGAATATGATGCTGATGAAGAGAAAGTCTGTTGTAAAAAACCGGATTAATCTTTTCAATCAATTCTCTCATTTCTTTTTCTGTAGAATCCGGTTTACGCAAATGCAGACATTCCAGTCCTGCCACAAAAAGACCATTAATAATTTTAGCTTCTTCCTGTATAAAATTCGGATTGGATATGACGATGAGTTTCATATTAGGTTTTGGCTATAAGCTGTTATGAATTGGTGAAGGTGGGTTCCCGGCTTTTCAGTAACAGGATGAATTTTTGAAGTAATTCTGAGGGGAAAATAGTTTTCCACTAACCGCCTTGTGTAGCTTTAATTAGAGTAACACTGTCTTGAGGCATGAGAAATTGAGTTGCCCAATTGGATTTTGGTACAACATGCTGATTAATAGCGACTGCAATTCCTTTTTGGTTTTCCGGGAAAATAGAAAACAAAAGCTGCTGAACGGAATAATGTTCAGGGACTTCACTAAATTTCTGATTGATGCTGATTTCCATTCTGAATAGTTGTTTTGAGAAAAACTTCAGGAATGGACCTTCTAGAAAGATACATTGAGATACAATAGCAGTATCTCTTACTTTTCCCTATCGGCAGTACTAACTGCATCAGGTTCAAAGGGTATTATCTCAGTCCGCAAGCGGGACACCCCCAAAGTTTTAGCAAAGCTATTGTAAAAATCGGTTTTTTTGAAAGTATTTGTAATAAACTTGTCTCTTGAATTTGGCCGGATATGTGAGTTTTACTATTTTGAGCTAACTTTGAATTTGTTATAAATCAACCTGTCTAATCGAATTTAATTTTTAATGGATCTTATTATCAGAAATGCTGCTCCCAAGGATTTACCAGCCATCTTAGAAATTATAAATCAAGCGATTCTCACTACCACTGCTATTTATGATTATGAAATAAGGACTTTGGAAGAACAGACTGCATGGTTTGAAAAAATGATCAATGATGGAATGCCGGTTATTGTTGCCGAGCATGATAAACAGGTACTTGGATATGGTTCTTACAATATTTTTCGTCCTAAAATCGGATATAAATTTAGTGTGGAACATTCCATTTATATGAATGATAAATCAAGAGGTTTGGGAGTAGGAGGCAAGTTGCTAGGTAGTTTAATTCAACGTGCGAGAGAGTCGGGGTTACATACTATGATTGCAGGAATAGACGCTGCAAATCGCGGAAGCATTGATTTTCACAAAAAATATGGATTCATAGAAAAGGGGTATTTACGAGAAGTTGGTTACAAATTTGACCAATGGCTGGATCTGGTTTTTATGCAGTTAATTTTAAAGGAAGAGGTATAAAAGACTTGGAAAAAGCAAATTACCAAGCTGCCCTGAAAGGGCTAAATATCTTAGGATAGGGCAACGCCGGATCAATTTATCAATTCATACGGTAATGTACATGTCAATCAATGTGCCCGCCCCGTTTCCACATAAACCTCCTCATCGCCAGTCGGTTTTCCCTGCCACCATGAAGCTAATATTGAACCGGTAATATTCATCAACGGACCAAAAATAGCCGGAGCCAGCCCAACAGTGGCCATTTTTCCCATTTCTTTTGCAATTCCCGAAGCCAGCCCGCCATTCTGCATTCCTACTTCAATCGCAATAGTACGGCAATCCCGTTCACTCATTTTGAACAACCGGCCCGACCAATAACCCAATGTATATCCGGATAAATTATGTATTAAAACCAGTAGAAGCAAAGTTGGTCCGATGGTGAGTAAACTATCTCTTCCTGCTGCGGTAATAATGACAATAATAAAAGCAATTCCGGCCATCGAAACCAGAGGCATAGCATCGTCCAGCCACTTAGCTTTTCCACTGAATAATTTATTAAAAACCAGACCTGCGCCAATTGGAATGATCACCATTTTGATAATGTCCCACATCATGTGCAGCGTATCAATTTTGACAAAAGCACCAGCCAGCAAACTCATCAGCAATGGCGTAATAATAGGAGCCAGCATTGTTGAAATGGCTGTGATCGTAATCGAAAGCGCCAGATTTGCTTTGGCTAGATAAGATATTACATTAGAAGCCATTCCATTTGGTGAACAACCGATCAGGATAATTCCCGCAGCAATTTCAGGAGGAAAACCGCTGATACTGGCTAAGGTATAACCAATAGTTGGCATGATCATAAAATGACTTACAACACCAATAAACACACCTTTTGGCATTTTTACAACGCCAACAAAATCACCAAAACTCATGGATGTACCCATCCCAAACATAATGATCTGGATGAGTGGAGTAATAAGTGTTGCCAGTTTGAAACCATCAACTGTCTGAAAATATTGTGGATAATAAAGTGCGGTAGTTACTGCTGAAAATATAACGGTGGTATAAGTGAAGCCTTTTAATTTTTCAAAACCACGGAAAGCAATGGCCATGCAAAGGAAAAATCCAATGAAAAACGGGCCTGCCTGATGAAGATTTCCTGATAAAGTAAGATATAAAGCGATTAATAATAATAAAGCCGCAACACCAGAAAGAAGCTTGTAAATATTCATGTTTTTGTAAATATTGTACTATTGTAAAATAGGTGTAATGAGAGAGGAATTCTTGAATTAAAATGGTTTTATAAGTAAAGAAAAGTTTGAATGAGTCTACTGATTTTTAGCTCAGCTATTCGTTCAGCCCGGCTTTGCCGTTCAGGCCGGAACTGCTTTGGTCTGAACGGCAAAGCCGGGCTGAACGAAAACAAACCAGGCCAAACGGAAACAGCAAAATCACCAGGTTCTTTTCTTCATGTATTCATCCAGCTCAGCTCTTTTCATTGGAATTTCCTTGGGATTTTTGTCCAGCCATTTCAGGAAATCGCCTTTTAGCTGATCCGACCATTGGCTATCAATTTGTCCCGGCGTATACTTTTGCTCTTTCAACATTTGAATACCGAATTTATCCCGGATAGAAATAAATTCAGCGGTTAAAATTACTTTTTCAGCAAGATGAGCGGGAATAAAAATAATTCCTTCTCTTTTTGCCAACACCAAATCTCCCGGTAAAACAATGGCTCGTCCAATCCGTATCGGTGTATTTAATCCTGTCAAAACTACATCTTTCAAATAAGAAGGATCCCAGTCACGTACAAATGCATTAAAACCTTCAATTTTAGAAAGTCCTTCCAAATCACGGGATGATGCATCGAAAATGACACCATTTCCAGATTTTGCAAAAATAGAATTTCCCAGATTGTCACCGATCAAAGTTCCCTGTGCGATTTTTCCAAAGCCATCAGCCACGTACACATCTCCTTTGGAAAGCTGGTCAATAGGCCAGGAGTTTGTGTTGCCGATACGGCCGTTTTTTGCACCGCGTTCTTTAATATTTTTTTCAATATCAGGGCGGGAAGGCATAAATTGCGCAGTCAATGCACGACCTGCAATGGGCACATCCTGATGAATCATTTTCCAGTTACCATCAAACTGGCAGTTATACCCCTCATTTTGAAGTACAACCCATGCCTCTTCAATTGCGATTTCTTTCACCCGGCGAACGAGATCATCGGAAACTTTTGGACGGCCATCAGGAAAACGCTCGCCCTTCCATTCCGAAGTAAGAAATATGAGTTCTTCTTTTGAAATAGTCTGGGCCTGAGTCTTAGAAAAATTTAGGCAAATAATTGCAATGCAGGCGAATAGGAATTTGAGTTTCATTTTTTACGGCTTTGAGTTATAAGGTTACACAGAGGTACACAGAGCTAAGGAGAGGAACACAAAGAAAAAATATGAAAAATACAACCTCAGTGGTTCTCTTTTTTGTCTCTGTGGTCCTTTGTGTAACCTTATAACCTCCTTTTTTATTTCACTACGACTAACGGATTTGTAAGTCCATTTAAATCATAAACTACTTTTCCGGCGCGGATTGTTACCTCCGCCTCCAGTTTTTGTTTTCCCTGAATTTTAGTTCCTGTATAATCCCAGAAACCAAATGTACCAGTGTCATTTAACTGGAATTTGCCATCTGCAACGCGAAGAACACTAATATCAGCAGGAGAACCAACTGACAGATTTCCTAACTTTTCACGGTGAATAACTTGTGCAGGAGTCCAGGTGCTGGCTTTGATCACACTTGGCAGATCCATTCCCATTGCCAGAAATTTAGACATCACATTCAGCATATCTTTCATCGCATTGTTCATGCTGCCGGTATGAATATCGGTACTTATCGTATTTGGATAAAAACCACTTTTTACAGCCGGAATTGCCTGCGAAAAAGCAAAACTGATGCCGCCATAACCAACGTCAAAGATGATTCCTTTTTTTCTTGCCTCGTAAACAAACGGTTTTATTTTACCCGTTGCCACATCCAGAATCGGTTCCCGGCTGGAAAGCTGGCCGAAACAATGCGTGAAAATATCTCCCGGACGGAGATGTTTCATGAAAAGTTCTTCAATGGGGAGTACAGGTTTGCTGCCTCCAAAATCAACCATAACCGGAATATTTGCAATTTTTCCTGCTTCCACCGCGCGTTCAGTTGGTGTCCAGTTGTAACCGTTGTAATGTGCCAGTTTAATTCCGACAATATATTCAGGGTTTTCCATGGCTACTTTTGCAGTTGCAGCGACATCCATGTCCTCCACGTTTTGTTCGTAAGTTCCGCCGCGCATCCCTTCTCCAACAATGTTCAGGAAAGAAAGCACTCTGGTTTTTGAAATATCAATGGTTTGTTTTTTGAAATCGGCAAAAGATTTCCAGCCAGCGCATCCTGCATCCACAACCGTTGTAACCCCTGTGCGAAATGTGAAACCGTCAGGTGCCAGTGCATTTGGACCATTGCTGTAAGTCTGGTCCATTTTGGTACCATAAAAATTATGGGAATGAATATCGATCAGTCCGGGTATAACAATCAAACCTTTTGCATTAATCACCTGTATTCCTTCTTTCGGATCAATGTTTTTGGCTACACTTACGATTGTATCTCCTTTTAAACCAATGTCCATTAATCCATTGATATTGTTTTTGGGATCAATCACACGGCCGCCTTTAATGACAATCGTATATTTCTGTGCGTAAACTGTTTGTAAGCAGCAAATAAATGCAGCAATTATCAGTAATTTCTTATTCATGGAATGGGTTTTAGGAAATAGTTATTCTAAATTCTACAAAATAATTTATCCTGGAAATAAATACGGATTGCAGGTGTATATAACTTGCAATCCGTATTTATTTAATAGTTTCATTCTAACTGCTATATGTAAGCAACGCAGTCAATTTCTACAAGAGAATTACCAGGAACCCCACCATAAACTGCTACCGTTGTACGAACCGGCGGCTTATCTCCAAATCTTCCTTTATAAGCTTCATTCATTGCTTTGTAATCACCAAGATCGTGCAGGAATACGCTTACTTTCAAAACTTTTGACATAGAAGAACCGGCAGCAATCAGTTCTTTTTCAACTTCGTCCAATACATGTTTGGTATGGGCAGTAATGTCGCCTTCAAAGTGAGCTCCTTTTCCTGCTACGAATACCATATTATTGAATTTAGTATGCCCGGAAAACAACGGTACATCTTGTAGGGTTACAACATTTCCGACTTCTTTCTCTGGCGCTGCTTCCAAAGTTTTTGCCTGGGACGAAGCTAAACCAAGACCAGTTACACCGGCTATTGAGGCGAATAATTTTTTGAGAATTGACCTGCGTTCTGTTTTCATAAGGCTGTTATATTGTTTGAAAAATTAAATTTACGTCAATTATTTATCCCACCAAACAACACTTGAAAGCGTATTGGTACCACCTTGTCTTGTTCTGGCTTCAAGGAAATTGGTTTCATTGTAAATCCCTTCTGAGTCTGGTATAACAAACCGTGTTGGGATTTTACCGCCTGTCAGGTTACCCGGATAATTGGTAGGAGTCAGGTTTGGAAATCCTGTGCGACGCCAGTTGGAAAAAATTTCATACTCATCTTCCAAAAATAGTGATACCCATTTCTGAGTCTGGATCTGCTGCATTTGTTCTGCAACTGTTCCGCTTGTTTTGTATGGATTGGCAGCCAGATATGCGTTGATTTTTGCATCTGAAATTACTCCGGCGCTTCCAAATAAAGCCCATTGTTTCATGGCCGCTTTTACAGCATCATTATAAGCCGCCTGTGCTGTGCTGCCACTATACCATCCTCTTACCGCTGCTTCTGCTAAAAGCAAATCCATTTCAGCATTTCCAAGTACGATCAGTGGCGCATTGTATTTTAAAACGGTAGCAGGATTTGGCTCAGAGTATGTATTAAAATCAGCAGGAAGCGAATTAAATGCGGCGTTGGGCATACCTTTTTGAAGAGCAGTTGTCGTATCAGCTGTAAATGTTTTTCCATCTGCCGAAGGCACCCAAACAATTGAAACCACATTTAAGCGTGGATCTTTGGTTGTTTTTAAATAATCAACAAATGTTTTAGCCAGTTTTCCACCTTCAACATTGTCCCCGCCCGGTGTTACATAATCCGTTCCGATCAACCCGCTTGATATGAAATTCCGGTTGGCTGTAATAGAACCGTCTACATAAGCAATGGTTGCAACATCTGCATCACTTGTAATGACACCACCTGCAATCGCTTTTTGAACCCAGGTTTTAGCAAGAGCTGGATCTATTTCTGTTAAACGCATTCCTAACCGAAGCATCAGAGAATAACCGAATTTTTTCCATTTGGTTATATCTCCGCTATACATCAGATCTGCATTGCCAAAAGTTGCCTGCGCAGCATCAAAAGCTTTGATAGATTCTTCAAGCTCTTTTAACATATCCGCGTAAATGGCAGATTGCAGGTCATATTTTGGCGTATAATTTTTATCCGAAAGTGCTTTCCCAGCTTGTGAATAGGGAATATCTCCATACAAATCAGTAAGCCTGTGATAAAGATAAGCTTTCCAGATACGTGCTGCGGAAAGTTTATTGACATCAGCAGGAGCTTTTGAAACGGCTTCAATTACCTGTTCAATTTCAATCACTGCTCCTGAATTTGAAGGATCGCCACCATAAAGTGCCCAGCTTCCATTGGAATAAGTGTAGTTAAAATATTTATCACCAGCGGCAGGCACTTCTTTATACGTTGCAAAATGCTGCATGGAACCACCGATTGTCAGATAAGCCGCGCCAACAAAATTTACGCTCACAGTAGTCAGCTGCGCTCTTGTAAAAAGGAATCCTGGAACAACTTCGGTTGAAGCATTTGGATTAACATTCATTTCTTCAAACCCATTGTCGCAAGAGGCAAAAAGCAGGGCCACGGGGGCCAGATATAGTAATCTTAAAAACTTTTTCATATTCACTAAAATATTTTAATGATTAAAATTTCACTGTCAGGTTCACGCCTATACTTCTTGTTCTTGGCACACCGAATGCTTCCAGACCTTGTGCATTTCCATTGGTGTAGCTGGATTCAGGATCAAAATAATTGTTCTTTTTGTCCTTATAAAGAAGAAGCAAATTCCGGCCAACCAATGAAACAGAAGCTGATTGCAGTTTCAAAAATGCCATTTTATTAACCGGCAGATTGTAACTGAAAATTACCTGACGAAGTTTTATGAAGTCATTATTGAAAGTAAATATGCTCGTGTAATTTTTATCATTGTCATAATAAGTATCTACATCTTTTTTCTCCCAGGTTTTGGTAAAAGGAGCTCCCTCAGGCGTTACACCCGTTACAGTTACACCTGTTTCACGGCCGGGAAGTGTTTCTTTTGGCAAACCGAAACGGTAAGCATATTGATACATATTCGAGTAAACAATGCTTCCGAATTTACCATCAATCAGGATATTTAAAGAGAAATTTTTGTAGGTAAAATTATTGGTAATACCCATGGTCAGCGGAGGAATTCCTCTTCCCAGTTTTTCAAGGTTTCCTCTTACGGCGTATCCGCTGGCTGTATTGAACACAACTTGTCCATTGGCGTCAGTTTGTTTTTTATAACCCCAAACTTCACCATAAGAACCATCTTTTACGTTACGGATTGTTCCGCCTCCAACTCCATCACCTACGGTAAGGCTCGGTAATCCTTCGGCCAGTTTTATAATTTTGCTTTGGTTATAAGCCACATTATAGCTGATATCCCAGCCAAATTTTGCTTTTTTAACCGGCGTTCCTGTTATCAAAAGTTCAATTCCTTTGTTGCTTAGTTCACCCACATTTAATAAAGCAGTTGTGTAACCCGAAGATGCCGCTATACCGCTTTGAACAATATCATTGGTCGTTTTACGATTATAAAGCGTCAGATCAAACCCAAGACGACTATTTAAAAACCGGGCTTCAATACCAGCTTCATAAGTTGTAGAAGTCAAAGGTTTTAAGTCAGGATTTGGTACCAGAGCAGAGTTTAATTGCTGAACAGGACGACCATTATGTCCGCCTTGTGCCATAGAATAACTTTGATAAATTTGGTAAGCAGATACGTTTGCACCTCCAACCTGTGCCCATGAACCACGTAATTTTGCAAAACTTATTGCTTGAGGAAGTTCGAAAGCTTCTGAAAGTATAAGTGTTCCACCAATGGCAGGATAAAAAATACTGTTACTGTTTTTGTTCAAAACAGAAAACCAATCCTGTCTGCCCGACATGGTAATATATGCCAAACCTTTATAACCTAAATCCACCGAACCGAAAAGGGAATTGATACCGCTTTTGGAATAAGTTGGAACAGTTGTGGTGGTAGCAAGATTGGTAAAACTGTAATAATACGGGATCGTAAATTCAGTTCCGTTAAAAGCCGTTTGATCGTAAATGCTTCTTTGCATGTTACCACCGGCCAATGCGGAGAAGCTCAGATCTTCAAAAAAGTTGGTATTATAATTCAGCGTAAGCATACCATTGGTTTCCGAATTTGATATTTTTTTAGCCTCGTAAGTTCCCAATGGCTGGTATGCATTATTGGTAGGTACTATAAATTCATACTGAAAATTATAGTAATCCTGGCTCACACTTCCTTTTACAAACAAATTATCAAGGATATTATATTTGATATTAGCTTGTCCTAAAAAGCGGTTTTTTGTATCCTCGTTTTTGAATTTATTAATTACAAAATA
>Ga0247739_10000695_pt1 | contig 11996 bp, 9 predicted proteins | sample UWRJL058202B2_FD_180943 | JGI IMG/M metagenome (GOLD analysis project Ga0247739, IMG submission 180943) | Plant litter microbial communities from Arlington Agricultural Research Station in Wisconsin, United States - UWRJ-L058-202B-2 | ecosystem: Environmental > Terrestrial > Plant litter >... | reverse complement strand
GGAGGAGCAGCAGGGAGGGGATGCGATCAAAGGCAAGGAGATTTATCCTAACTTGGTACAGAATAGAACAGAACAGAACAGAGACTATGTAGCTCCGTCCTACGGTATTGCAGATTTGTGGCAGGTTATTATTATGATTGATGGAAACCACTTGTCGGACTGTGAGTCGCCCTTCGATTCTTACTCAGTGGCCATACAGTACAGTACAGTACTGCACTGTACCTCCGCTCCCTACTATCCTGTCCCGGCTATTTCTATACTGTAACCCCATACTCTTCCTCTCTCCCCCAAAAAGGGTTACCTAACTATAGTACAGTAGTAATTGATTTCTAGTCGCACACGTTGCACACGTCGTACATGTCGCATGCGTTGCACGAATTGCACACATTGGTCGGACCAAAGAAACAAGAGCTATTACGGATTACTAACATTGTGAATTATTAAAATCAACTACCTCATCATCCTGACAGTACTGATGGATGGAACGAGGGATAATGGGCAGTCCAGAATGCCGAGGATGGATCAACTGACCAGATTCCGGAGCCATGGCTACATGGTCAGAACGCCACAATGTGGCAGAAGAAAGAATGGTGATCAAACCAAGAAGATCTGCCTCGCCTTTACCTGATTCTGCGCATGGGATTTTCGAAAAAAGATGACAATTACAGTATTCCTGTATTCCTGTATTCCTGTATTACCGTAGTACAGATGGATATACTGTGTAGACAGTGACAAGCCACACCAAGCAAGCAACTATCGAGTTAGGTTTGATATTGTACTGTACAATAACAAACTAAATAAAGACAAAAACCAGTAAGTAGTAAGTCTCACCGTCTCAGCTCAGCGTCTCAGGCACTTCGGTGCTTGTACCTTAAACCTTTAGTAAGGAGGTAAGCTCTAGCGACCGGAAGATGGGCCGCCGGGGAACCACACCAACACCATACAGTATACAGTATAGTATAGTATAGTACTGTATAGTTCAATACTACTATGTCCCTTGATCCATCTATCGTGCGTTGTATGTACCTAGGCCTCTGCTCTGGGCTCTGGGCCATATCCACTCACTTTCGCTGTAAGTAACAGCACAGCAATACTATCCCAATAGAGGTGGAGAGTGGAATGGAAGCTTCTAAAGGCATTTAAAGGATTCCCGACACGATGGAACAGACAGACAGACAGATAGATAGATAGATCGACATATAGAAAGAGAGCGAAATAGAGAGACGGACACAGAGAAAGCGATGGAGATAGAGAACTAACGCAGTACATACAATAACAACTACTCTACTTACCTGACGTAAGGAATCATTAACAGTTCACGTTGCACACAAGCGATCACTCAGTATATAGATAGACAGACAGACAGATGATTCATATTCTACGCACTTTTACCACTCTTACCACTTTTACCAACAGTACACTTTATTTATTATTATAGGTACTGTACGTGGTCCAAAGAGGCAAAGTTCAAAGCAGCGACGTTTTCCCCTTGCGCCGCTGACAAGCTGTTTTGTGCTCCACTCCAAGTCCAAGACATCACTCACATCCATCTTCACTGCATTTCACCTCACCTCAACAAACCCTGACGACAACAACAACCCAACGAGTGCAAAACAATAATCCACCCATACTGCTGCACCACGCCCTCTGCATTGATGGCAGGTCCCTCTTGATTACCCACGACATCCCCACTATTCACCACCATTAACCAAACTTCCCCAAACCGACTGTCGTGGTCCCATCATCATCCATTTCCTCATCATCACCATTGTCACCCTCGGCACAATTCTCATTCGCACACCAAATAGAACCTAACACCACCACATATGACTGCCAATTCTTCCCTGAAAACCACACAAGACGGCCACGATGGCTGATAAGTCATCTACCTCTCTTTCTGGTCTAAACCAGCAGACCTCGGAACCTAGCGATTCCGCTTCGCTACCTTCCAAAGAGCCCTTGATCTCGGCCACACCCAAACTAACCCGCGATTCATCGACGTCCTCCTTAAACACAAAGCGACTTCTTCCAACACGAACAGCATCTGCCACGAACTCACCGGTTCCCTCGAGAGAATCATCGCCTGTCAGACCAGGGACCAAAGCTACGACTACTCGCACAGGGAGGTCAAGAAAGAACAGTGCAAACGATACCATTCCATCTCGGTCTACGAGCGCAAATACCAATCCTCCATCTGCAGCAGCACAACAGCGAGCACTATCTGTTGCCTCGATACCTAACTTGAAGCCAGCTACCTCAGATCCCCCAACAAGAGCAGCCGCTCCCCAGAAACCATCTATAACCTCGGAGCTTCCCAAAGAAACACCTCGTTGGCCAACATCGCCTAGATTACGGTCGCCTCCACCCGTTGGGAAACAGCCCATCCCCATATCTCGAAAACTCGACCCGGAGCTCCCTGCGATCAGTCTACAGAAAGCCTCCTTGCAGATCCCAGAGCAACAAGAGCCAGAGCCAGAGGCAAAGGACTACGAGCTGGATGATTCACTGACTGTGCCGGGCATGAGAACGCCCGTGAGAACAGGAAGTAATAACAGCTCGACACTGGAGACTGTCCAGGAAGTCAGTCAACCAAATACCCCTGGTAACGGATTGGATGGTGTGTCTGAGAAGGGAGACTACGGGTTCACCCAGGAGCACGTGGATAGCGCTATGGGAAAGGCTTCAAAACCCAAATCAAACAACGAAAGTGGAAGCGAAAGTGGTGGCAAGAGCTCCATAAAGATGAAGCCCACGAACCCACCTCCAGTGACCGTTACACGTCCTCCAGCGACCAAGTACAGCTCAAACACATCGGCTGGCCGAGGAAAGCCATCTGGAGAAGGCTCAGTGCAAACCATGACGATAGAAACTGAAACCGTCAGCTCAATACCTCAAGTTGCAATGGTTTCTGCGGGAGGTGGAAATAATGGAAGCATCCGAGCAAAGCCTAGTTCCGAAACGATCCGGCCCAAGAAGGAAAAGAAGAAGACCGCAAGGAAGACCCCATCTGTGGCTTCCGGAACGGGTGAGCTATTACCTTTATCAAGACCTAAGCTCCATCATCATCATACTACGCGGGAAGACGTTTCAGATGCGATCAACATGCCGTCCCCAGAAAGGCGATACAGTCAAGGACTGTATACACCAAGGGACAGCAGCTTCATCGTTAGCCCCGATCGGTCAGAGCGCTCTGATCGTCCAGCGTCACAGTTGTCGCATGAATCGTCTCGTCAACCAAGTTTGAATTTGTACAATGTAGGGTCAATTATGCTAACTAGACGTCCAGCGTCGTCAAAAGCAGATATCTTCGAGGCCAAAGTTGCCAGCGCAGTTGACGAAGCTAACTCTTCAGATTCTGAAGAGACTTTTGTCTATGAATCTAACCCACCAGATGTACAAGACCGTCCCAGGCGTTTCCACTCTCGAACCCCAAGTGCCACTTCCATGGCGAGTCAGGTGGACCAAAGAAATCGTTCTATGATGGATCACGGGCACAGTGTTGCTATGAAGAAGAGCATGAAATTTGCAAATACGTATAACACTACCACCCCAGATTCCGCTGCTGGTGAAGACGATGGTAAAGGTACAGCGCGGAGCAACGCAGGTACTGGTAGAGGAACTGCACATCATCATCATCACATAGGCCGCTGGGGTCGTAACAACGGGAACGGTCATGCCTCATTATTCGATAACGAATCTCCTTTTCCAAATGTAATAAAAACAAAACTCTCTGGAAACAATCAGAGACATTCTTCGAGACCTTCCAGTCCTCGCGTCTCAACCCCCAAGCTCGTCGGAAATGGAAAGAAATCACCTATCGTTCCCTACGATACAGATGATATCGCTGATGATGAACGACAACCGCTGATGTCTTCAATTCGCTCCGGAAGATCAGGCCGAACCAGACGCCAACCTTCATCGCGCCGGTGGGAGCATCAGGCATCTCGCCGCGACAATTCTTTCTTTGGTCGATATGCCGGATGCCTTGTCCTAACTTTGGTAATTTTCCTTGTCGCTTTAGCCTCAACTGGATTCATGCTCGCCACAACACAACCACTGAGCGAAGTTAAAGTATTGGCATTGAAGAATGTGCTTGCGAGTGAACAAGATGTTATATTCGATATGAAGGTGGAAGCTCGGAATCCAAACGTAGTGGCGGTGACAATTGACAGAACGAATCTTGTCATATTTGCGAAATCCAAGTATGCTGGTACGGACTCACAATACTGGAATCGTCCACAGGTACGGAGGTGGCTACGATGGGGCTCACGAAAATCAGACGACGATTCCACTCAGACTCCTGAGGGTGATGACGAGGACCCCGATGCACCTACATATCCTAATCTTGAGATCGGACATGTGTATGAACTTGAAAGCCCTCTGTCTTTTGGAGGAGCACCGTTCCGCCATGCACGTTCCGAATCCCTCGGTCAAATACGCATCACCAGCCCAGGAAATCACACCACACCAGCAGGAAGCGAACGATGGGGGAGAGTGTTGCAACACGAGTTTGATCTCATAATCAGAGGCACCCTCAAGTACACACTTCCGTTTAGTCAAAGGATTCAGAGCATCAGCGTGGAAGGTCGAGTTACGGTGAAACCGAATGCAGCAGATACAGACCCTGACCTGCTTCACATAACATAAGGATCCCATCAATCCCTTCTGTGAACTGCATATACACAGTTTCCGTGGAACAGCAAACCACAATATATTTTTCATTTGTTTACTCTTAACGAATTTGCTTTCAGTCATCAACTGTAAATGGAGCCTTTTTAGCTTAACAACATTCGAGATCAGCGAGGCGCAATAAATTGGGGCAAGTTGGCGCAAAGATGCAAAAATAAATACACATACATCAGGATGGCCTGATTTCATTTGGATCAAAAAGTCATATGGCATAGCATTGCCGCTGGATGCTTCATTTTCAATTTCATTCTGCTCGGTGTTTCTCGACTTTTTTTCTTTCTGCCCGGGAAAGGGGTTCTTGGTATGGGTGTCTTGGGGCATGGAGATCTCTTCAATTACAACAAATAGACGGACACAGCGATAGATTAGGCGAGCAGTCGGCCTTCGATCTGCAATTTTCTTTTTACGGCCGATTTGAATTTTCCACGCCTAGGGGTGTACTTTAGAGATTATATTCTAGTGAGGGAGTGTTGGACGGAGAGGGGAGGGGGGTTTGTATAAACTTTTATGATGAATGATGCTAGAGAGTGTGGAGGCGGATGCCTTCGAGGCATCCAGATGAGAACGAAAGGGTAGATAGGTGGAGGGTGAACCGTAAATATCTCATTGCTGGCCGGACAGACTGGAATAGTGGAATGAAAGCACTTTCAACAAGAGTAGCTTCTTATCAAGTAGCCATCCGTGAAACCTAGGTATACATTTGATGTACTATGTTGGCTTACAACCTGCCCCCTTTATTTGAATTCACTGTTATTATGTATCCAGTCTGTATCTCCAGAATCTCAAAATCTGATATGACAATTTGGGACTGACGATCTTTGTTCATACCACTTTGCTAAGTTCTATAACGTATTTAGCTCTATGCTTGAAGAGCAGTCTCCTCTCTATTAGCATGACTTCCTCCTCTCCAAGCATGCTTCGGGTCCCTCTCCCTCTCGCGCTCCTCGTCCTCCCTCTTCTCGCCGACCCTTCCCCATCCACCACCCCCAGGCGTATTGATGATAACTCTCTCGCCGGCCTTCATAGACGCCGTATTCTTCCCCCCCAGATTGATCCTCCTTTCCTCCCAGACAACCTCATCATTCTCCTTGTTCCCATCCCCATTTCCATCTCCATTCAGCAACCTATCCGATCGCTCCGCATTACTGGCTGCCACCTTTCTCACCCAAATATTGAGCCCGCACTGTGCGTCCTCGCCGCCCTCGAGTCCATACGGACGGTACACCCTCCGCTCGCTCAGAATCGACACCTGCATGGGGATGCGAAACTCAATGTCCCTCACCACGCCATCGCCACCATTATACATGCCCTTCCCGCCACTGCCCTTCCTCAGCGAAAACTCCCTCAACAGCACCGGATACCTCCGCTCGAAGACCTCCGCATCCGTGATCCGCGTGTTGGTCATGTGCGTGTGCACCCCGCTCGTTCCCTCCCACCCCTTCCCGGCCCCGGATCCGCCTGCAATCGTCTCGTAGTACCCAAACCCCCTAACGTTTGCTCCGCCCTCCACGTTCCCTCCGAACCCGAAGGTCAGGTTGTTGCAATCGCCCTGTGAGGCAGCGCAAGCCTGGAAGGCACGAAGGATGACGTCGGTGACGCGTTGGGAGGTGAGTACGTTGCCGCCAACGACGGCAGCCTTGTCACTAGGTGAGAGGAAGGAGGAAGGGGGGATGAGCACGGTGATGGGTTTCAGGCAGCCTTGGTTTAGGGGGATATCGGCGCTGATGAGGGAGCGAAGACAGTAGATTATGGCACTGTAAGTCACGGCTTGGGGGGCGTTGGTGTTGCCTTTCTTCAAGTTAGTATATATTCTATATCGAAGGTGGAAGGGTTGACTTACCGTAAACTTCGGGTCCTGTGCCGGCGAAATCAAAAACTGCTTCTCCTTTCTCCGCGTCGATGGTGATTTTGAGTTTGATAGGTGATCCATCATCCATATAGTCGACGGCGGAGAGATCCTGTCCCTCAAATCGCTTGCTTACAGATTTCAAGAGGTTCCGAACGCTGAGCTCAGCATTGTCTTGGATATTCACCATGTAGAAATTGACCACTTCTTCTCCGTACTCTTCTATCAGGGTAGAAATCAGATTGATGCCTTTCATGTTGCTTGATATCTGAGCTTTGAGATCGGAAATATTGTCAGCGAGACACCGAGTGCCCGAACATCCGTCATATTTTGCAGGTTCGGTGAGAAGGAGATGAGTGATACGTTCCTCGTTGAAACGTCCTGCACTAACGAGCTTCTCGGACTTGATAGCAGCTCCCTCTTGGTATAGTTCTCGAGAATGAGGTGGCATTGAGCCGGGTAAAATTCCTCCAATATCGGCATGGTGGGCTCTGGATGCAACGTAAAATAAGATTTTACTCCCAGTAGCATCAAAGGCGGGTGTGATGACAGTGATATCTGGAAGATGGGTTCCGCCATACTCAGGGTGGTTAGATACTATCACATCTCCCTTTTCCAGCTTTCCTTTCCATATCTCTGCTTGTCTCCGTACGCAGGTCGACATCGATCCAAGATGAACTGGTAGATGTGGTGCATTTGCTACCAAGCCGCCACTGGAATCGAATAGAGCACATGAGTAATCCAGACGCTCTTTAACATTCGTACTGACGCTAGTCTTTTGAAGAGCACGGCCCATTTGTTCCGCAATTGCCATAAAACGATGAGCGAATATGCTGAGCATGATAGGATCTACCTCCTGTGTTGTATCTGACTTTGCAGCATCTTTAATTCCCTGCTCTCCTACGTTGATAACCACATGTGATTCTATTATCAAGGCATTAGCTCCAGGAGTCACCACAATCGTCTGTGTTCCATCAGCTAGCACGGCTGGTCCTTTAATCTTATCGCCAACTTCCAGATCCTCCAATTTATAGATGGGAGTATCCTGTCGTCCGCCTTCGAAGTAGACCTTTGACCGTTTGTACACCTTATCTCCGGATTTGACTTCCTTGACTTCGATCTCTTTCAACTGCTGGTCGACCGTTTTGTCCAACCCTTCGAAGCTTTTCCCGATTCCACGAACTCGAACATCATCCACAATAACATCTCGATCTGGCAAGGTGAAGCCGAATTCCTGTTGATGTTGCTTCACAAATGCTTTTCCGTATGCCCATCCATCACCTCCAAATTCCTCTTCTACATCGACCGTGTCAGGTTTCACAACCATGAGAGCTGATTCGGTTCCTCTATATCTCATGTTGAGGTATTCCTCAAATATGATAGATCCATCATCAAAACCTTGATCTGCTAAAGCCTTCCTTGACTTCTTCTTTAATTCTTCGATCTTGCTCTTCAATAAATCTTTTGTAGGTCCTTCATCCACCCAGATGCTCGAATCAGGCTCCTGTTGCTCATCAACAACATCAGCTAGTGCCATACCATATGCTGAGAGTACCGAAGAATACCGGTGGACCAATATTTGCTTAATTCCCAGGCTTTCAGCAATCGCAACAGCATGTTGACCACCTGCACCTCCAAAGGTAGCGAGGCGGTGTTTTGAGGTATCGTGGCCCTTTGCCTCTGTAAGAGAACGTATGGGCCTAGTCATCGTCTCATTTGCAACTGTCAAGAAACCGTAGGCTACCTCATCCGCAGTCATATTTTTGCCGTTTTCCTTATTGATCTGCTCAGCTAATTCCTGTAGCAACTTCTCGCTGGCAGCCACATCAAGTCCCTCATCTTCATTCTTGCCAAATATCTTAGGGAAAAAATCGGGTAGAAGTCGACCAAGGAAGAGATTTGCATCGGTGACAGTTGCTGGCCCTCCTTTTCGGTAACAACCTGGCCCAGGATGAGCACCAGCCGATTCCGGTCCTACAACAAATAGGCCATTTCGAAAGAATAGCCGTGACCCGCCTCCTGCAGCAACTGTGTTTATGTCTAGCTGTGGAGATTGAATCGTAACACCCGCAGTCGTCGTTTCAAAGACATGCTCGTATCTCCCTGATCCATATCGCGAGACATCAGTCGAAGTGCCACCCATATCAAATCCAATGACCGGTATTTTAGTTTCCGGATCGTATGAAGTTAATGCGTAACCTACAACTCCACCAGCAGGGCCAGAAAGAATGGCTCTTAGTCCGGAGAATTTGTCAACATCCACCAAGCCTCCATCGCTTTGCATGAATTCACATCTCGCTCCTTTTGCCCCTTTCTCGTTCTGCACACTTTCCGTGCCTAAACCACCCTCGAACCCCTTTTGGAAACCCTTAATATATTTTCGAATCGCAGGTGTGAGGTAAGCATCAGCACAAGCAGACGTTGCACGCGGTACAAGCTTTATCATGGGCATCAGCTCGTGGCTTAAACTGACATGCTCAAAGCCAATATCCCTAGCAATTTTCCCGACCAAAGCTTCGTGATGAGGAAATGTATACCCATGCATCAAACATACCGCTATACTCTTGATCCCTAAATCACGGATTTCTTTCAGTTGTTTCCGTATCGTATCTTCTTTTGGTCTAACTAGGATCCTCACAGCCTCACCAGATAGCCCTTTCACAAGCTCCACGTTCCCATCAAGCTCATATTTATTTTCAGACTTTGTAACATTCCGTTCCGGATCCTCGGCATAATCTTCCAACGTGACTCTTTCGTCAATCTCGATAACATTCTCATAAAGTACATCTGGTTTCCGAATCGCCAAATCAAAGATTTTCGGCCTGCTTTGATTCCCGATCTCTAAACAGTCTTTAAAGCCTCTTGTAACAACCATAGCAATTTTCTCTCCTTTTCTTTCCAGTAATGCATTGGTGGCTACGGTTGTCCCCATGCGTATCGACTCTATTTTTGAGGTATCTAAAGCCTCGCCGCGTGGTATATCCTTTTTGAGGAATTGTGACATAAGACGTCGAATTCCCTCTAGAGGTGCATCGTCGTAGTTTGCGGGGTCCTCGGAAAGCAGTTTTATTATTACATCGTCTTCCATTCTGCCGGACCCAGGATTGCCCACACAATCTGTGAAGGTGCCACCGCGCTGGGAAAGTTAGCAATTAGCTTTGATATGGGTATAGTGTAAGGAGTACGTCTATGGCTATGCGAATTCCTCGCTGTTGTGATTGAGGCCCCATCTTGCACTTTTTGGGCTTTAATACTGTAAGAACATAGAAGAACACTGGAAAGAAACTGAATTTGATTCAAAAGAAGTTCTCAGAGCCTAGACAACCATTGCCTTTGCTGGTCACCTAATTTTACCACCTGTGCTGCTTGCTGTGATGTCAGAGGAGTGGGGTGATAAGATGGTGTAATAGTGGGGCATTACCCCGGATATTCGGGTCGGAATCGGGTAACAGTTGTTGGAGCCGAATTTCTATATGACTATGGCTATTCAGAGGCAGGCACACGCCTCACTTATATCTGTACGATGGCCAAAATGAATATACACTCTGAATTATAGTAATCACCTTTTCTTTGGTTTGGTTTTCAGTTGCAGATATGATGTCGGGCCGAAATACTATGCACGATTTACTTTCATAATACTACAGTGGTGGCGTTGGTTAGTCTAGTACCACTATCTGCGAAGTATCAGCTTTGTGCATGGTCTCAATTTTGATTTCTAATTCCCTCTTCAAGTTTCTCTCTTCTGAATATCCTCTGGCTTGTATGTAAGTGCAATGAAATTTGGAGTGCTGAAGATAATACATGGTTTTCATTGTTATTTGAAACTTCAACGCGGTTTGTTAATCTGGAACGAGAAGATAATCTAGCAGTCTGCTGCTAATGTAAAATTTCCTGTACAGTTGTCTGGCAATCAGTGAAACGGAAGAGGAGGAAAAGTGTATCGATGGAAAGATAGAAATGGTCCTTACTTCCTTTTGTTGCCTCCTTGTATAGGCTCAAGAAAACATTCGAAAGTTGGACAGTGGTAAATAGCATTACAACTATTAGATTTTACGTCAAGAAAACTAGAAAAAATCCAGAAAGAAAGGAGTTCAAGTCTTGATATTGGAGCCTTTGATAATCTATATGAAAGCTGAGTTCGCTAAGGTCAAACGGAGGATGTTTTGGGATCTGAATTACAGATCAGTATAAATAAAGCTTCAACCACGGTATATCATTTCACGCTAAAACACCTAAAGGGTAAAGTTGACCTAGAGGAAATCTTTTCTTTCTAGTTCTCATCTGAATATTGCAAAGGATTTTACATATTTGTGAATAGTATCAAAGACTGAGTGCGGGGCTGCGAAACTCACGCAGGCTAAGCAATTGATTGTACAGTATGGCTTGGATAGGTCGCAGGTCACGTATATACCACACATGCAATTATTGTGGTTGACAATGGAGAAAAGTCATGTTGATTTGTCAATGCATCTAGTCATCAATACGTAAACACCCCTTAGTGTTCAATGACACTAGTCGTGAGCCGAGATCTCCTATTACGCGATGTTGAAGATAACGACAACCACCACTCTAGCACAGCATCTGGTAGTGTGCATATTATCCAGATAAGAATAATGTCTTTCAGCCAAAGACGGTGTTCCGTTACACATCGTCTGCGTCAAGGCCCCCTTGCTTCGGTACGCCGTCCTGACTATCCTGGCCATCCTATCCCATCTTTCCCATTGCCAAATTATTGACCAATATCTGATTTTCAACCTGCATTTAGCTTTCTTGCACTCTTCTCAATGGTTCTGGATCCAGCCTACGGATTCATCAAGACGATAAGTCAATGGGCATGACCCGCGCCACCCGGCCCCTTAGCTATCTTATTGCTGATGCCGTTACGTCTTTTTTCCATCGCTGTTCACACTCTCTTACTATACTATCAGGATCCTGCGCAAGTGCAGATCAATTGATGAAGAAAAATGTCTCCACCTCATTTATTTTATGTCTAATATTCTCATCTCGTCTCATGTTTCAAATCACCATTCAATTGTAACTTGACTGGTCATAAACTTTCATAATGGACGGTTCCAAAGAAACTAAGTCATGGCTTCCCAAATTTCTTCAATCATCAAAAAATTCCCCAACATCTTCCCCACCGAACGAAACAACAAGCCTTATTCCCCATCCAATCAATACAGAGCCAGTTGATTTACCAGAGGGCGAAATTTACGAGCTCGAAGAAGCATCTCCAGCAAAACTATGGCTTGTGGAATCTGCAGTTCTTCTACGCGGTTCGATTCCCGTTATCATAGCATACACTCTTCAAAATTCTCTACAGACACTGTCTGTTCTGGTAGTTGGACGACTAAGTCCCGAAGCACTGGCTACTGCGGCATTCAGTTACATGTTTGCTATGTCGTCGGCTTGGCTAATCGCTCTCGGTGGATCAACTGCTCTCGATACTTTGGCTTCGTCC
>Ga0247739_10000691_pt1 | contig 12010 bp, 9 predicted proteins | sample UWRJL058202B2_FD_180943 | JGI IMG/M metagenome (GOLD analysis project Ga0247739, IMG submission 180943) | Plant litter microbial communities from Arlington Agricultural Research Station in Wisconsin, United States - UWRJ-L058-202B-2 | ecosystem: Environmental > Terrestrial > Plant litter >... | reverse complement strand
CGTTATTTACCAATATAACCACTTTGCCTTGCGCATGCCATTGCTTTGGGTCGAACTTACCGTCTTCCGAAAAAAGTGCAAGGTGTAGATTGTATCCTGCATCCGTAAGCCCCATTTTTCTCACCAAAATTTTCGAGGATAATTTGTCTAGTCCTTCATAGAAAGCAATCGCCTCTGCATAGGTAGCGGTTTCAAGGCCATTGCTTTTTTCAAACCGAGTAACCAAAGGTTGGCTTCTTGCAATGAAAGCGGAACCAACGGTTGTTAAGAACAATATGAAGATAAAGGCAAAATTTTTCATGCCATAAATGTCTAGCTTCTTTGGAAAACAAGCATAAAGTAATTCTGTCTACTTCGAACTTAAAAAATGATAGGAAGTCTATCCCGTAAAAGGGTTAGCGTAGCATGCAAGATATATGCAGATTCTAATGCTGTGCATTTTTACAAAGCGCATTAGGGATGAGAGTGGTTCAAAATGGAGGTATTTTTTTGAAATTGTATCAAGTTTGTATATGAATATTCTTTGGATAGGTAAAATGTATATAATGAACAATTCTAATTGGGAGGAGTGCTTATTTTTAACCCAACCTTATTTTATTTTATGTTTGAAGCCAACCATGCAACAGTTGTGGATGAGTATATTCAAGTTCCGCTGCCAAATTACTACCCGCCGGCCTCTGTATTTATCAATAGTCTCCACCCCATCAGTTCGGAAGCGAAAGCCTTCGTCGATCAAAAAACTTTTTTTTGCACCCTATCAAAAGGTAAAATGCTCTACCGGGAAGGGCAGATTTGTCTCTGCGTTTTCATTATAAATAAAGGTGCACTAAGAGGTTTTATCCGCGATGGGAAAAAAGAAATTACAACATGGATATCTATTGAGAACGAGATGGTGACCGCTATTGGAAGTTTTTTTTTACAAACCCCTTCATTTGAAAATATACAAGCTATTGAAGATTGTGAGCTAACAGGTTTTTGTTACGATGACTTGCAATATGCATATGAGCATTTTCCTGAAACCAATATTGCCGGCCGTAAGCTCTTGGAAATTTATTACCGAGATGCAGAAGAGCGAGCTTATATCAGTAAGCTGTCCAGCGCTAAAAGTAGATATGCTGACTTTCTAACCACTAAGCCACACTTACTTAATAGAATCCCATTAAAATACATCGCTTCTTTTTTAGGAATGACAATCGAAACCTTGAGTAGGCTTCGAAATACGATGTCTAAACGACCAAAAGCCCATCTCGAGCCAGAAAAGATTATACAAACAGGTTGATATTTATCAAAAAATTCATTTGAGAACACATAGAATAAAAACTTAAGTGTTCGTTTGAATGCTTACGGGTAGGCCTTCCTGCGTCTTGCAAGGTAAAAAACGGTGTTTACTAGGCTCCATGTTCAAGTGTGAGCGTAGCTAACTATTGCCGCGTTTGTTGTTTCTTTGTAGTCATGTCCGTTTTCCCTAAACCTAAACGTTAGCCCAAGCACCTTGCTTGGGTTTTTTTTTAAAGTTTATCGACTTGACCCAAACAGCTTTCAAGATACAGGTGCAATAAAAATGATGACTATTCTTACAAGCCCAGCCAAGAACGCTATTTTCCCAGAATTGAAAGATATTTAAGTACTGGTTAATAAATATTCGCTTTAATGATGGCGAAGCATTTCGATTAATAAGTGTTTTACCTGCATAGAAAAAATATTTATATGTGCTAATTTTTCTGCATGTTACAAATGGTTCATCCAACTCACTTACCGCTTACCCAACTCCTGTTTTTGACATATACAAGATTTGCTTAGTTTCATGGCTCAACTTATTATAGAAATGAGAGCCTCGTTCTTAATTGCCGTAACGGCTATTTCGTTTGCATCTTTCAGGTGTGGAACGCCCAGTAAAGACGCTGCAAAAAATGGCAGCCCGCAATTGGATTCTGTTTTTAGTAAATATTATGACGATCGATTAAAATTGTTTCCGCTAGAAGCAACCAGTACGGGAGATATGCGCTACAATGATCTGTTGCCCATCGATTTCACGGATAGTTATCATGAAGTTTTGAAAGGCTTTTTTACTAGTAACCTAGATGCCGTTACTAAAATTAACCGAGAAAGCCTAAACGACCAACAGAAGACGTATTATGATGTGTTTAAAAGAGAAATGGAAATGAGCATTGAAGGGCTGACCTATCACGATAATTATATTCCCTTTCAGCAGTTTTGGGGATTGACGCTTACCATGGGGCAGCTGGGTAGCGGAGAAGGTAACCAGCCCTTTAAAACCGTAAAGGATTATGATGATTGGACAAAAAGAGCAACCCTTTTTTCCGCTTGGGCAGACAGTTCCATTGTTTACTTCAAAAAAGGCATGGCCGCAAATTATGTATTGCCCAAATCTTTGGTGGTTAAAATTATTCCTCAAATGGATGCCATGCTCACAGGTGATGCCACCAAAAGCTTGTTTTATGGCCCCATCACCAAGTTTCCGAAAGACTTTTCCGATGCGGATAAAAAGCGACTCACCGATCAATACACATCTTTGATCAACACGCAGCTTGTTCCGTCGTATAAGAAATTGAGCGACTTTTTAAAGAACGAATACTTGCCAGTTTCTAGGGCCACCAGTGGTATCAGTTCTTTGCCTGGCGGCGATAAATACTATAATTATCAAATACGTTATTGGACAACCACCAATAAAACACCGGATGAAATATATAATATTGGTTTAAACGAAGTGAAACGCATCCATGGCTTAATGGACAGCGTAAAAAATGCCGTAGGTTTTAAGGGAGACCTGGCAGCCTTTTTCGAATTTATGAAAACGGATAAACAGTTCATGCCTTTCAAAACGCCTGCAGATGTGCTCAACGCATTCCGTGCTATCCAACAAAAAATCGACCCTAAATTAAAAACGATGTTCGGGCATGTGCCAAAAACGAAATTTGAAATTCGGCAAACTGAAGCGTTTCGTGCAGCAAGTGCTAGTGCAGAATATAACCAAGCATCTGCCGACGGTAGCAGGCCTGGCATTTTTTACGTACCTATCATTGATGCCACCAAGTACAATACCACGAGCGGCTTTGAGAGTCTTTTCTTACATGAAGCCATTCCAGGGCACCACTACCAAATATCTTTACAGCAAGAAAATGAAAGCCTACCGAAGTTTATGCGTTTTAACTGGTATGGCGCCTACGGCGAAGGCTGGGCGCTATATTGCGAAAGTTTAGGGAAAGAGTTAGGCTGCTACACAGATCCATACCAGTACATGGGTGCTCTAGGCGATGAGATGCACCGTGCCATCCGCTTAGTGGTGGACGTGGCCATCCATACGAAAAACATGAGTAGGGAAGAAGCCATCAAATACATGACGGACAATGAAGCCATTAGCGAGGAAGGAGCAACTGCAGAAATAGAACGTTATATGGCCATCCCGGGGCAGGCTTTGAGTTATAAAATTGGCGCCTTAAAAATTCGGGAGCTGCGTAATAAGTACACCAAGCAATTGGGTGATAAATTCAAGTTGTCAAATTTTCATGATGAATTTTTAAAGGACGGTTGCATGCCGTTGGATGTATTGGAAACCAAAATGGACGCATGGGCAAAAACGCAGTAATAATTTATCTTACTAATATATTTCGAGGCCCTTTCAATAAGTTGGAAGGGCTTTCTATTACAAAAATCCCAATGATAAACATTGGGATTTATTGTGTGAGCATTTTTAAGGGATTGTTGGGTGTATAAAAATGTATATTAATCATATTTTATCTGCAGTGTTTTCATTAAGTCGTTTTTTAAATGTTTTGGCGGTGGAATTGCATGCTTTATAGCTTCTTCTTCTATCATTTGCTCAAACATTTTCAAAGCTGTCTTAACAGCTTCGAACGTTGCGGCGGTCAATTCTAGTTCTATTTTTTCTTCCGTTGTAGCCAAGCCTAACACATAACTTTCTATTATGCCACTAGATATATAAGCTTCTACGTTCAAGTGTTTAATGGTTTAAAACGATTTGGATATTTTATACATATACGGAGTAGTCTTTAGAACGGTTTCTAAAAGATCGTTATAGGTTTCACTTGTTTTGTTGTATCAGATACCTTAATATGTTAAACGTATACAGGTTTTCTTCCATTTTTTATTTTAATAGCGGTTATTTTTGTATGATGAACGACAAGAGTGTTTTGCTGATCGATGATGAAGAAAAGCTTCGGAAACTTATTACCCGTATCATTTCATTGGAAGGATTCAAAGTAACAGAAGCAGGGAGCTTGAAGGAAGCAAGGCATATACTTACACACAAGTCTATTGATGTGGTGTTGTGCGATGTAAAGCTGCCAGACGGCAATGGGGTAGACTTTGTGAAAGAAACCAAAGAAAAATATCCTCGGTTGGAGGTCATATTGCTTACGGCTTATGGTAATATTCCTGATGGAGTTTTGGCCATCAAAAATGGGGCGTTCGATTATATCACCAAAGGCGATGACAACGACCGAATTTTACCATTGCTGTTTCAAGCCATGGACAAAGTAGAGGCGCATAAAAAAACGGCGATAAAAATCAAGGAAAAAGGCACTTATAGTTTTGATGATGTCATTGGAGAAAGTGCTGCCATCAAAAATGCGATAACGTTGGCAAAAAAAATAGCCCCAACTGCAGCAAACGTATTACTGCTTGGTGAAACGGGAACTGGTAAAGAAGTTTTTGCTAATGCCATACATGCTGGTAGCAAGCGGGCGGCCAATGCATTTATAGCCATCAATTGTAGTGCATTTGCAAAAGACCTACTCGAAGGCGAACTTTTTGGCCATAAAGCCGGTGCCTATACTGGCGCTATAAAAGATAAAAAGGGGCTGATTGAATTAGCGGACGGTGGCACCTTATTCTTGGACGAAGTAGGCGAAATGAATATTGAGCTACAGGCAAAATTATTACGCGTTATCGAAAACGGAGAATTTATAAAGCTGGGAGATACTAAAATTACACAAGTAGATATCCGCATTATTGCTGCGACCAACAGGGATTTGCAGGAAGAAATAAAGAGTGGCCAATTTCGGGAAGACCTATACTATCGATTAAATGTGTTCTCCATTATATTGCCGCCCTTGCGGGAAAGGTTGGAAGATCTGCCAGTTTTAGTACATCATTTTTTAAAGAAGTTAGCCCAAAAAGAAAATACATCTATTGTAAAAATAGATAAACTGGCCATGGCATTGCTGCAAAAACATAATTGGAAAGGCAATATAAGGGAATTGAAAAACGTGTTGGAAAGGGCTGTGATTTTGGCCGACGAGGGCCAAATAGCCAGCAATAACCTGCCATACGAAATACAAAAACAAAGCAGCCACGAAGACGCTAATAACCTTTCGCTGGCGGCGATTGAAAAAGTACATATTCAAAAAGTGCTGAACCACACAAGGGGAAATAAAACGGAGACAGCTAAGTTGTTGTGCATTGGATTAACTACGCTGTATCGAAAAATAGAGGAATATCATATTTAAACTACCTAGTATTGTTGAGAATGTTCTCATTTTGAACATTTTTCCTCGACGTTATTGATTTTCAAAATGAAAACCGACCCTTCCAAAATGGAAGGGTTTTTTGTTTGCAAAAATGATGGGGCAGAACGTTTAGGAATCTTCAAAGCTAGTCCCATAAAGGGTTTCAAAGATTTTATCAGGCTGAAAATGTACTAGGCACTTTGTTTGGCTTGTATGGTCAAATAAAACTTTTTTATGATACTTACATTCATCTTGATTCTTACAGGCCTAGTAGGCTTTGCATTGTTCTTCAAATTTATTAACTGGTTCGAAAAAATATAACGCTATGATTTACCTATTCATTATCGCCATCCTCGTATTCTGCTACCTATGCTATGTATTAGTTAAGCCAGAAAAATTTTAATCTAAAAAATAACTTATCATGAATCTTGAAATTGTAGGCGTCGTCCTCATGTTTGTTGCTTCAGTGGCATTAGCAGTGCCGCTCGGGAAATACATGGGCAAAGTATATAACGACGATAAAACTTGGCTAGACCGAATTGTCCGCCCCATTAACAACTTTATCTTCCGGCTTTCTGGTATCGACCCGACCAAAGAAATGAACTGGAAGCAACACTTGAAGGCATTGTTGACCATAAATATTTTATGGTTTATTTTTTCCATGTTTGTGCTAATGGATATGAGTTGGCTACCACTCAATCCTGATGCCAATCCTTCTATGAGTGCCGACCTCGCTTTTAATACCACCATTAGTTTTATAAGTAATACGAACCTACAACACTATAGCGGCGAAACCGGTGTTTCTTATTTGGGTCAGATGGTTTTGATGTTGTTCCAATTTATTAGTGCCGCTGCAGGTATGGCGGTGTGTGCGGTTGTGTTCAGGGCTATGAAAGCCACTACCACCGATAAACTGGGAAACTTTTATAATTATTTTGTCAAAAGTTGCACGTATGTGTTGTTGCCATTATCGTTGATTATTGCTGTGGTGTTGATGTTTAATGGCACCCCGATGACTTTGCAGGGCAAGGGACAATTTATTTCCATGCAGGGAGATACCGTCAATGTATCCCGTGGACCAGCGGCTGCCATGGTAGCCATTAAACAACTGGGAACGAATGGTGGGGGCTTTTTTGGCGCCAACTCTGCTCATCCTTTAGAAAACCCCAATTACTTTACAAACATCATCGAAAACGTAAGTATCGTATTGATCCCAATGGCATTAATATTTGCTATGGGGTATATATTAAAAAGGAGAAAATTTGCTTGGACGGTATTTGGCGTGATGACCGTTGGTTTCTTGCTCCTGCTTTTACCAACCATTTATTATGAAATGATGGGTAACCCTGCCATCGGCAAATTGGGCATCCTCCAAAATCTAGGTAGCATGGAAGGAAAGGAGGTTCGTTTTGGGCCAGCAGCTTCTTCGTTTTGGGCCATTACTACCACTTGTACTTCAAACGGCTCCGTAAATGCGATGCACGATAGTTTGACGCCATTGTCTGGCATGTTCGCCATGCTGGGCATGATGGTCAATTCCTTTTACGGTGGAGTAGGTGTAGGATTTTTGAATTTTTATATATTCATCATTATAGCTGTGTTTATCAGCGGTTTAATGGTGGGTAGAACGCCTGAATTCTTGGGTAAAAAGATAGAAGCCAAAGAGATGAAGATTGCCGCCATCATTGCGTTGTTGCATCCCTTGCTCATTCTTTCTGCCACCGCTTTGTCTAGTTATTTAATAGCTCATAATCCTACGGCGTATGCAGGTTGGCTCAATAACCCTGGCAATCATGGTTTTAGTGAAATGCTCTATGAGTACACGTCTTCTGCAGCAAACAATGGTAGTGGTTTCGAAGGCTTGGGTGACAATACACCTTTCTGGAACATTACCTGCGGCATAGTGATGATGCTCTCTCGGTATCTGCCCATCATTGGCCCATTGGCTATAGCTGGTATACTGGCGCAAAAGAAATATACACCCGAAAGTGCAGGTACCCTTAAAACCGATACAGCAACGTTTGGTATCATGGTATTTGCAGTCATATTTATTATTGCTGCACTTAGTTTCTTCCCGGCTCTTACGTTAGGCCCAATAGCTGAATTTTTTGGAATTAAATAAAAAATATAATCATGTCCGACAATAATAAATCAAACAACCGACTCTTGAAATCTGGTCTTGTAAAGACCGCACTCAAGCAGTCTTTTATTAAACTGGATCCACGAACCATGTTTCGTAACCCAGTAATGTTTACGGTGGAAGTAGGCACACTAGTAATGATTTTTGTGTGCATCTGGATTGCCAGTGGGGAAGTATCACAAGGTTCTTTAATATATAATATCATAGTAACCGCGGTATTGTTCATCACTTTATTGTTTGCAAACTTTGCTGAAGCCATTGCGGAAGCAAGAGGTAAAGCACAGGCAGACAGCTTGCGCAAAACCAGGGAAGAAACACCGGCCAAATGGATACAGGCCGTGGGTGAGATGTATGTAGATGAGATGAAAATCGTGCCATCATCACAATTGAAAAAAGGCGACATTTTCTTATGTGAAGCAGGCGATGTAATACCGATGGACGGGGAAATCGTACAAGGGTTAGCTACCATAGACGAATCTGCCATTACTGGTGAGTCCGCCCCGGTCATCCGTGAAGCAGGTGGTGATAAATCTTCTGTAACAGGCGGTACCAAGGTTTTAAGCGATCGAATCAAGGTGAAAGTAACCACCGAACCTGGAGAAAGCTTTTTGGATAAAATGATAGCCTTGGTTGAAGGTGCAAGCCGCCAAAAAACGCCGAACGAAATTGCTTTAACTATCCTGTTGGCAGGGTTTACATTGGTGTTCGTTATCGTATGCGTAACGTTGAAACCATTTGGAGATTATGCAAACACGCCCATTACCATTGGTGCTTTTATATCTCTTTTTGTTTGTTTGATACCAACCACAATTGGCGGTCTTTTGTCTGCCATTGGTATTGCAGGTATGGATAGGGCTCTGCGGGCAAATGTGATCACAAAAAGCGGAAAGGCGGTAGAAACTGCTGGAGACCTTGACACCCTATTGTTAGATAAAACCGGAACCATCACAATAGGCAATCGTAAAGCAACCCACTTTTATAACGCCGACGGTACCAATGATGACGATTTCAAAAGGGCTGCTGTACTAAGTTCCTATGCGGATGAAACGCCAGAAGGAAAGTCCATTATTGAATTGGCCGGTATAAATCCAGCAGATTATCATATAGAAAATCCTGTATTTATTCCGTTTACGGCCGAAACAAGAAGCTCTGGTATTGACTTTGAGACCACAAGAATCCGCAAGGGCGCATTTGATTCCATCAAAAAAATTACTGAGGCTGCGGGTAATGTGTTTCCTCAAAAATTAATAGATAAGGTAAAAGACATATCTAGTAACGGGGGCACGCCTTTGGCCGTTTCCCAAAATGAAAAAGTAATCGGAGTCATAGAATTGCAGGATATCATCAAGCCTGGTATCAAAGAGCGCTTTGAACGGCTGAGAAAGATGGGCGTTAAGACTGTGATGGTAACTGGCGACAATCCTTTGACCGCAAAATTTATAGCCGACAAAGCTGGGGTGGACGACTTTATAGCAGAAGCCACGCCGTTGGATAAAATGAATTATATAAAGAAAGAGCAAGAAGGTGGTAAGCTGGTAGCGATGATGGGCGACGGAACCAATGATGCGCCAGCGCTAGCCCAAGCAGATGTAGGCGTGGCCATGAACAGCGGAACACAAGCAGCCAAAGAAGCCGGTAACATGGTGGATCTTGACAATGACCCTACCAAACTGATTGAAATTGTGGAAATAGGCAAGCAGTTATTGATGACCCGTGGCACACTTACTACTTTCTCTATTGCCAATGATGTGGCCAAATATTTCGCCATTGTACCTGCGTTGTTTATCGCATCCATCCCAGCATTACAAGGCATGAACATCATGCACCTGCATAGCCCGGAAAGTGCCATTTTATCAGCGGTAATTTTCAACGCCATCATCATTCCGTTATTGATTCCATTGGCTTTACGTGGCGTAACCTATAAACCCATTGGTGCAAGCGCCTTACTTCGCAGAAACTTATTGGTCTACGGCTTCGGCGGCGTATTGGTTCCGTTCATTGGTATCAAACTGATTGATTTAGTGATAAGTATTTGGTTTTAAATTAAAAAGTAAAAATTAAAAAATAAAAAATGGACGAACAATTATATTGATAGTCATTGGTATTAAGGTTTAACTATTAACTATTAGCTATCAACTATCAATTGTCAACTATAAACTATAATTATGAAAGAGCATATTTTTCCCGCATTAAGATTGACCGCAGTTTGCATTGTGCTCTGCATGGTCATTTATCCAGCAGTAGTTTGGGCTATTGCGCAAGCTTCTCCCGCCAAAGGCGAAGGTGAAAAAGTTACTGTAAACGGCCAAGTAGTCGGTTATAAATTGGAAGGCCAATCGTTTACACAAGACCAGTATTTTAATAGTCGACCTTCTGCAGTGGGCTACAATGCAGCCGGTAGTGCCGGTAGTAACAAAGGGCCATCAAATCCTGATTATTTGCAACAAGTGAAAGATAGGGTCGATACATTTTTGGTACACAACCCTACCATCAAGGCCTCAGAAATACCAGCAGATTTGGTTACCGCAAGCGGTAGTGGATTAGATCCTGACATTTCCTTACAAGGCGCATTGGTGCAGGTTGACAGGATTGCTGCCGTTCGCAAAATCGACAAGCGCAGTATTCAATCATTGATAACAAAACTTACTTCAACATCTTCTATCAACGGCATTGATAAAATAAATGTACTGGCGTTGAATATAGAATTGAATAAATTAAAATAAACAAGTATGAAAAAAGGGACATTAGTTTGGATACTTGCACTGGCTGCATTATCCACAAAGGCACAAGATACCACGCACGTAAATCCATTAAGTTTCAGTGGATATGTAGAAACGTATTACGTGTACGATTTCAACCGGCCGCTCAACAACACAAGGCCAAGTTTCATCTACAGTCACAATAGAGCGAATGAAGTAAACCTAAACCTTGCATTTGCAAAGGCGAGTTATAATACTTCGAATATCAGGGCTAACTTGGCTTTGGCTGCTGGCACATACATGAACGCAAATCTCGCTGCGGAGCCGGGTGTTTTAAAAAATGTGTATGAAGCAAACGCAGGCGTAAAGCTTTCAAAAAAATCAGAATTGTGGCTGGATGCAGGCATCTTCTCATCGCACATTGGGTTCGAGAGCGCCATCAGCAAAGACTGCTGGAACCTTACTAGAAGTATATTGGCAGAAAATACGCCTTACTACGAAAGTGGTGTAAAACTTGGATATACCTCAAAAAATGCTAAGTGGTTTTTAAGTGCATTGCTTCTTAATGGATGGCAACGCATACAACGCGTAGATGGCAATACTACACCAGCTTTTGGCACACAGGTAACCTACAAGCCGAGCGCTAACGTAACGCTTAACAGCAGCACTTTCATTGGCAACGATAAACCTGACAGCCTGCGTCAGATGCGTTATTTCCATAATTTATATGGTATTTTCCAACTAAGTTCCAAGCTTGCTGCCACCCTCGGTTTCGACGCAGGTATGCAACAGAAATCAAAAGGCAGTAACCAGATGGATAACTGGTACAGCGGCGTGATAATCCTTAAATTGAATACTAGTGCAAAAACTGCATTGGCTGCTCGTGCCGAATATTATGCGGATAAAATTGGAGTAATCGTTGCTAGCGGTACACCCAACGGTTTTAAGGTTTGGGGATTCTCATCTAACTTTGATTATGCCATCACTAGCCAAGTACTTTTTCGGGTAGAGGCTAGAACCTTCTCATCGAAGGATGAAATATTTATAAATAAAAAATCGGAATCAAAAAAAGGTAATACATTTTTATCCACCTCATTGGCTATCAATTTTTGATAATGGAAAACAACTCGGCAGCCAAGTGGCTCGAACAACTTTCCAAAGTAGGAAAGGGTAAGCTGAAAATTTATATCGGCATGAGCGCTGGCGTGGGCAAAACGTTTCGCATGTTACAAGATGCGCATCGATTGACCGAAACGGGTGTCAACATCCGGGTTGGATATGTAGAAACGCATGGCAGAAAAGAAACAGAAGCGTTGGTGGCCGGCCTTACTTTAATTCCCCGCAGGGAAGTTTTTTATAAGGGCAAAAAGTTGGAAGAGTTGGATGTGCAAGCCATTTTGCTGCTGCATCCTGCTGTAGTAATCGTGGATGAACTAGCGCACACAAACATACCCGGCAGCAAGAACCAAAAGCGTTGGCAAGACGTATTAGAGATACTGGATGCGGGCATCGACGTCATTACGGCTGTAAATATCCAGCATATTGAGAGCATTAACAGTGAGGTGAAAAAGATAACCGGCGTAGAAGTAAAAGAGCGTATTCCGGATAAACTTTTGCAAATGGCGGACGAGGTCGTAAATATTGACCTAACAGCCGAAGAACTGATAACTCGGCTAAAGGAA
>Ga0247739_10000690_pt1 | contig 12012 bp, 7 predicted proteins | sample UWRJL058202B2_FD_180943 | JGI IMG/M metagenome (GOLD analysis project Ga0247739, IMG submission 180943) | Plant litter microbial communities from Arlington Agricultural Research Station in Wisconsin, United States - UWRJ-L058-202B-2 | ecosystem: Environmental > Terrestrial > Plant litter >... | reverse complement strand
CGTTAGCGTTGTTGACACAACTTCTAAAATAATAACGCCGAAAATTAGCCCTGCGTAACCCGCTATACTCGTCACCAACACAGATTCAAATAATAAACTGCCCACAATAGAATATGGATTTGCGCCTAAGGCTTTACGAATACCGATTTCGCGGGTTCGTTCTTTTACGGTGATAATCATTATATTGCTCACGCCTACAACACCCGCGAGCAATGTGCCTATACCGACTATCCAGATAAAAATAGTTACACCATTAAAAATAGATTTTAATTCCATCGTATCGCGCCCTACATTACTAATTTCCATAGCGCGCGTATCATCTGGAGCAATATTGTGCCGCTGCTTTAATAAAGCGACAATTTTATCTTCCAACTCAAACGCATCGACATTTGGCTTTGGTCGCACCGTTATAAGAGATACGGTTTCACCACCACCAAATGTTTTTTTAAAGGTACTAACGGGAATATAAATGCGTTCAGACATCCTGCCTCTATTACCCTTGTCGTAAAACAAACCTACAACACGAAACGCAATCCCGTTAATTTGTATTTGTTTACCAATCGCGCTTTCACTTTCAGAAAATAATTTTTCGGCAACGCGCGTACCTACAACAACGACTTTTCGATTGTCTCCGGTATCATTAGTATTTAAACGGCGGCCATCGTTAAATTTAATTTTTTCTTTGATATTAAAATATTCATCGCCCACACCTAAAATAGTGAAGCTGCCGCTGCTTAAGCCGTAAGTTACAAGAGTATCGGGATTCAGAAAACTGCCGAGCGAATTTTCACTAGACATATAACGCACACCAGGAATGTTTTGGCGAATCGCCGCCATATCTCCTTGCGTAAATTGAATTTCGCGCCCCACCCCAAAACCTTTGTAGGGCACAGACGTGATATTAGGAAAAAACCAAATGCAATCGTTCATGTCATTGAAGCGACCTTCAGACATTCCTTTTTGCATCCCCCGCCCTGCACCCAGCAATAGGATCAGCATTAATATTCCCCAAAAAACACCAAACGCCGTTAAGCCAGTACGAAGTTTATTTTGGCGAAGGGTAAAGAGAATTTCTTGTAAACCATCCATTGAAATTTTCCAGAGTATTTTAGCCCACCAAAAATTTTTGCTGATGACCTGACGGATTTGATCATAAGACGTAAATTTTTTGGATTGAATTTAGGTGCAGTATTTATAAATTATGCATAGCGCTTATCGGGTACGCTGTTTTGAAATAAGAAACGTAAAAGTCAAACTTGGCTTGTTTGCTTAACCTCTTCAAAAAAAATATCCGTATAACCTTTGCTCTTCAAATGATTAAAAACTCGCTCGCTGATCAAAATACAATTTGTATCTTCATGCACTAAAAATAAATCATGATGACCAACTTTTTTCTCATCTATAACAAGTTCATTGATAAAGTTGATAGCCTCGTAGGGATCATTTTCATCGGCTAAATCATTCAAGCGCTCATAGCTGGATTGATTCATTACTGCGCATGAAATGCGCCCAATAATATTGAGCAAGAGGTAATCTTCAATGGTGTTGTTATTTTCATTGTCATTAATAATGACTGGGTGAACTTCGATATTATCAATACCAATTTCAACAAGGTCTTTATAAAATTGCTTGGTGGAAATTAACGCGGGCGACATAAAAAACGTGGGTAATATACCCGTCGCATTTTCATCGTCCAATTCGCAGATTAATGGACCCTTAAAAGGCTCACCATGTTCATTGTGAGTGTAATCAACGAGAAAGCTTCCTGTTTTAGTCTGCAAATACCGATGGCTACGCTGATAAAGACCAGCAGGTTCTGTTCCATCAAAGTTCGCTAAAGAAACTTTGTCTGACATTTGATAATATTTCATAGTCCATTCCAATATTATTAGCTTAACCCACCGGTAGAAGAAAACTCCGCTGCGATACGAGAGACAAATATTCGGCATGCTGTTATATCCTTATCCAGCAAAGACGATGCTTTATCTACGTAGCAGACCGTATTCTCACGCGGTGGAAATTTGTTTGCTTGTTTTTTTGACTTGCAATCACCACAAGCATGCTCACCTGCATAATGAGAAATTGCGTGATTATTAATTGCATCCAAATAATCTTTAACACGAGCTTTATAGGGTTTTACACCCACACCAAAATTATCTGATCCACTATGTTTACCTTGGTGTAGCTGTATTTTTGCTAAACCCATAATCTTGAACATAAGTGCGCGTCGTTGTAATAAGGTCCCAATTTCCCATTCGGGCAAGCTTGATGCATAGGGCATCCATTTGCCATTATTTTTATGATCTACATTATATTTAGTATCATCATAAATTTCTTTATCCTTTTTTAACCAATCTGCAACTGGATGTTTTATCAAAGTTAAATGCGGAATCAGATGGTGAGCTTGCGATGGCCAATTACTATTTGAAAGTTGGCTTTCATTATCAGCATGCGGTTTATCGCCTAAAGATCGCTCTAGTCTAGCGCTGCTTCCGTCTAAATTAGCAACCCATTTATTTTTATCTGGTTCAAAGTTGCATTTTTCTTTTTCATCCAGATCAACCATTGCACCAATTAATTCACCTATTTCTGGCATTTTTCGATCCTTATATTTATTTTACAATCTGAGCACACATTGCCGCACGATAAGGTCCATCTGATGAACCATAAATAATGTAATTTCCCGTTTTTTGTTGACTCACTAACGCTAAAGCAATCGGTCCATAAGCAGCACCTAGATCACCAAAACAATCAGCAGGATGTTCTACTTTAACGCCGGGCAAAAAAGCAGCAGAATTGCGGGTTACAGCTACTCCAAGTTCTTTCGCAAAATAATGTTCGCCATTCATGCTCGAATAAATTTTGGAGATATCTTTCATATCACACGACAGAGCATTCTTAAATGCCTGAGCCAAACCATCACCACGGTAAGGCTCATCGCTGTAAAGGTGACCCGATTCATTCGCAAAGCCGGGATAAAACACTTTCATCGCATTACTATTTTCTTTGCTCAGCAATATAAATGCTGCTCCTTCCCCCGGTGCAAATCCATTTGATATACCGCGACAAAGTATTCGATCTTCTTGATCAAGTTTTCCCAACAACACGCTATCTCTATAAGAATCAACGCCACCTACGATAACAAAAGGTAAATTGCTCGCCGCTAAAAACTTAAAGGCGTGATCTATGGCATGGAATCCAGCTGCACGACCAGTTGCAAATACGCGACTGTTTTTCCTATCAAACTCAATTCCGGTTTGCAGCGCAAGCGATTGTAGAAATGCGTTATTGATGCCAGCAGGTAAGTGCGGTAATTGTTCAGGTCCTGCAATAAATAATGGCACATCTTTCCACAAAACATCAGCTGCATCGAAATTAAGTAGTGCTTGCGATGCAAGTTGCAGCATACGTTTTTGACGTGCTGATAATTTTTCGGTTTTCTGCAAAATATCGATTAAAGGACATACCGCACCATGTGGCACACTGGCAAATACCATTGGCTGGCGATGGCGACTGAAGTAACTTGAAGACTTATAAGCACTTATATTCGCAGAAAAAGCTGCGCTCACCGATTTCGTGGTTAAACCTAAAGGGGAGATCACACTAGATTTCGTCAAATAGAGCTCGTACATGTTTGAATTACCTTTTCAAATCCGTCCTTAACGCTTTGACACAAATAATTGCACATTGATCTTAACATTGGCTAGTAGTTTACGACTTTTAGAATTCTCCCTAAATTATTGCTATTTGTCCTGCGATGCATTACTCGAATCATTTTCTACAATTTCTTTCAAAGCCAATGAAAAAAAACGCAGCCATTGCTGACTGCGCTTTTTTGTTACTCATTGACTAGCCAAATTAATCAGTTTTTTGATTGCGATTCACACCGTTAATCAAGGCTTTAATTGCTGCGGCAATAATATTGCTGTCTTTACCAACGCCAAAGACTGATTTGCTATTGCCGACTTTCATTTCTACGTAACACACTGCAGCTACATCTGAACCTTCGCCAACTGAATGCTCGGAGTAATCCACTACACTGATTTGAACATCGGCGTATTGACTCAGTGCGTGAGCAGCAGCATCAATGGGACCGTTGCCGGTACCGCTGATTTCGACGGTTTTATTTTCGTGTTGGGCGTAAATAATAATATCGACTTGATGCTGACTATCGTCGTAGTTTTTTAACTTGGAGCTTTGGTAACTAAAGGGCGAGTTCACTTCAAAATATTCTTGTTCAAATATTTTTACGATATCCGCACTCTTAACTTCTTTGCCTGTTGTATCACTAACTTTTTGCACCACACCGCTGAATTCAATTTGCAACTTACGTGGCAAATGCAAACCGGCTTGTTGTTGCAATAAAAAGCTTACACCGCCTTTACCCGATTGCGCATTCACACGTACGACGGCATCGTAACTGCGATTTAAATCGGCTGGGTCAATTGGCAAATAAGGTACTTCCCACAGCGCATCTTTTTTCTGCACTGCAAAACCTTTTTTGATGGCATCCTGATGCGAACCCGAGAACGCGGTGTAAACCAATTCGCCGGCATAAGGGTGACGCGGATGCACCGGTAATTGTGTACATTCTTCGTGTAATTTTCTTACCTTGTCGATATCAGAAAAATCCAAACCGGGATGAATACCTTGCGAATATAAATTCAATGCAAGCGTTACCAAATCCACATTGCCAGTGCGCTCGCCGTTGCCAAACAAACAACCTTCAACGCGATCTGCGCCCGCCATTACCGCTAATTCTGCAGCGGCAACTGCAGTGCCGCGATCATTGTGCGGATGAACACTGATAATAATGGAATCGCGTTTATTAATATTTCTATGTATCCACTCAATTTGGTCTGCGTAAGTATTTGGTGTATTCATTTCTACGGTTGCAGGCAAATTCAAAATTAATTTTTTCTGCGGCGTTGGTTGCCAAATATCTACAACTGCATCGCTAACTTCTTTTACAAAATCAATTTCAGTGCTGGAAAAAACTTCGGGTGAATATTGAAAAGTCCAATCCACTTCCGGCGCAGTTTCCGTTAACTGTTTACACCACTTGGTGCCTTGAATTGCGATATTTTTTACGCCCTCTTTATCGGTGTTATACACAATTTTTCTAAAGGCTGGCGCAAGCGGATTATACATATGCAAAATCGCACGCTTGGCACCACGCAAACTCTGCACAGTTTTCTCGATCAAATCGAAACGCGCTTGTACTAACACTTCGATAGTTACATCGTCGGGAATATGATTTTCTTCAATCAACAGACGCGTAAAACTAAAATCAATTTCACTCGCCGAGGGAAAACCAATTTCAATTTCTTTAAAGCCAATTGCGACCAATTCTTTAAACATACGCAGCTTGGTTGCCACTGACATTGGGTCAATGAGCGCCTGATTACCATCGCGTAAATCTGTGCTCATCCAAATCGGTGGCTTCACAATAAAATTATTGGGCCATTGGCGGTCGGGCAAGCTGACACCGACAAAGCGTTGATATTTACTGGATGGATTGCTGATCATGGCTAACTCCGAATTTGTAGCGCTAAAAAGTAGTTGATGGTACCTGGTAAGATTGCTGAAAATATCCGAATGGGTAAAACGGAGTGACTCTGCTTTGATTTAGGCTGGTGCGCTTAAACGTAACATCGTCTCGCAATAAGCTTGTGGCTCAACTCAAAAATCCCAGCTTGGCGTGGAGCGCAGGGATTTCCATCAGGTTGAATAAAGTATACGCATGGGTTCGCAGCAGATGATTGCCAAAATTGTTGCTATAAAAGTATTTGCGCAATATTATTGCTTGAATATACTAATTTTGAGCATCTTAAAGATATATTGAGGCATATGACGCTATGGAACTCGACCGATATGATCGTTTAATTTTGGAGCAACTCCAAAAGAACGGACGCATAACGAATCAGGAATTGGCCGATGCTATAAACCTGTCGCCATCGCCGTGTTTACGGAGAGTTCGACAGTTGGAGGAAGCGGGCCTTATCGATGGATACGTTGCACTTTTGAATGCCCGAAAACTCGGGCTGACGCTGATGGCTTTTATCCAGATCAGTATGGATAAACACACGCCCGAACGTTTCGATGCTTTTGAAAAAACCGTAGGTTCTTATCCCGAAGTGCTCGAATGCCATTTAATTACCGGACAATCCGCCGACTATTTATTAAAAGTGATCGTAAAAGACATGGATGGCTATCAACAATTTTTACTGCAGCAACTGACCCGGATAGAAGGTGTGAGCGGCGTGCATTCATCTTTCGTGCTGAAGTCGCCTATTGATGGTACTGCTCTGCCAGTATTTTAAAGCGGATCCTCCTTGATCCGTATAAAACTTCAATTTTACTTACACGAAGCTCCGGCGAGCGACGGAACGCTATTGGACGAACCGTTACCCCACACCATAAAGCCCACCTCTGAAAACGCTCCCGGTGCAATAGTGTTATTCCAGGCAACACCTTTGACTGTGTAGGGGTTAGTACCCGTAACCGTGCCATTCCATGATGAACTCACGGTGCTCGCACCGGCAAACGTGACCAGCGCGGACCAGTTACTGATCGGCGCCGTGGAGTCGTTGTGAACTCGCAACCAACCTGTGAATCCTCCATTCCATTCATTGGTAATTTTGAACTCACAGTGGCTGGTTTTTTTCGGGCTCGGATATTCATACATTTTTGTCGTCGTGGTATAAGTTTTTCCGTCGAAAACGGTAAGGCTAATGAAGTAAGTATTTTGCATAAAATAACTATGCTCCACACTTAAACCCGTATCGCGATAAGCATCACCAAAATCCCAGGCATAGGTAAGTGCATCGCCATTAGGGTCAGTTGAACAAGCGGCGGATAGTGCAATGCCGTTTGCGGTTTCCTTAATATCAAAGCAGGCAACTGGTGACTTATTTACCGTTGAATATGCATGTGCAGTCCATAATTTGGTTTCATAAACGCCGGACGCACCGTTATTTACAATCAAAGTGAGGTTGTAATCGCCAGCAACACCGTAATTGTGGAAAAATTTACCTGTCGTCGATGTCTCTACTACGTTGTCACCCCAACTTAATTGATAGTTGAGCGGTCTACCCCCTGGATCGCTACTCCCAGAGGCGTCACAACTGGTGCTGTAATAATAGTCTGCAGTTCCCGCGCTGAAATTGTCTGCCACCAAGACTTGTTCAACACAATTAAGAACCGCTACGGGACCCGGAATGACTTGCTCTGACGTTTTAAAATCGATCGTTTTTGTAGTCGTATTTATGCCATCGCTAACTGAAAGCGTAATGGGAACTGTCACGCCACGTATTTTGTAAGAGTGATAAAAATTGCCACTTGATGAAGATTCCGTGGCCGATCCATCACCCCAGCTTAAGGCGTAACTCAAACTAGCACCTTCTGGATCAGTACTGGCAGTAGCATCGCACCAAGCTTCGAATGTGATAGTCGATACATAGTTGACGAAATCATCCACATATTTAGTTCCACCCTGACATTTGAGCGCGACAACCGGCGGTGAATTAGTTGCGCCGCCGCTCACGACTACAGTCGCAGTTTTGGTTGCACTCACCATTTGTGCCGTCGCTTTCAAGGTCACAATATAAGTACCTGCAACGGCGTAGGTATGGTTAGCAAACATGCCTGTGGCCGTAGCGCCATCGCCAAAGTCCCACGTGAAACTATCGGCGTTGCTGGATTCGCTGGCATCCAGCGAAAGCTTTACATTGTCGATATTGGAAACGATTTTGAGATTGGGCGCTACGTCAGATGTGCGACAAGTACTCGCTGAAACCCATAGTTGCTGTGTGTTGCCGAGTTTGCCGTCGAATACTGTCAGGGTGACATAACCACCGCCGGATTCCATCGTTCCAGACGCTGTTGATGTTGTAGTGGCTGTCGTCATACCGCTGCCGAAGTCCCAACTATAGGTTAAGGCATTACCATCTATATCTGCAGAAGCTCTGGCATTAACGGGCACATTCAATCCAGACGTGTAGTAAGAAAACATCGCGTTTGGAGCGTTGTTTGTACCAGCAGCACCCACGACAACCGTATGAATAACTGTTGTCGTCAGTTTTCCATCGCTTACCGTTTGAGTAACGGTATAACTTCCGGGAGTTTTATAGGTGTGCCATACATCTTTGTATTGAAGCGATTTACCATCGCCAAAATCAAATTTGGTTGTGAGCTTATCGCCATCTGGATCTGTCGCCGTGGATTCAAAGTGGACGGTATCGTTGACAACCTTAGTGGTGAAGTCAGCGATAGGTGCCTGGTTTACAACCTGACCAGCCACACGACAAGTCGGGATGCCGGTGCCGTTTAAACTCACACCAACACTAACCGAACCTTTGGGTGCAATTTGACTGTTCCAGCTCACATTACCAAACGTGTAGGACGTGGTGGTTTGGGAAAGTGCTACAGCATTCCAGGCGGATACAAACCTATCGCCTGCTGGAACATCTACGATCACACTCCAGTTATTAACGGCTGTTGTGCCTGGATTATTTACCTTTACATCTACCTGATACCCACTACCCCAACGGCTGCTCACCAAAACTTGGCAGGTTAAAGCGGAAGCGGAGGAAGATGCGCTTGACGTTGCATAGGATGCAGCCTTTGAGGACGAGACACCGCACCCCGCTGAACTGCTTGTAGATTGGCCGAAGCCAGGTACTGAAAGTGCCAGGGTTAACAGGCAAAGCCCGGCTTTTTGAAAACTCGAAAGTAACATACGCTCTCCTTACTACATTCTTGATTATTAAGTACCTCAATCCTCACGAATGAAGACAAATAAGCCCTGCCTGTATAAGCAAAACCAAACTACATATCAGCAAAAATGAATGGATTAAGAATTAGGATGCACAGATTTTTAGCAAAATCGCCTTGGCAAAAATGCCAGTTAAAATGCTCGTTTAAATGCCTATTATTGTTATGTTTACATTGGATCTTGCGCAAAAATTACTGGTGACGTTGTAGTTTATTTTTTCGTCTCTCACATACTAGATATAGGTTAATACACATACAATCTGCGGCTCACTTTTTGCGTAGTATGAGATGCCAATATTTTTGTTAATCTGTTTAGAGGCTGTTTAAATTGATATCTGCGGGGAAAAGCTGTTGCGTCTAACTGCTACAAGTTGTCCAGCTTGGTTGAGTGGCAGTTTCAAATAATCCGGCAATTTGCTACTAATGAATGATGAAAAATCTCCGTAAAAAAGGGGCTTTACGCCCCTTATCTTTTGCCTAATCAGTTTGCTTGTTACGCCTGTCATTTTTACGGCGATCCACTTTAATCTGCGGCTTAGCTGATTCTGTTTGTTTACGTCTATCGTTACTTTGACGTTCTTCTAATGCCTCTTCAAGCTGGCTGAGCAATACATTAACAACTTTTTTCTCACTCATTTTAGAACCTATTTTGTTGATTAGTCTGTGTGGCGCACGGCAAACACTAAATGAGTATAGCTGACGCCAAGCTGAACGATTTGGCTTTTAAGTCAATTTTTGATTACAAATAATAATAATAAAAGGCCATAAATTAAGAGACAGCTATTAGTGTTGTTTAAAAAAGACTAATGAATTGACCCAAAGTTTTACCAGTTCAGATATAAAAAAACCCACAACTTTGTAGTTGCGGGTCTGAAGTTTTAAGCAGGTATTTCACAAAGTGAGATGTCGTCTTATATATCTAGGTTGGCTACCGCCAGCGCATTGGTTTCGATGAATTCCCTACGAGGTTCGACATTATCACCCATCAAAGTGGTGAAAATTTGATCAGCAGCGATGGCGTCCTGGATAGTTACGCGTAACATGCGGCGAGTCTCTGGGTTCATGGTTGTATCCCATAATTGCTCAGGGTTCATTTCACCCAATCCTTTGTAACGCTGAATATTATAGCCTTTGCGTGATTCCTTCATTAGCCATTCCAGACCGTCTGCAAAACTGGTTAGTGGTTGCTTACGTTCTCCTCTTTGAATATATGCACCCTCTTCAATCAGGCTCTCAAGATTTTGTCCAAGTGAAACGACAGACGCATATTCCCCTGAGCTAAAAAAATCCTGATTGAACGGAAAGTAGTTAGAGATACCGTGGGCAATGATTTCAACCACCGGCAGGAACAAATGGCGTTCAGTATCCTCACGTACAACTATGTTGTACTTCTGGCTTCCCGCACGAGCATCCAATGCAAAACGTGCAAGCATTTGGTCACACCATTGTTGGATGTGACCTTGATCTGCCAAATGCTCGGCCCGTAATGGCGGCATATAAATCAATTTTTCCAACACAATCGCAGGATACAAACGCGACAAGCGATCAATAGTTGCCATCACTTTACGGTATTGCTGTACCAGTCTTTCCAGCGCTTCGCCAGTGATTGGCGGTGCGCTGGGATTTACATGCAGAATTGCACCTTCCAAAGCAGCTTGCGTGAGGAATTCAGTCATAGCCGCTTCATCTTTCAAGTATTGCTCTTGCTTGCCTTTACTGATTTTGTACAAAGGTGGCTGCGCAATATAGATATGGCCGCGTTCAACTAATTCGCGCATTTGGCGGAAGAAGAAGGTCAGCAATAGCGTGCGTATGTGCGATCCATCCACATCGGCGTCCGTCATGATAATAATACTGTGGTAGCGCAGTTTATCCGGATTGTAATCGTCTTTACCGATGCCGCAGCCCAGAGCAGTAATCAAAGTGCCTACTTCAGCGCTGGATAACATTTTATCGAAACGCGCTTTTTCTACGTTCAGGATTTTACCTTTCAGCGGCAGAATCGCTTGTGTCTTACGGGCACGGCCTTGTTTGGCCGAACCGCCCGCCGAGTCCCCTTCCACTAGGTAAACTTCTGATAAGGCTGGGTCTTTCTCCTGGCAATCTGCCAACTTACCCGGCAGACCGGCGATATCTAACGCGCCTTTACGACGAGTCATTTCGCGGGCTTTACGAGCCGCTTCACGAGCACGAGCGGCATCAATCATCTTGCCTACAATCGCTTTAGCTTCGCCCGGATTTTCAAGCAAATAAGCACCAAAATGCTCGCCCATCTCCTGTTCTACGGCAGCTTTCACTTCAGAAGAAACAAGTTTGTCTTTGGTTTGTGATGAGAATTTTGGATCTGGTACCTTTACAGAAACGATTGCAGTAAGACCTTCACGGGCATCATCGCCTGTAGTAGCTACTTTCGCAGCCTTACCCAAACCTTCTTTGTCTATGTAGTTGTTTAAGCCACGGGTCAACGCGGCGCGGAAACCGGCTAAGTGAGTGCCACCATCACGCTGTGGAATATTGTTGGTGTAGCACAGGAGGTTTTCCTGGTAAGAATCGTTCCACTGCAGAGCAACTTCTACGCCTATTCCATCGGGGCGGGTAAGGGAGACAAAGTGCACCATCTTATTGATAGTGGATTTGTTCTTATTGAGATGGTCAACGAATGCGCGCAACCCGCCTTCGTATTGATATATTTCTTCTTTGCCGCTGCGTTCATCTTTAAGAACAATTCGCACACCAGAGTTCAAAAATGACAGTTCGCGCAGACGTTTTGCCAACAATTCGAAGTGGAATTCAATGTTGGTAAAGGTTTCAGCCGAGGGTTTAAAGTGGATCTCGGTACCTGTAGTTGCTGAATCACCCACGATTTTAAGTGGTTCATCAGGCACACCGTGACGATAAATTTGCTCGTGGATTTTGCCGGCGCGACGAATAGTCAGCTTTAAGGATTCAGAAAGTGCGTTCACTACCGACACACCTACTCCGTGCAAACCGCCGGAAATCTTGTAAGTGTTATCGTCAAACTTACCGCCAGCATGGAGAATTGTCATGATAACTTCAGCCGCCGATACGCCTTCTTCATGCATATCTGTCGGAATTCCCCGGCCGTTGTCGGCTACAGAGACAGTTTCGTCAGGGTGAATGACCACTTTAATCTCGGTACAGTGACCTGCCAAAGCTTCATCGATAGAGTTATCGACCACTTCAAACACCATATGGTGCAGGCCTGAACCGTCATCG
>Ga0247739_10000689_pt1 | contig 12014 bp, 13 predicted proteins | sample UWRJL058202B2_FD_180943 | JGI IMG/M metagenome (GOLD analysis project Ga0247739, IMG submission 180943) | Plant litter microbial communities from Arlington Agricultural Research Station in Wisconsin, United States - UWRJ-L058-202B-2 | ecosystem: Environmental > Terrestrial > Plant litter >... | reverse complement strand
CGGCGGCGGGGCCGGAGCGGATTCGACCATCCTGTTCGTGTCCTCGCCCAAGGCCTCGGCCGACGCCGTCGGGGCGGTCCTGTCCGACGTGGTGCAGAACCCGACCTGGGCGCCGGAAGAACTGGAGCGGTCGCGTGTCCAGTCGGTCAACTCGCTCCGCGTCGCCCTGCGCCAGCCGGGTCCGCTGGCGTCCCAGGTCCTCAACCGCATCGCCTATGGCGCCGCCCCCTACGGCGCGCCCTCGGCCGGCACCGTGGCCTCGCTCGGCGCGATCTCGCGCGACGAGATCGTCGGCTTCCATGATGCGTGGTGGCGGCCCGACAACGCCGCCCTGATCATCACCGGCGGCATGACGGCCGAGGAGGGCTTCGCCTTCGCCGAACGCACCCTGGGCGGCTGGACCAAACCTTCGGGCGCCGTTCCGACCGTCGGCGCCCGCGCCGGTGAAGTCCAGGCGCCACGCGTGGTGGTCGTCGACCTGCCGGGCTCGGGTCAGGCCGCCGTCTCCGCCGCCGTGCGCGGTCCCAACCGGTCCGATCCGTCCTTCTATCCGCTCGCGGTCGCCAACGCCGTGATCGGCGGCGGCCAGAACGGCCATCTGTTCCAGGAAGTGCGCGCCAAGCGCGGCCTCAGCTACGGCGCCTATTCGGCGCTCGGCTCGCGCCTCGACAGCGCCCTGCTGACCGCCTCCACCCAGACCAAGAACGAGAGCGCGGCCGAGGTCGTGGATCTGGTTCTGGCCGAGCTCGACCGGCTGAAGACCGAGGTCGTCACCCCGACGGCGACGACCGACCGCGAGACCTTCCTGACCGGCGGCTTCTCGCGCTCGATCGAGACCACGGGCGGCCTCGGCGGCTTCCTCGCCGACGCCGTGACCCTGGGGCTGCCGCTCGACGAAAGCACGGCCTATGCGACGAAGATCGATGCCGTCACGCCCGAGACGATCCAGGCCGCCGCCGTCGCTGCGCTCGGCTCGGACCGGGCCTATGTGGTGGTGGTCGGGAATTCCTCGATGTTCATCGACGCCCTGCGCGCGAAGCATCCGGACCTCGTCGTCATCCCCGCCGCCTCCCTCGACCTCGGCAGCCCGACCTTGGGGCTCTGAGGGAGAGAGCGCGGCGTCGGGGCTCGCTATTCGCGCGATAGTCCCTATGTAGAGCGATGGTCGCCGAGAGCGAACCGCCCTTCCCGGCGGTCGATCCGCTCCGGTATGGCCACCCTTCGAAAAAGTCGCCCTATGACATGGCTCCCCGAGCTGTTCGCCCGGCACGCATTTGCGTCGCCGGTTTCCTCGCGTCTGGCTGACAGGGGCGCGGCATGATCGCCTATCTGCTGCTGGTCCATCGCTTCCCCGACCAGTTCGAGCGGCTGTTCCGCGCCGTTCACGATCCCGCCAATCACTATGTGGTCCACGTCGACGCCAATGCCGATCCGGCCGTCAGCCGGCAGATCGAGGCCTTCCTCGCGCCGTATCCGAACACCGCCATGCTGGAGAGCCGCCCCGCCCTGTGGGGCGGCTGGAGCCTCGTCGACGCCGAGCTTCGCGGCATGGCGAAATTGCTGGAGATGGGCGCCGACTGGGAGTTCTTCATCAACCTGAGCGGACAGGACTTCCCCCTGAAGTCCCAGAGCGCCATTCGCGACTTCCTCGCCCGCAACCGGGGCAAGGAGTTCATCCGCGCGGTCAACCAGTCGATCGTCCGCTCCGACACGATGAACCGTCTTCGGAACTATGTCTTCGAGCGTCGCGACAAGGTGGTCCGCACCCTCTTCAGGCGCCGGTTCCTGCGCGGCGACACGCCGTATATCGGCAACCAGTGGATGATCGTCAGCCGGCGCTTCTGCGAATTCGTCTGTCATGATCCGCAGGCCGAGCGGTTCAAGCGGTTCTATCGCAACACCTTCATTCCCGACGAAGGCTTCTTCCAGACGGTGATGATGAACACCGCCGCCCACGGCGAGATGGTCGGCGACGACTTGCGGACCATCGACTGGGTCCCGGACGGCCTGATCAAGCTGCGTCCCCGAACCTTCACCGTCGCCGACGCCGACACTCTGCTCAAGGCCGGCAAGGACCTGTTCGCGCGCAAGTTCGAGGCCGACGTAGACGCCGACATCCTGACCCTGCTGGAGCGCCGCATAGGACCGGAAGCGCGTCCCGACCCTGCCACATCCTTCGCTAACGACACTCTCCGATCCGACGTCCAGGTCGCCTGAGTTGGCGAACAGGGAAGCGGTGCTGGTCACGGGCGGCGCAGGCTATATCGGGTCGCACGCCGTCAGAGCGCTTTGGGCGGCGGGCTATCAGCCTGTCGTCTACGACGACCTTTCGAACGGTCATCGCGAGGCGGTCCTCTGGGGGCCGTTGATCGAGGGCGATGTTCGGGACGCTCGCGCACTGGCGGAAGCCATGACGACGCACGCGATCCGCGGCGTGCTCCACTTCGCCGGACTGATCGAGGTCGGGGGCTCGGTCGTGGCGCCGGATCTGTTCTGGGACCACAACGTCAATGGCGTAGCCGCCGTCCTCGCCGCCATGCGTCAGACGGGCGTGAACCGGCTGGTCTTCTCCTCGACGGCCGCAGTCTACGGACAGCCCCGCCCCGGTCAGATCACGGGCCTGGCCGAGGATCATCCGACCCAGCCGATCAACCCCTATGGCGACACCAAACTGGCGGCGGAGCGCATGATCGCGGCCTCCTGCCACGCCTACGGCCTGACCGCGATCGCCCTGCGGTATTTCAACGCGGCGGGCGCCGACGCGGACGGGCGCATCGGCGAGGCCCACTGGCCGGAAAGCCATCTGATCCCGCTTGCCATCGAGGCGGCTCTGAACGGGACGCCCCTGACCATCAACGGCGGCGACTTCGCAACGCCCGACGGCACCTGCCTGAGGGACTATGTGCACGTCTCCGATCTGGCCACGGCCCATGTGCTTGCGCTGACGGCTCCTGCCGGCCCGTCCGGCTTCACCGCCCTGAACCTCGGCGCCGGACGTGGTCACTCGGTGCTCGACGTCCTCGCAGCGGTGGAGCGGGCCACAGGCCTGCCGGTGAAGCGGCGACACGGCGGAAGGCGCGCCGGCGATCCCGCCGTTCTCATCGCCGACGCAGCGAAGGCCTCGGCCGTGCTCGGCTGGCGCCCGGTCCGCGGTTCGCTCGACGATATCGTGGCGTCCGCCGTCGCCTGGCGCAGGTCGTGCAGGTTCGGCTCACCCGGCCCGATCGCCGTCCCTGGCGCGACCGGTCAGAGAAGCGCCGGGAACGGCGGCCTGACGCCTCAGCGCCCGAAATGCTCCAGCAGGAAGGCCGCCTTGGCGCGATAGAAGTCGATGATGTTCGGCAGGTCCGACATCACATGGCCTTCGCCCTCGTAGCGCCTGTAGATCACCGTCCCGCCCGCCTCACGGATGGCGGTGACGAAGGCGTCCTGCTCGCCCGCGCCGTTCCGTGGGTCGTTGGCGCCGACCTGAACCAGCAGCGGCGTCCTGATCTTCGCGGCGTTGTTCATCGGCGAGATGGAGGCGAAGAAGGCGCGGTCGTCGGGGTCGTGGACGTCGCCGTACTCGACCCGGTCCGAGGCCTGCAGCGACGGCGCCGCCTCTGAGAGATTGCGCACCCAGTCGGCGACCCCGACCTCGCTGACCCCGGCGACGAACAGGTCCGGATACGCCCCCAGCACCGCATTGGTCAGGTAACCGCCGTACGACGCCCCGCCGACCGCGACCTTCGATCCATCGAGCCCCGGCTGCGCCCGGATCCAGGCCACGGCGTCGGCCAGATCGCCGATCTCATTGACCCTCAGCCTGCGATCGTTCAGCGCCGCCCCGGCCTTTCCGTCGCCGTCCGAGCCGCGATAGTTGAAGTCCAGCACAGCGATCCCGCGCGAGACCAGATACTGCATGTCCGGCTTCCAGTCGGCGCGGGCGTGGCTGGTCGGTCCGCCGTGCAGCCTCAGGAAGACCGGGACCGGACCGGCAGCACCCTGGGGCCGATACAGCAGCCCGCTGAGCTGAACCCCGTCGCGCGCCGTGAACCGCACGGCCTCCGGCGTCGTCAGGGCCGCCAGATCGATCCCCGCCGCATCGGGCGCAACGACGCGGCGCGTCTCGTTCGTCCCGGGCTTCCAGATCCACACCTCGCCCGGCGTCGTCGGTCCCTTGATCAGGATCGACAGCACCGGCGCGTCATCGGCGAAACCGAAGCTATAGGTCCCGGCCGGCAGCGTCGGCGTCGGCAGGGCCCGCCCAGTCGTCAGGTCGAGCGCATGGAGCTTCACGAACCCCGTCTCGTCCGTCGCATAGACCAGGATCTTTCCTTCGGGGCTCAGGGCCGTATTCAGCACCTCATGCTCCGGCTCGGCGATGATGTGCAGCTCGCGCTTCGCCAGATCATAGTGGCCCAGCACCGCATGGTCGTGGCCCTGATCGGTGGCGAGGAAGAAGCCCGACCCGTCCGGCGACCAGCTGACGCCATGATAGACGGTCGGCTCGGCCGGCTTGAGCAGGCTCTCCTCCTTGCCGGTATTGAGGTCGATCAGGCTCAGGTCGTTGCCCCGCTCGCCCCGGGCCTCCTGCATCAGCATCAACGATCCGTGCGGCTGGGTATCGGCCGGATAGAGGCCCAGCCGCCCCGGCGCGATAAGCCGCGATCCGCTGCCGTCCAGCGCCGCCGAATACAGATCAAAGCCGCCCCGTCCGCCGGAGGTCGTCGCATAGAGGATGGTCTGCCCGTCCGGCCCGAAGTCGCCGGGATAGGTGAAGGCGTCGCTGCGCGGCAGGACCTCGACCTCCTTCATCCCGTCGGGGGTCACCGAATACAGGCCGAAGCGTTCGTCCCCGCCCTTGTCCGCGCCATACAGGATGGCCTTGCCGTCCGGCGTCCACATCACCCCGTCGATGCCCAGCCCATAGGTCAGCCGCCGCGGCGCGCCTCCTGCAATATCCACGATCCAGGCCTGGGGCTCGCCGGTGACGTTGCTCACATAGGCCAGCTGCGTCCCGTCCGGCGACAGGGCCGCCTCACTGGGTCCGCTGGCCATCAGATAACGCGTCACATCCGGCGTCGCCGATCCGGCCAAAGGCACGCTGACCGGCTGGGGCTTGGGAATATCCGCAGCGATAGGCCAGACCGCCGCCCCCTCGGATGTCTGGGCCATGGCGGGAAGGCCGGCGGTCCAGGTCAGGGCCAGAACGGAGATCAGACAGGCGGCGCGCATCGGAACATCCTGAGGAACAGAGATATCCGAACCTCGCCGGTCGCGGCCGACCTGACAAGCCTCTTCCAGTAGATCAGCGATGCCGACCTCCGCTTGCAGTCCGGTGCGGCCTTATCCTGTCACCGGGACTGTGAACTGACCTGGGTCACCGCGTCGGCGTTGCTGATCGGCGAGAAGGCGTAGGGGCTCGGACCCCTCCACGGGACCAGGCCAAGGAATTTCCGCCGCGCGGCGTCGTAAGAGATCGGCGATCGCCCTTCCGTGACGGCGTCGAAATCAGGTTCGGCGAGGTAGGCGGCGTATCCGATCGCCCGGTAGGGGCCTTTGACTTTCAATGCGGCCAGTCCCGCGTCGATCTGGCCGACGGTGTAGAACTCCGACCCGCCCCAACCCGCGCTAAGGAACTGCGGCAGTCGCCGGGCCAGACGCCACGCGATCCAATTCGCCCGCAATTCACCCGGCCAGGTCATGTTCCGCGCCTCCCTAGATCACCCTTATCCCGACGCCGTCTTCCTTGGCCGGACCGACGGCGACGTCCAGGGTGTCGTCTCCGAAGCCCAGACCCGAAACGGCGCGTTCGACCATGGCGCGGATCTCGTCCGAGGGCCGGGTCGTCCGAACATCCACGTACCAGCCCTGGCGATTGTCCTCGAGCCAATTGGCGCGGGCCAGCCACACGGCCGTGACGCCCGTGCCGCCCACGGGGCCGAAGGCGGCGGCCAGTCGCTCCACCAGGGTGACGGGCGTGGGGTCGGGCGCGAACAGATTGACCTTGCCGCTCGGCCGTCCGCCGCCGGCCCGGGTAATTTCCATACGCCGCGTCGCCGCGGCCAGCAGGTCGGTGATGTCGTCCTTCTGGAACAGCATCACCCGGGTCGAACCGGGGTTCAGGATGATCGGTCCCTCGCGGAACAGGTGCAGGACCTGACGGCCGTTCATGGCGATGAAGGTCGTGTCCTCGCCCCAGAGCGACTGCAGACGACGCGGATCGGTGAAGACGCCGGCAGCGACGCGGCCGTCGTCCAGGGTCACGCCCTTGACGTCCATCCCCTCCTCAGGACGCAGGGTGCGCATCCCGGTCGCCCCCGGCTGGATGCCGGCCAGGGTCGCGCCGTCGGGCGCCAGGAACAGGTCGACGGTCGCCATCAGCTCCTCGAACGCGCGCCAGTGCGTGGGATCGGCCATGGCGGCGTCGATCACCTGTTCCAGCCCGTTCAGCGGGGCGTCGAGGGGGGCGGGCGAAGCGGCGGTCAGAAAATCGGTCATGCCCGATCCTTCCCCAACGCGGCCGCGCGCGTCAATCGAAACGGACCGCCGTGGCTGCGCAAAAACGACGGGGCGCTCAAAGTCGTGTCAGCGAATCCAGACTGTCAGCACCGGCGGGCGGACGGCCCGTCGCCTTCCGCTCGCTGTAGCGATCCACGAGATAGTCGGAGAGATCGCGGGTCAGGAGGGTGAATTTGAACAGCTCTTCCATCACGTCGACGAGCCGGTCGTAGAAGTCCGAGGGCTTCATCCGCCCCTCGTCGTCGAACTCCTGCCAGGCCTTGGCGACCGAGGACTGATTGGGAATGGTGACCATCCGCATCCATCGCCCGAGCACCCGTAACTGGTTCACCGTGTTGAAGGATTGCGAGCCGGCGTTCACCTGACAGACGGCCAGGGTTCGCCCCTGCGTCGGCCTGACGCCTCCGCTTTCCAGCGGCAGCCAGTCGATCTGCGACTTGAACACGCCGGTCATGGCGCCGTGCCGTTCAGGACTGCACCAGACATGTCCCTCCGACCAGAGCGACGCTTCCCGCAGTTCCCTGACCTTTGGATGATCCGGATCGGCGTCGTCGACCTGCGGCAGGCCGCGTGGATCGAAAATCCGCGTCTCGGCGCCCATCGCCTGTAACAGGCGGTCCGCTTCCTCGATCAGCAACCGGCTGAACGATTTTTCCCGCAACGACCCGTAGAGCAGAAGGAAGCGCGGCGGATGGGTCGAGGGTGACGGCGGCGTCAGCGCCTCCGTCGTCGGGTGATCGGCGAACGTGAGGTCGAGAGCGGGAAAATCGATCATGGCTTCCCTTCATCTCATATTTCGATTATCCATGAAATATGGAAATGACCGGGGCCGTCACTACGCTTGCCGCCGTCGCTCACGAGGGGCGGCTGACGATCTTTCGCGAACTCGTGAAGGCGGGTCCCGAGGGTGTCGCGGCCGGGGAGATCGGGCGTCGTGTCGGCGTCTTGCCCAGCACACTCTCCGCCAGCCTCACAGTGCTGACCAACGCCGGTCTGGTCACATCCCGCCGGGACGGCCGGTCTATCATTTACGCAGCCGCCTATGACCAGATGGGCGACCTGCTGTCGTTCCTCATGGAGGACTGCTGCGGCGGCCGCCCGGAAATCTGCGCGCCCCTCGCCGAGACGGCCCGCGCCTGCTGTGCGACGACGCCGTGAGCGCCGGGCCCGTCGCTGAGGCCTTTGCCCAGACCTCGTCTTCGGACTCCGATCTACCTCGCAAGCTGGCGGCCGAGGCGCTCGGTTCGGCGCTGCTGCTCATGGTCGTCGTCGGCTCGGGGGTCATGGGCCAGCGGCTGTCCGGCGGGAACGACGCCGTCGCGCTTCTGGGCAACAGCCTCGCCACCGGGACCGCCCTCGTCGTGCTGATCTGGATTTTCGGGCCGGTGTCCGGGGCCCATTTCAATCCGGTCGTGACCCTGATCGCAGTCCTGCGTCGCGATCTGCCCCGGCGGACGGCCCTGGCCTATGTCCCGGTCCAGATCGCGGGCGCCGTGCTCGGCGTCTGGTGTGCCCATCTGATGTTCGGCCTGCCGGCGCTTCAGGTCTCGACCCATGTTCGCACGGGCGGGGGCCAGGTCTTCGCCGAGGGCGTCGCGACCTTCGGATTGCTAACGACCATCCTCGGAACCTCGCGCTTCAAACCGGAGGCCACGCCCGTCGCGGTCGGCCTCTACATCACCGCCGCCTACTGGTTCACGGCCTCGACGGCCTTCGCCAATCCGGCGGGCACCCTCGCCCGGTCCCTGACCGACACCTTCGCCGGCATCGCGCCCGGCGGCGTTCCCGCCTTCATCCTCGCCCAGACCCTCGGCGCCCTTGTAGCCCTGGCGCTGTTCGGCTGGCTTCTCGACCCACGGAAAACCTCATGAGCGCCTCGGAATTCCCTGTCGTCATCTTTCACAATCCAGCCTGCGGCACGTCACGCAACACCGTCGCCATGGTGCGCGCCGCCGGATACGAGCCTGTGATCGTCGACTATCTGCAGGTCGGCTGGTCTCAGGAACAGCTTCTCGACCTCTCGGCGCGCGCCGGTCTCGGCCTGAAGGCTCTGCTGCGCACAAAGGGAACGCCCGCCGAAGCGCTCGGCCTGCTCGCTGAAGACGTGACCGCCGCACGGATCGTGGAGGCCATGCTGGCGCATCCGATCCTCGTCAACCGCCCCATTGTTCAGACGCCGAAAGGCGTGAAGCTGTGCCGCCCGTCGGAGATCGTGTTCGAACTGCTGGAACGGCGACCGGACGTCTTCGTCAAGGAAGACGGCGAGATCGTCCGGCTCTGACGTCAAAACGGGCGGCGGTCCTTTCTACGCGACGCCATACGCGCGCCGTGGGGACCGCCGCCGTCGATTACGTCAGGACGACGATGGCCACACGCCGGTTCTGGGCGCGGCCCTCGCGGGTCGTGTTCGGCGCGACCGGGGTCTCGGCGCCGTAGGAAATGGTCGACATCCGGTTCAGGGCGATGCCCTGACGGCTGAGCGACCGGCGAACCGCCTCGGCCCGCTGGGCGCCGAGCTCCTCGTTGTATTCCGGGCTGCCGGTCGAATCCGTGAAGCCCTGAATCTCCAGATAGACGTTGCGGTTTTCGCCTTTCAGACGCGTCGCCAGTTCGGCCAGACGCTGTTCGGCCTCAGGCGACAGGTCATGGGCGTCGGTCGGGAATTTCACCGAGTCGTCCGACAGCACGACCTGATAGAGGAACTTGCCCTCGGCCAGCTTGTGCGCGTCGTTGGCGCGTTGAAGCGCCTGACCCGCCGTGCCCTCGACCTGGGCCAGATGCTGGTCGGTGGCGTCGACGCGGGCGTCCACCACCGCGACATTGTCCCGTACGAAGCGATGGGAGGCGCAGCCGCTCGCGGTCAGCCCCACCATCATCACGACACCGGCCATGGCCACCGCGCGGGAGCTGAAACGCCCCTTGAAGGTGGTTACGGGCGCGGCGCCCATGAATGTCGATCTGATCAAGATCAGTCTCCTTATTCCGGCGGGGCGCGACGTCCGCGTGAATGCGCCCGGTCAGGTGCAAGGTCGGAATCGGCCTCAGAATGACCGGGAAAGGGCCGGATTACGTCAGCTTGACCATAAGATTTTCAGTGACTTCGGACCTTTCGCGAAGCGAAACGCGCGAAGGCGCCGCCACGTTCCTGACGCGGGCGAATGATCTTTTTTTCGCGTGACGACACCGCCTCCACAGACCAGGGACGCCGCCGGGCGAGGAAGAGGTCGACGCCGCCTGGTCGCCGGGGCGGCCAGCATCGGCGTGCACCTGCTGTTGCTCACACTCCTCCTGCCCGTCGTCGCACCCGGCCCGACGCTCGAACCCGACCCGCCGGTTGTCGTCACCCTGACCCGGCCCGAGCCGCCGCCGATCGCTCCGCCGGCGCCCACGCCCGGCGCCGATCCCGGCGGCGGCGCCCCCGCTGAAAAGGCGGAGAAACCCGCACCGCCCAAGGCTCCGAAACTCGCCGCTCCGCTGCCGGCGCCCAAACCCCTCCCCGCCCCCGTCCGTCATCGCCCCGCGCGCATCCCGCCGCCCACGGTCCAGACCGTGGTCGCGGCCGCCGCTCCCGCCTCCAGCGAGGGCCAGATCTCCGTCGTCGGCGAGGCCCAGCTGGCCGGCGCCCTGACCGCAGGATCGGGTCAGGGAACGGGCCCCGGCGACGGCGCCGGCTTCGGATCGGGGAACGGCGCGGGCCCCGGCGCCGGAACGGGCGGCGGCCGCTGCGACATGGTCGAGCGGCTCCAGACCGTGCTGCGCCGCGACGCCAACATCCGCGCGGTCGCCGCCGGCGCCCACTCCAGCCTGTCCGGGGGACGCGGCGCGCTTCTGGTCTGGAACGGCGACTGGCTGAGGAACCCCGGGCAGGAGGGCAAGGGTCTGGCGGGCCTGCGTCAGGCCATCGCCGTCGAGGTCGCCTTCGCCCCCGCCGCCTGCCGCGCCCAGGTGGTCAACGGCCTGGTTTTGATAAGCCTCGGCGACGCCCCCGGGGACCCTCGCCTGGCCCTCGGCGCCGGCCGCTGGCGCTGGTCCGATCTTCTGGGCCTCTGACACCGGAAGATCACCGGTCCATGACGGTCGCGGATTCCGAAACGCTCGTTTCCGAAACTGCCCTTTTCAGAAACAAAGTGTTTCGACCGTTTCTATTTCCGATCTCTGCGGTTCGGGTAGCTTGGCTTCACACCGGTCGCGGCGGCGACGAAAGCCTCCCCCGGTGAGTACCCAAGCTTCGTCCCCCCAACCTCTGAAATCAGGATCAGAACCATGCCCTTCGTGAACGCCGCCGACGGTACGCCGATCTTCTACAAGGACTGGGGCCCCAGGGACGCCCAGCCCATCGTCTTCCACCACGGCTGGCCTCTCAGCTCGGACGACTGGGACGCCCAGATGATGTTCTTCCTGTCCAAGGGCTTCCGCGTCGTCGCCCATGACCGCCGCGGCCACGGCCGCTCGGGCCAGGCCTCCGAAGGCCACGACATGGACACCTACGCCGCCGACGCCGCGGCCGTCTATGACGCCCTCGACCTGAAGAACGCGGTCCACATCGGTCACTCGACCGGCGGCGGCGAAGTCGTCCGCTACGTCGTCAAGCACGGCGCCGGCCGCGTCGCCAAGGCCGTCCTCGTCAGCGCCGTCCCGCCCCTGATGCTCAAGACCGAAGCCAACCCCGGCGGCCTGCCCATCGAGGTCTTCGACAGCTTCCGCGCCGGCACCGCCGCCAACCGCGCCCAGTTCTTCCGCGACGTCGCCGCCGGCCCCTTCTACGGCTTCAACCGCGAAGGTGTCGAACCCCAGGAAGGCGTCATCCAGAACTGGTGGCGTCAGGGCATGATGGGCTCGGTCAAGGCTCACTACGACGGCATCAAGGCCTTCTCGGAAACCGACTTCACCGAGGACCTCAAGGCCATCACCGTCCCGACCCTGGTGCTGCACGGCGATGACGACCAGGTGGTGCCGATCGCGGACTCCGCCCCGCTCTCCGCCGCCCTGGTGAAAGGCAGCCAGCTGAAGATCTACCCCGGCTTCCCGCACGGCATGCTGACCACCCACGCCGACGTCATCAACCCCGACCTTCTGGCCTTCATCCAGGCCTGATCGCTGACGTCCGCGCCCGCTTCCTCACGGAGGCGGGCGCCCCTCCCTTCCTGAAAGTCCCCCCGATGTCCGACCTTGACCCCGAAATCACCGACAACCGCGAGACCCATCGCTACGAGCTGGTCGTCGACGGCCAGACCGCCGTGGTCCAGTACAACGAAGTCGCCGGCGGCCTGCTGATCTCCGAGACCCTGGTCCCCGTCCCCCTCGAGGGCCGCGGCGTCGCCAGCCGTCTGGCGAAACACGTCCTCACCGACATCCGCAACCGTGGCCTCGTCGTCCTGCCCACCTGCCCCTTCTTCTCAAGCTACATCCAGAAGCACCGCGAGTGGGCCGACATCGTCCACCCCCACTACCGCACCGCTCTCGGCCTCTGAGGCATCTTTCTTGGGGCGGATTGCGCAAGCCTCTTGCGT
>Ga0247739_10000687_pt1 | contig 12020 bp, 10 predicted proteins | sample UWRJL058202B2_FD_180943 | JGI IMG/M metagenome (GOLD analysis project Ga0247739, IMG submission 180943) | Plant litter microbial communities from Arlington Agricultural Research Station in Wisconsin, United States - UWRJ-L058-202B-2 | ecosystem: Environmental > Terrestrial > Plant litter >... | reverse complement strand
TGAACACACACTGAATTTCAATTTCAATTTCAATAAACATAATTTGAATGGCGTAGTTGGCTATACCCAGCAAACAATCCGCAATGATGCTGTGGGAGGCCGGCGTTTGCAGCTTGGCATATACGGCGGGGATTATTTTACAACAATTAATTCGGCCAGCGGCGGAATGACAGCCACCGGGACGCGTTCGCAAACACTTATCAACTCTGCATTGGGCAGGCTGAACTATAATTATGCCGAAAAATATTATTTGACATTTACGTTTCGGGCTGATAAAGATTCCCGTTTTTCACCAGCTTACCGGACCGGGTATTTCCCTTCTGCGGCGGCTTCCTGGAAAATCAGCAATGAAAAATTCTTTAAATCTGACATTATTACCGAGCTGAAACTGAGAGGATCTTACGGTATTTTAGGCTCTGCAAATTTGAGCAACTACCAATTTACAGGTTTTTTGAACCAGGCACCAAGGGCAGTTTTTGGTGCGGGGCAGAACGAGTTCCCGGGAGCTACACAGGCCCGGCTTGTTTATGAAGATATTAAATGGGAACAAAAGGCTACCACCAATATCGGGGCCGATCTGGTACTTTTTAACAACAAGCTTGCTGTTACCGTTGATGCATTCCGTTCAGTAGCAAAAGATGTATTGTTATCGCTTCCGTTGCCTGCATACATTGGAAATTTGCAAGGCGACCCGCTGGTTAATATTGGTTCTATTGAAAACAAAGGAATTGAACTGGATTTTACTTATCGTCAAACTTCCGGGCCATTTACATGGAGCGTTGGACCCAATTTTAGTATAATAAGAAATAAAGTACTCAGACTTGGGAACTTAGGCGTAGATGAAGAAACGGGCGAGCCGAGAAATTATATTCAGTCCGGTAATACACGCTCTCAGGTCGGCCGTTCAATAGGTGAGTACTATCTGATTCAGACTAACGGGCTTTTCCAAAATAAGGAAGAAATAGTGGACCATAAAGCACAGTCGGGTTATGCGAAGCCTGGCGATATCCGGTATGTTAACCGCATCGATCAGGGTACGAACGACGACATCAATGACCGCGACCGCACATTTTCAGGTAGTCCGTGGCCAAAGCTTACCTCGGGGTTGATACTAAATGGAACATGGTCAGGCTTGTCACTCAATATCCAGTTTTATGGAGCTTTTGGTCAGAAGTTATATAATGATGTGAGAAGGGAAATTGACGGAATGGGCTATTCAAATTATCGCAGGGACATTAACCCATGGACGCCCCAAAACACTGATACAGATTTTCCACGGCTTGGCGTTTCGTACTCGACAGGAGCAGCAGGCGACCCTGCCAGTGCCGATCGTGGCATTATTTCAAATGTCCGTTCCAATACCGATCGCTGGTTAGAAAACGGCTCTTACTTACGATTAAGAAATGTTGAGCTGGCTTATTCACTTCCAAAAACAGTGACGGACAAGTTGTCCATAAGCAATGCGAGGGTCTATGTGAGCGGACAGAATTTGCTGACTTTTACAAAGTATACAGGGCTTGATCCCGATGTGGTCGGAGCGAACTTTAATCTTGAACCAGGCGTGGATCTTGGTAGCTATCCTTCTTCCCGCATCATTTCTTTCGGCCTGAACCTGGGGTTCTGATAAGCAGCCATTTATCTCAAAAGACAACAACATGAAAAAGATATTTTTTCTTACTACATTTTTTATGCTGGTAATGACGGCCTGTGACCGTGATTTTGACCAGCCCAATCCCAACAACCCGACGATCGCATCATTCTGGAAAAGTGAAACGGATGCAGTTAAAGGTATCAATGCGGTTTACAGTACATTTCACCGGACAGCTACGCTATATTCCAGATTTTTATTTTACCACGGAATGCTTAGGTCGGACGAAGGTTACGGCTCCGGCGGCGACATAACGCTGAACAATGTAATGAGTTTCAATCAAACGAATTACAATGAAGGGCTGAGTGCCGGTACCTGGCAGAATTTGTTTATTGGTATATTCCGGGCGAACCAGGTACTGGCTTATGTGCCTGATATTGAAATGAATGAAGCACTTAAAACCCGGATTCTTGGTGAGGCAAAGTTTCTTCGCGGACTGTTTTATTTTAATCTGACCTTGTATTTTGGCCGTCCCCCGATTATTCTGGAACCGTCTGAACCGACAGACCGGCCGGCCAATGCCACAAATGCTGAGGCTTGGGCGCAGGTTGAAAAAGATCTGTCAGAAGCGGCACCTGCGTTGCCACTTAGCTACACCGGTGACGATCTGGGTCGGGCTACCCGGGGCGCCGCATTAGGCTTATTGGGAAAAACTTATTTACAGCAAAATAAATATCAGGAGGCCATAAATACGCTTGGGTGGTTTATTACAGGCGAAGGAAAAAGCTTGTATAATTTAGCCGCAAATTATCAGGATAATTTTAAAGCTTCTACGGAAAATAACAGCGAGTCGGTGTTTGAAGTGCAATTCCGTTTTAATCCTAATGAAAGTACCGATGATGACGTGGACGAAACCCGGATTAATAACACAGGAACTTCCATTGCACAGTTTTATGCACCGCGTGGCGTAGGCTTTTCTGATGGCGGTGCCCGGCGATGGCTTGTAAGTGAATTTGAAAAAGAAAATACCGCATTGGGTACCAGAGACCCAAGACTTGCTGCAACATTACTGTTTGACTCTACCGATGTGAGAGGCCCGCAATTCACTGGGGTTTATGGCCAAGCTTTTGCCTCTCGTTATGGCACTAATACTGGGGAAAGCAGCGCAGTTTGGTTTAGAAAACAGTTGAATGATAATGAGCAGGGCAGGACCGAGGAGGGTTTCAGATCACCAAATAATTACAGGCTGATAAGGTATGCCGATGTTTTATTAATGTACGCAGAAGCGCTCAACGCGACCGGACAAACGGCGCAGGCTTATACGTATGTGGATTTGGTACGCGCACGGGCCGAACTACGTTCTTTGTCACAAAGCAAACCTGGTATGACACAAGCACAATTTCTGACTCAGATCAAACACGAACGTATCACGGAACTTACCGGAGAAGGCTGGCGGTTTGCTGATCTGCAAAGATGGGGTGAGCTGGGACCTGAACTGGCTGTGAGGGATCCGGAATTCACTAATTTCGTAAAAGGTAAAAATGAATGGTATCCGATTCCGCAATCTGATATTGATCTGAACCCGAATCTGACACAGAATCCAGGGTATTAATTCTAATAATTTAAAAGTGTTCAAATGAATTTTATGCCTTTAAAAATTTTGTACAGGCCGGTCATTATTTGGTGCGTTTCAATTGTATTCATCGGTGCATCCTGCAAAAAGGAGGCAAAAAGTCCGGCGCCCGACACACAGCAGACGGCCACATTTACCAATCCATTGCTGAATGCTGCGCCTGATCCCTACGTTTATCAAAAAGACACCGCCTATTATTACATGCATACACTGGGCAACCGGATACAGATCTGGAAAACGAACAAAATGAGCCGGTTAAAGAACATTTCGCCTGTGACCGTTTTTAATGCCCCGGCTTCTGGTGGAAATTCACGGGATATATGGGCGCCGGAGCTGTTTTTTCTGGATAATAAATGGTATATCTATTATACCGGTTCGGATGGTAACGACCGGGAACACCGGATTTGGGTACTGGAAAATGCAAGCGCTGATCCTACACAGGGAACCTGGGTTGATAAAGGTAAACTCGCAACTCAACCGGCTGACCTTTGGTCCATAGACGCAACATTATTTCAGCAGGGCAGCAGTCTTTTTATGATATGGTCCGGGAGGCCCTTTGCAGCTGGGAGTACGGATCTGACACAAAACTTATATATCTCGAAAATGAGCAATCCTTTCACACTTACCGGGCCAACCGTACAAATTTCGGCTCCGCAAAATGATTGGGAAAAGCGTGGATTTCCTGTAAACGAAGGTCCTGAGATCTTGCAAAATGCATCCGGGCAAATTTTTCTGATATTTTCAGCAAGTTATTGTGGTGATGACCGCTATTCGCTTGGGTTGATCAGATTAAATTCAGGAAGTGATCCGATGGATGCGAAAAACTGGACAAAAACGTCTGTACCGGTTTTTACCGGGCTGGCTTCGGCCAATGCATTCGGAGCGGGACATAATGGTTTTTTTAAATCGAGGGACGGGAAGGAGGACTGGATTATTTACCATGCAAATTCGGCTGCGGGTGAGGGTTGCGATGATTCCAGAAATGTGAGAATGCAAAAGTTCACCTGGACTGCCGACGGTACGCCTAACTTTGAGGAGCCAGTTTCAACAGGACAAGCGATCAGGGTTCCCTCCGGTGAATAGCTATTGGTTTATAAATTGTAACAAAATATTTACCTGAAAAGCGGTCATTAAAAGACGTTTAAGTTTACGTAATAAAATTATTGAAATGATATACTATACGAGGGGAAAACGTTCCTTAGGAAGCGATTCTACAAACTAGTTTAGTAAAGAAATTTCCAATTATAACTTACATATTCAGTTTGTATCATTATTTAATTAGAAATATTCATATTAAAAAGCTTTGTAAATAATAATCATTAAAGTGCTATTTCTGGTGTATATTGATGTATAAACCAACTTGCGTTTATTGCTTTACGTTACATCATTATTAGAAAAGCAATTTACTTTTGTTACAAAATTATTAGCACAGGGCAAATTTGTGTCCTGTGCTAATAATTTATAGTTAATTAATATCTGAATACAGCAGCCATAGGGGAGGCTGTGGGCATTTCTTCTTTTTTAACAGAAAGACTTCTCCGCAGGTCATCATTGTTTTTATCAGCGCCATATCCACCAGATCTTCGGATTCCGGACCTTGCTCAGCAAAGATATTTCACTTGTATTTTCATCAAATGTTCCCCAGAGATGCTCTGCTTTTTAATAAAAATATGTGAAATCCTTCGGTAATAGGCAGCAGGAGTTACTTCGGCAGGCATAAATGATGTAAGTTCCGTAGCCGATTGATTAGCAAAAATATTAAGTGCTTTCGTTAGCGGCTGTTTGAAATAAGGGAGCATTATTTCCCTTGCTTTTTCATACAGTTTCAACTTAACTGTTGTTGTGGAACCTGACGGGATGTGGTTAATGCAGCTACTGTCTCAAAAAGTCCCAGAATAACGTGTGGCAAATAAACCTGATCAGCAAAACCCAAAAGCCAGGGAGAAGCGGCAAAAAGCAACCCGGTAATAATATCAATATTCAGGTGCATAGCCATAGGAATACTCTTTACAACTCCGCTCTCATAATTGGTGAAAAATGACATTGTAATGATCATTGTCCCAATAAAGATTACCGTCCAGGTCGCTGCCGGAACATCGTTAAACCCCAGTATCCAGGGCAACGCGATAAGCAGTATACCCGTCAGATAATCGAGTATACCGTGAACTTTGGTACTTAAAATTTTCATGATTAAATGAGTTAAATGTGATTTTTAGTTAAATAATTATGGCTCCCAAATATGAAAATTATGCCAGAACCATGAAGGTTGAGAGACGCATGAATAATTTAAGTAAAGGCCTTTGACCAGAAAGAAGGAATGGATTAATTCTCAAAGACATTACCTGACCAAATAAGCTTTGACAACTTTGGTATGATTTTTAATCCCAAAAAATTAAACAGATGAATGTATGGAAAACGATCAGACGCAACGGGAAAATATTCAATACAATTCTACTTTACCAAATGAAAACAGGGACGGTCAAAACGAAAGTCTGTGGCAGGCAGGCTTATCGAAAGTTGACAACCAGGCCATTGCTTCGTTTGACCAAATCTATGATGTGCTTATTGTGGGAGGTGGCATTACGGGCATGACTTCCGCATTGCTTTTACAAAAGGCAGGCAAAAAATGTGTGCTTGCGGAAGCACATCACATGGGTTTTGGTACTACCGGCGGCACAAGTGCACACATCAACACCTTTGCTGATACTACTTTTGCGGAAGTAGAAAAAGCATTTAGTGCAGAATCAGCCCGGCTGTTTGCCCGCGCCATTAACGAGGCAGTCACCCAAATTCATGCGAATGTAGAAAGCTATAACATCGATTGTGATTTCGAATGGAAGGACGGTTATGTTTATGCTGAGGATGACAAACAGGCTAAGGAACTGGATGGTCTTTACCAGAGTACACTCAGGGCCGGTGTTAAAGCTTCTGAAACGATAAGTGTTCCTACACCTGTTACTTATAAAAAAGCTGTGTTGCTGCCAGGGCAAGCTCAGTTTCACCCGTTAAAATATCTTTCAGCGCTGCAAAAGGAGTTTGTTGAGGCAGGTGGTGTGATGCTGGAAGGAACATTGATTGACAATGTGGAGTCTGAATCCGGTATACATATTGCCAGCTCGGGCCATGCTACTATCAAAGCTGAATACATTATTTATGCAACCCATATTCCTCCCGGGGGCATAAATGTACTGCATTTTGAAAACGCACCTTACAGAAGTTATGTGATTGCTGCACGCCTTTCGGACGAATCTTATCCGGATGCACTGGTGTATGATATGCAGGAACCTTACCACTATTTCAGGACACATGTTGTGGATGGCAAAAAATATCTGGTAGCCGGCGGGCATGACCATAAAACCGGCCATGGTGATGCCGAACAGGCTTTTAATGACCTGATCAATTACGTAAAGCGTTATTATAAAGTCGAATCGGTAGACTATAAATGGTCGGCGCAATACTTTGTACCGGCAGACGGGCTGCCTTATATCGGAAAGTTGCCGGGTGGATCGGAGAAAATTTATGCGGCGACAGGTTATAATGGAAATGGAATGATACTGGGAACCGCCTCTGCCCGGGTAATAAGTGATCTGATCCTGAAAAATGAATCAGTTTATGAGGATCTTTTTGATCCGGCCCGTATCAAGCCCATCGCAGGTTTTACAGAACTGGTTAAAGAAAATGCAGATGTCGCTTATCGTTTTATTGCAGACCGTTTTTCTTTGGATCAGCTGGACTCTTTGCAAGAAATACCTGAAAATTCCGGAAAAGTTATTGAATATAAAAATGAAAAATTAGCTGTCTACAAGGATTCAAATGGGCAGATTCATGCACTTAATCCGGTTTGTACACATGCAATGTGCGTGGTAGCCTGGAATAATTCTGAAATCAGCTGGGACTGCCCATGCCACGGCGCACGGTTTGACCCGGAAGGAAATGTGCTGACAGGACCAGCCCGGAAAAATCTGGAGAAAGTCAATCTTCATGCTGATATGTCAAAAGCTTAGCCAGCTGTTCATCTTACTAAAATAATATTTAACACTAAACCAAATGATATGAAACATTCAATAATTGCCGCCGTGCTGTTGACAATGTGCCTGGGCTGTTCCTATAATAAAAACGAAAAAGAGAAAACAGAACAGATAGATTCGACCGTAGTTGGCAAGGATACAAATTCGGCGGATGTACGACGGGATATAGACCTGAGTGATGAAAACAAAAGAGTGCTTCCCGATGAAGCTTCTGAACCTACCAAGTCGGATAAATCAGCAGAAAAACCACATTAAAAGAAAGCCTGTTCAAAAAATAATATTTATTTTATCAAATATAATTTTCAAATCACAACTCTAAAAATCAGGAATATGGAAAATCCAATGGAAAAATATCCTCAGCCACCTTACCCGGATCAAAAACAACCGGTACCCGGATACGAAAGCGAATTAATGCCAAAAGCGGACCATGGGGAAGAATCTTATAGAGGTTCAGGAAAACTGGAAGGAAAGAAAGCAATTATTACGGGTGGAGATTCGGGCATAGGAAGAGCAGTAGCCATTGCATATGCCCGGGAAGGTGCAGATGTTCTGATCTCCTACCTGGAAGAGGACGAAGATGCAGAAGAAACAGCAAAATATATCCGTGAAGCCGGTAGAAAAGCAGTTTTAATGCCGGGGGATATAAGCGACGAGGAGCATTGTAAAAATATAATTGAACGTGCAGTGGAAGAATTTGGTCAACTGGATATTCTGGTGAATAATGCTGCTTATCAAATGTCTCATGAATCACTTCAGGAACTGACAAGTGAGGAGTTGGATCATACTTTCAGAACCAATATTTACGCTATGTTCTATTTGTGTAAAGCGGCAGAAAAGCATCTTAAACCTGGCAGTACTATTGTTAATACGACATCCGTTAATGCTTATAAACCTAATCCTGGCCTTTTGGCTTATGCTGCAACAAAAGGGGCGATCCAGAATTTTACAGCAAATCTTGGACAGTTGTGGGCCGAGAAAGGAATCCGTGTCAATTGCGTTGCTCCCGGTCCGATTTGGACACCGCTGATCCCATCAACAATGCCGCCGGAAAAAGTAAAATCGTTTGGGGAAAATGTTCCTTTAAAAAGAGCAGGACAGCCTGCCGAACTTGCGGCTGCTTATGTATTGCTCGCTTCAGAAGGGTCAAGTTATATGACTTCTTCGACTATACAAGTAACGGGAGGCACACCAACAGTATAATCTAATCCTATATATTGTTAGGTAACAAATTGTCGTATAAAGTTTTGATGCTTAAAGTTTTAACATCCGGGTGTTGCTAATAAGCAGCTTCGGATGTTAAAACTTTTTAAAAGAAATTTTGAATACCATTTTGATGGATTTCGTTGATCTGCCCTTGTGTATAGATAAGATCCAGCAGTACTTTTGAGCGTTCTTTTAACAAATCTGATTTTTGAAAAAGCCATTGGCCTCCGTTGTCCATCCTTCCATTTCAGACTGGTTTGCCAACTGTTCCAAAAACAGGATATCTTCCTCCATAATACGCAAAGCCTGCCACAATTTGATTTCGACCGATTCAGTAATTCCTGACCACAAAGAGACAGATGAATAGCCATGACCGGTATGGCAGCGGTAGCCCCAGCTGCTAAAAGGATTCGTCGTGCTGTTGTTCCAGCCAGAACCTGCCAATGGAATACAGCGTATTTTTCATCTGATTGAATTCGAAGGGCTTAATAATAACAGCATTTGCCCCGGCATGGTAACATTGCTTTATCTGGTTTTCTGTAATAGCACTGCTCATGATAATGACCGGGATATTTTTTATTTCATCATAATATGGCTGTCCCGGTTGTTTAAACAGTTTAAGCAGATGAAGTCCGTTCATGCCCGGCATATTTAGATCCAACACAATCAGTCCTGGTAAACTGCCGGTCTGACCAGTCCGCAACAGCTCGGTTATACAATGCCAGAGCGCTTTTCCATTTTCAAAAAATTTCACATTATAAGGCCGGTCGAGCTGTTTGAGCAGACTATAAATAATGAAGTGATGGTCAACATTATCGTCAACTAAAAATAGATTTCGGTTCATATCCAATCCGGTATTAGTATTGATAACACATGATCATGATGTCTTAACCGGGAGTCTTGAATTGTAAATTTTCATGCCGGGCATTCCATGAAGTAACCGATATTTTACAATGTATTGGAATAGAGCAGGTTTGCCGGACAATTGATCTTTCATTAATATGGCATAGGAGTTAATTCGGGTAAAAGGAATGGATAAAATCACACTATGTGAGTCAGCCATTCGGAAGTAGTTGGCATGCAGGATTAAGTAGTTGGTATACCTACAATTATTTTACTTTAAATGAGTTATATCTTGTTGGCTGGCAAGGTATTAGTAAAGCTGAGCATCAGAATTTTTTTTGCATAGTCAGCCTTCATAGCATTGTTAGTTCTGTTAAAAATGTATAACTATTCACATATTATAAACCTATGCCCATGACAAAACTGTTTAAAGAGCTGATTGGTCACATTTCGAAGAGATGGCCGGAAGCAGAACTATATTTTCATTGTGGTTGCACGATGCATGAATACGAAATTACAGTTACTTACGGTGATTCCTGGTTTATAACCTTGTCTGGTACTTCCGGTAGATTCACAGTCATGCTTTACATAGTGACCGGATCAGTCAAAACCTGTAACAGGGGCTACATATACCTGAAAGAATATCATATTGGAAAAGTGCAGAAGGAAGGCCAATATGCTATAAGATGTATGGATGTTGAAACCGGAAACGGGCTATGGCGCTTTTACCTGTCGTTATCCGAGCTGGTAACAGAAATGGAAAAACAGATAACCCCGGTCAATATCCGGAATAATGGAAAGTTAATCGGGCAAGGTTATAAAACGCGCGGAAAGCAGCTTGTTAAAGGGTAATCAGCTGATAGGAAAATGAAGTGCCTATCGTCTGCGGGATGAAGTGGAATGATATTTTACCTGATAACTGAGGTAATCTGGCATCCTACATTTGAATTTTTTCTATTAATCCTCATTTCCTCCTTCAAAAAAAGCACTGCCCGGTCACGTTTGGTTATACCGACAAGCAATTATTGGGAAAAACGAATTGCTTCGAAAAAGAATAAAAGCATAAAAGAGAAATCAAAATGAGTTCAGATCAGAAGCACAACGGTTCGCACTCTTCTATTCCCGCGGGGAAGCAGAATAATACTGCTATTCCGGGCTTTGGAAGCTCCAGCGGAAATAATTCCTCAGGCGACCTGATGACGCTTCTGGTTCAGAATGTGCAGGATTATGCTATTTTCATGATCGACCCTAATGGATTTATAGTTGAATGGACCGATGGTGCCGAGCGTGTAACAGGGTATCGGGCCGATGAAATTGTGGGAAAGAATTTTTCTCTTTTTTATACCTCAGAGGAAATCGCATCAGGCCAGCCGGCCAGAGAACTTGCAGAGGCAGCAGCGACGGGGCGGATTGAAAAGGAAGGATGGCGGATTATAAAAAATGGTAAAAAACGTTTGATCAATGAAATTGCAACGGCTATCCGGGATCAAAAAGGAACATTGCTTGGATTTGCTAAGATCAGCCGCGATATCACTGAGCGCAAACTGACAGAAGAGGCTTTGCGACATTCGGAGGAGCGTTTAAAAATTGTCATGGAAAGTATACTTGACCATGCCATTATTATCACAGATCCACAAAATATTATAGTAAGCTGGAATACAGGTGCAAGTAATCTTTTCGGTTACTCTACGCAGGAGGCGGTTGGCAAACCAGGCGATATCATTTTCACAGAACAAGACCGGGCTCTGGGACAACCTCATCAGGAAATACAGACTGCATTAACAGGTGGTCATGCTACCGATGAACGCTACCATGTTCGTAAAGATGGCTCACTTCTGTTTGTTTCCGGAGCGCTATATCCTCTATACACCAACAGTAGACAGTTAATGGGATTTGTAAAAATAGCCCGTGACCTCACTGAGCGCAAAGTGTATGAACAGAACCTGAGTACTGCTAACCGCCGTAAAGATGAATTCATCGCCATGCTTGGCCATGAATTGCGCAATCCATTAGCGCCGGTACAGAACTCGCTTTATATTCTTAGCATGACTCATGCAACTGATGCCACAATGATGCCGCTGGTAGAACTTATGCTCCGTCAGATCAATCACATGGTTGTAATGATAGACGATCTGTTGGACGTTAGCAGGCTTAGTCAGGGTAAGATAAAGCTTCGGATGGAGAGATTGGATCTGACTACAATTATCGATCAGTCTGCCGGGAATTTTCGCGCTGTAAACGGTACAAGCCGCAGCATATCGGTCAGCATACCCGATGGTCCTCTTTTCGTAATGGGAGACGAGTCACGCCTCACACAGGTTATAAATAATATTGTAAGTAACGCTGTAAAATATACCGCAGAAGGCGGGCATATCCGGATTTTGGCTGGTCAGACGGAATCAGAAATCATCATGCGTATTAAAGATAATGGTATAGGAATTGCCAGTTATAATCTGTCTGACATTTTCGAAAGCTTTGTGCAGATTGAAGCCACCATTGACAGATCGATGGGAGGATTAGGCCTGGGACTGGCGGTCGTTAAAAAGTTGGTAGAACTGCATGGCGGCACAATTTATGCAGAAAGTGAGGGATTGGGCCGCGGCAGTGAGTTTATTATTCATTTACCACGAATAAAATAAGATGGCATATTTAAACAAAAAATCAGAAACTGATAAACGGAGGATCCTGGTTGTAGATGATAACCGTGATGCTGCCGAAACTTTAT
>Ga0247739_10000686_pt1 | contig 12028 bp, 11 predicted proteins | sample UWRJL058202B2_FD_180943 | JGI IMG/M metagenome (GOLD analysis project Ga0247739, IMG submission 180943) | Plant litter microbial communities from Arlington Agricultural Research Station in Wisconsin, United States - UWRJ-L058-202B-2 | ecosystem: Environmental > Terrestrial > Plant litter >... | reverse complement strand
ACCTCCCCCATTTAGGCCAACGGCCGATAGTGGAGAAGCCTGTTTTGCCAGCAGTGGTACCAATATACAATTTGTGGACGATCCAAGGTTTGAATACGGATTTGTTAGCGGGGGCTACGAAACTCGGCTCTACCTAATGGGAAATGGGAGAGACAAACCCAGTTTGAAAATCAACCTTGACATGAACCACGAACTAGAAAGCACCGGCGCCAATAGTTGGGCTGCCAAGGGAACGGAATATGTGGTGCTGGGTGGCGATTTCAAAGACTACAAAATGGAAATGTATAATAGCACCTATTCAAAAGATGCCGGCAAAGCGTGGCAAAGTCCGGCCTATCCGCCTGCGGGTTATAAAAGTTGTGTCATATGGAAGGATGATAAAAATTTGATTGCGACCGGATTGACGGGCACCGACATCACTACCCGAGGACCTAAGGAATGGAAAAACATTTCGCAAATACAATTTCATGTGGTACAAAAGGCGAAACAGGGCACTGCTATTTATTTGGCTGGCGCTAATGGCCGGATTGGCAAATATGTCGAGTAATTATGTAGCAAGTAGCTGAAAATATTTTAAGCTGCTTTAAACCTTGCAAATACTGACAGGTCTGTATTTATGTAAGCAGCAGGGTAAAAGGGGTCGTTCACAGTGTGAGCGGCCCCTTATTTTTAGGTAGTTTCAAACCATCCAAGCCTTTTTACTTTTTAAAAGCGAAATATACTGCGCCCATAATAAAACCAAAGCTGATCAAGTAATTCCACCGAAATTCTTCTTTCAAAATGAATATGGCGAACAACGTGAATATTATTAAGGTTACTACTTCTTGTATAATTTTCAACTGAAATGCTGGAATTCCAGCGGCGTAACCCAATCTATTAGCTGGCACAGCCAAACAATACTCAAAAAAAGCCAGTGCCCAGCTCAGTAAAATAGCCTTCCAAAGTGGCATTCCCTTTTCCTTGAGGTGATAATACCAAGCAAAAGTCATAAAAATATTAGAGGCAAAAAGGAGCGAGATTGTACGGAGCATATTGTTAATTTAATGGTCGCAAATTACAAACATGGCTTTGAAACCACGCAAATTGAAAGAACGATTAACTGGCTTAATGGTTCAATATTTGTAAGTCGTTGAAGTTGACACTTGCATGTCTATGATGCTACATGTCATATTTTAGCCATATCAAAACTTAACAATCATGGAACGCCTGTACAATTACATTCATCAAATCCAGCAATTATATGCTGGTGATAATTGGCTGGATGAGTCTTTCATAAAAAAGCTCAAGAACGAAAACAACGATACTGCGTTTGTGCAACCCATACCTGGCGTGCACTCCGTGGCAGAAATAGTATGGCACGTTATCTACTGGCGGAACACGCTCATCAAAAATATGGAAGGCGACCTTGGCTACCGGGACAGAACCGTAGACGAACTCAACTTTCTTTCGAACAAAACATTACAAGAAAAAGGTTGGGATGATTTAATAAGTCAATTAGAAGCTTCTCAACAAAAACTGATTGGCCTCTTGGATAAGCAAACAGATGACTTCTTAGATACTTTTTATCGAGAAAACGATACGTATGATTATTTGGTATCGGGCATTATACAGCACGACAGTTACCATCTAGGACAAATAGGCCTGGTGCAAAAAATGCTGCTCGTTCAACAGTCTCAACCATAAAGTAAACCACCTTATCGACTTGTGTTCAATACGGTGGTTTAACAGATTTCTGCAAATGAACTATGCCTTTTTATCATCTTTCCGCATCAGTTTCACCCTTCTTACAATGCTCATTACAAATCCAAGAACGGAAATCATGATGCCAATCCAAAGGACATTTATATGAGGAAACTCGTAAACTTTTAATGCGATAAATTGCAACAAAGAATCGCTTTCTTTCACGCTAATCTGGAAACTACTTTTAGCAGGATCTACCAATTTATCCAACGAAAAAATCAATCCTTCAGATGATACGGTATCAGGAATACTTACCAACTGGTTATTGTGAATTTCGAAGGCCGGCATAGCAGTTTGTTTCCTTCCTTCTTTTGAATAGGTCGTAATTACAGCCGCAAAGGCCGTATCCTGAGCAGTATAGTGCAGCTTGCCAACGTTTGGATTGAACAAAACCCTTTCGAACACCCATTTTCCTTTGCCATAACCCGTGGTGTCGCCCGGCATTACCAGTTTAGGATGAAATTCAGCGGTGTCCTTTTTATTCTCCGGATTTGGCAAAGCCGTGATATAGGTAAAAATGTCCTTCGACCAATAATGTTTGCTGTCGGGATTAGCGGTCAATCCTTCACCTCCTTTATTGTTTGGAATGATGTCTGGATAAAGGTTAAAAGTTTCCTTCGATTTTTTATTGACATACAAAATTTCAAAATAGGTTTTACCATCAGACGGATTGAGCGTATCTCTTGTGTAGGTAACATCGTACCTGCCCATATCTGCTGTGATCCCTTTGATCAATGTAGTACTTTCTCCCGGGCTTTCTCTTTCGCTGCTCGGCATAAAATTATGGGTAATGCCCAGCCGATCTTGGCTAAGAACGGTTCTGTTAGAAGAAGAAATCAAAATACCCAACAGCGCTAAACCGAAGCCCACGTGTGCAATGGATGCGCCAGCCAATTTCATCTTGCCTTTGATGCCGGTAAAAATATATCCGGCGTTAGCTACCACTGCATAAACTGAGGCAAACGTGGCCAAATACAATGCATAATGAAAAACTGGGCCTTGTTTTGAATATAGATTCGGCTCCACAAAACCGATAACAACGGTAAGTATAGCCGCAATGATGGTTGGGATAATCAGTTTTTTAAAGAAGGCATTCTTTGGGGTATCCTTGTAACGCAGGTATTGTGTAACCGCGGTTAGCATACCGATTATCAGGGCAATAAAAACTTGATATTGATTGTAAGAAAACTCAGGATCAGCCGAAGGCGCAAACTTTTTACCAATCATTTTATTGAATACCGGCAAGGAGGTTTGGATAATAACTACAACGGCTGACAAAAAGAAAATCAATGACCCAATGAACATCCAAAATTCACGGCTGTAGGTATTTTCTTCCTTTACGATAGTCGGCACCTGCTTATTTATTTGGTAGATAAACACCCCGATGCCGCCTATTACAGCAAACAAAGTAGCAATCGGGTACCAAAAGCCAATAGTGGACAAAGCCGCAAAAACTAATAGATAAATGCCACGTTCCTTATTGGTTTTTGCTGCTACCAAAGCCGAAAACCAAGCAAATACACCAAGGAATAAATAGAGTTGCACATTCATGCCAAGGTCGGTAAAGGCATGTACGCTTGTGTCGCCCAGCACACCACTACGTGTAAGGAAGGTCGAATATAAAATCAATAAAAAAGTTAAGGTATAAAACAAGAAAGTGCTGCGCAATGAATAACCACTACTCTTGAAAATGAGATTGGTATGGATGCCAGAAATAAGTACCAACCAAGGAACCAACGAGGCGTTCTCCACCGGATCCCATGCCCAATAGCCACCAAAAGTGAGGCTTTCGTAAGCCCAAGCAGCGCCCATCATGATGCCCGTACCTAATATAGCGCCGCTAAATAGGGCCCAAGGTAAAGCAGGCACGCTCCAGCCTTTGTGGTCTTTCGTCATTAAGCCCGCCATGGCAAAAGCAAATGGAACGAGCGTGGATGCAAAGCCAAGGAACAAAATAGGCGGATGTATCACCATCCAATAATTTTGGAGCAAGGCATTAAGGCCTTGCCCATCTTTTAATAAAGACAAATAATTGGGCTGTGAAAAGATAGGTGCAGCCAATTCATTGCGCAGCAATACAAACGGACTGCTGCCAACTTTATGACCGAAAAAGTAAATACCGAGTAGCATAGTGGCCAAACACACTTGGGCAAAACTTACGACGAACATAACAGGCGCCGCCCATTTGCCGCTTTTCCAAATAATGACCCAACCTAATATGCAATGCCAAAAACTCCACAGCATAAAGGAACCTTCTTGCCCTTCCCAAAAGCAGCTAAGTAGGTATTTTACTTCTAGGCTTTTGCTGCTGTGTTGCCAAGCGTATTTGAATTCAAAAAGGTGATGGGAAATGATATAGTATAAACATGCGAAGATGCCAATAACGGAAACGGTTTCGATCGCAAAAGCAATCTTGGCCAACTTGAACCAACTGCCGTTTTCTTGTAAGCCAACCGTTTTGTGTGCTTTGAAAAAAGAAAAGGTCGCCAACAAACTTGCGACCAAGGAGAGAATTGCTAAAAAATGACCTAGTTGCCCAGGAAAAAGATGTTCGTTAAGATACTTCATGTAGTAGATCGTAAATCGTGAATCGAGAAGGCATGGGCGTGAGCAAGAAAATAAGACGCCTTAGAAATTAATACATAGCAAGTGAGTAATTGCCAGCATCAACTAATCAATCAAGCTTTTTTCTCTAACGCTTTTTGGGCGGCTTTTTCGTCGTCCTTGTATTTACTAGGACATTTTAAAAGGATATCGTCGCAATGAAAGCCGTCTGCTTGCATTTTCCCTTTGAGTACCACCCGTTCGCTCTGTTCCAATTCAGCAGGTTTCGGTTTATTGCTAATAACCCGAGATGTGTTTCCCAATGAATCAATAATAGTAAAAGAGCAATAGTTTGGATTGACGAGGGCATTGTATTGAATTGGTTGCGTTCTATCCAGTTTTGCAATCAAGTGAACGTATTGATCGGGTTTCTGCTTGGCGGATGCTACCGTATCGTATGTAGTAAGGTCTGTTGTAAAACTGATCATAACAGCGATGGCGGCGGCTACAGCAACCAGTAAAAAAATATGCAATTTCTTCATTCGATCTTCCCTCCTTTTTGTTCGGCTGCAAATTTACATCAGTATGGGCAGACGATGAAATTTGCTGGAAAAGGTTTTGTTATGATGGCGCAATAAAAGTGCGGTAATAGAGAATTTCTGAATGCGTGTGAAAGGAATGTTCTTTTTTGTTTTGGAAGTGGGGCTGCGGTTTGTTTGTCAAAATTTAAATTATTTTCGTGTGCAACCATCTATGAAAATTGATTTGTCGGAAGGGCATGGAAGTAAGAGCAATCTCTTCGCCATTTTTACAAACAACTATTCGTTTACATCTAAACATTCATAACAACCAAACCTTAACGTACTAATTACACATTAAATAGGCCAGCGAATGTATAATCGCTGTACCTTGCACCGCTTCTAACGTTTTTTTTATGGTAGATCTTTCAACATTTGATTCGGATGGCGTGGGCAACCCGAACAACAACATCTTCGGACTTCCTTTTACTGAAGATGAAGCCCGCTTGGTAATCGTTCCTATACCTTGGGAAGTTACCGTAAGCTACTGCGCTGGCACTGCCCGAGCTCCTGAACATGTTTTCAAGGCTTCGTTGCAAGTAGACCTTTTCGATCCAGAAATTCCAGATGGTTGGAAACAGGGATTCTACATGCGCCATTCAGATAAAAAAATATTGTTAAAGAGCGATTACCTACGCAAGGAGGCCGAGCTGTACATTGACTATATATCCAAAGGCGAAAAAGTCTCCGACAATAAATTTATGTGCAAGGGCCTTCGGGAAATAAACGAAGGAAGCCTTTTCATGAACAACTGGGTGTACGAACAAACTTCTACCCTACTTAAAAAGGGCAAGCTGGTTGGATTATTGGGTGGAGACCATAGCACACCATTGGGATTTTTTAAGGCCATAGCGGAGCATCATGGCGATTTTGGCATTTTGCAAATAGATGCACATTGTGACCTACGTGTTGGCTACGAAGATTTTAAATACAGCCATGCAAGCATCATGTACAATGCCCTTACCGAAATACCTGAATTGAAAAAGTTGGTTCAAGTTGGTGTAAGAGATTATGGTAAAAGTGAATGGGATTATATAGCTGATAGTAACGGCCGTGTAACAACCTATTTTGATAGAGACCTAAAAAGCCGTCAATACGAAGGCGAAACTTGGAAGCACATCTGCGATGAAATCGTAAACCGATTACCACAAAAAGTTTACATCAGTTTTGATGTGGACGGTCTTGATCCCAAACTCTGTCCGAACACGGGGACGCCAGTGCAAGGAGGTTTAGAAACAGAACAAGTAAACTATTTGTTTAGAAAAATCATCCAAAGCGGTCGCCAGTTGATAGGCTTCGACCTAAATGAGATTGGTGTGGGCGAAAATGATTGGGATGCAAATGTTGGCGCAAGAGAATTGTTCAAACTTTGCAACTTGTTGATTGCCTCAAATCCTTTGCCAACCGAAAACAAAGAAACCGCCTTGAAGCCAGCGTTACAAGAAGCGCAATAAAAACAAACAAATTTCATATAAAAAAGGTGCATCCAGAACAGGTGCACCTTTTTTATTTACCTTCTGCTTTCCATCGTTAGAATCGGATGTCTATTCTTCACATAGATTTCGAGCATTTATTCGCTACGCCCTTTATCTTCGACTTCTCTCTATCTGGTTTTTTACTTTTTAATTTCTATTTTACTTTTTAATTTTTACTTTTCACTTCTTCAACCCCGCCACCAAATTAATAGTAAGCGCCACTACAAAAGTATTGAGGCCAAAGGAGAGCAGGCCATGAACCAATGCCATTCGGCGAATTTTCCTCGAACTGATTTCAACATCCGATACTTGAAAAGTGGTTCCCAACACAAAAGCGAAATAGGCAAAGTCTATATAATCAGGTTTGTCCTCTTTAGGAAACTCCAAACCTTCTAAGTGCTTCTTAGGGTCTTCCTTATCATCTCCATAATACATGTGTGCATAGTGAAATGTAAAAATCAGATGAACGAGTATCCAAGACAGCATCATACCGGCAATAGCTACAGGCAACACAATTGGGCTATTTTCATTTTTTGGTGCTAGAAAAAGTAACAACACTGCAAACATGCTCACGAACGAGGCTACCAATATCATCATCAACACAAAAGCTTTACTGCCATCGTCTTTTTGTGCTTGTTGCCTAATTTCTGGTACCGAACGAACGAACATTACAATAACGCCACTAATAATAAACGACAACGCAAATACATCCCACAAAAGCATTGCCAACGGCAAAAAATCGATATGGTGCCGAGGAATAATAAAAAAAACAATGGCCGCCATTACCACGCCCATACTTATACGTACCAATGGATGCATGGCGGCGAGCCAATTTTTAGATTTTTGAGGTTGTATGATGGCCATGACGTTGTTGATTATAAGTAGCAAAGGTGTAATAAAAAAAAGTGACGCAATAAACCATTCGAGCATAGTTGATTGCACAAAAAAAGCATTGCAATAAAGCAATGCTAATCTGATTATTTAGCGGACGAATCCTTATACTGCGAATGAGGTACCGCAGCCACAAGTTTTGCTGGCATTGGGATTATTAAAAGTAAAACCCCGGCTATTTAACCCGCCTTCAAATTCTACCTCCATACCGAACAGGTACATTTCGTGTGATGGATCGATTACACAAGGAATGCCATCTATTTCAAATTCCAGATCTTTTTCTGTTTGCTCACCAAATTGCAACACGTAAGTCATACCGCTGCATCCACCGCCCTTAACGCCTACCCGTAACTGCTTGCCTTGCGACGCTGCATCTTCCACCATCAAACGCTTAAGCTCTTTAACCGCACCAGCTGTAAAACGAACTGGTTGTTGTATCATGGTTTCCATTATTAAAACAATTTTATACCTGCAAATATATGAAAGATAGGCAAGCAAGAAACCTTGCAACACGCAGGTGGCCTACTAGCGGTAAGAATTTTCACATTTCGAAAAGTAAGTAAACGCATGAGCAAAACAACATTCAATTAAAAGGGATACTTCTTAAGAGAAATATAGCAATAGCGGCCACGCATCTCAGCCCCGTCCCCTGTACCTTCGCCGAAATAACGATTTATAAAATGGATTACGGTAAGTTAGAAACAATTAATTGGATATTGACCATTGGATTTGCTGGGGTGGTAGCCTTTTTTGCTTGGTACCTTCTAAAAAACAAGAACCAAGTCCAAAAATTAGAAGAAAGTACGGGTACCAAAGAAACCAAACAATTACAATTACAGGCATACGAACGTTTGGCCATGCTTACGGAAAGACTCAAACTTGATGGGCTTATCAATAGGCTGTATGATAGCTCGTACACTGCGAGAGATATGCACCAGATATTGCTGCAAACTATTCGTCAGGAATTTGAACATAACATTACCCAACAGATTTATGTTTCGGCCGGTGTATGGAGTGCCATAGAAAAAATGAAGGACCAGAATATGTATATTGTGAGCCAGTTGGCAACGGTTTTGCCATCAGAAGCTAATGCTATGGATTTGAACAAGGCCATCTTACAATTCAGCTTGAACAACCCCGATGCAACCATGAATAAATTGGTGTTGGAGGCCATTCAATTCGAGGCCAAAAAACTACTCTAAATGTTTTTCGCCTTCGGCGGAAGCCTGCAAACCTGGACGAATGGCTGCCAAGCCAAGCCAATTACTTTACAAAACTTGCTGTAATGAACCCAACCAAACGATATACTGATTCAGGAATCGAAATCAAGGAATTGTACACAGAAAGCGATGCTGCAACAGCAAGCAGCGAGATTTCTCTTCCTGGGCAGTTTCCATATACCCGTGGCATTCAGCCAGATATGTATCGTGGTAAGTTGTGGACAATGCGGCAATACGCTGGTTTTAGCACGGCGGAAGAAAGCAATAAACGGTATCATTATTTGTTATCGCAAGGTGTAAGCGGATTAAGTGTTGCCTTCGACCTTCCCACTCAAATTGGGTACGATAGTGACAACGCTCTAAGCGAGGGTGAAGTAGGCAAAACAGGTGTGGCCATTAGCAGTTTAGAAGATATGCAAGCATTGTTCCAAGGCATTCAATTGCAAGATGTAAGCACTTCGATGACCATTAATGCAACTGGTTTTATATTGTTAGCTTTTTATGTGGCCTTGGCCAAGCAGCAAGGCGCCGACCTTTCTAAAATAACCGGTACCATACAAAACGACATCTTGAAGGAATATGCGGCCCGTGGCACTTATATCTATCCGCCCAAGCCCAGCATGCGTATTATCACCGATATTTTTGAGTGGTGTAGTCAGCATTTGCCCAAATGGAACACGATTTCCATCAGTGGTTATCATATCCGCGAAGCGGGCAGTACGGCCGTGCAAGAAGTGGCCTTTACTTTGAGCAACGGAAAAGCCTATGTAAAAGCGGCTTTGCAAAAAGGGCTCGATATCAATGTTTTTGGAAAACGGTTATCGTTTTTTTTTAATGCACACAATCATTTGTTTGAAGAAGCGGCCAAGTTTAGGGCGGCTAGGCGCATGTGGGCGCACATGATGAAAGAGCTTGGCGCTACCGACCCGAAAGCCATGATGTTGCGCTTTCATACACAAACCGGCGGAAGTACGCTAACGGCGCAGCAACCGATGAATAATATTAGCAGGGTCACCATCCAAACATTGGCCGCTGTACTGGGTGGCACGCAAAGTTTGCACACCAATGGATTTGACGAAGCGCTCAGTCTTCCTACCGAGGAAGCGGCCCGTATTGCCTTACGTACGCAACAAATCGTGGGTTTTGAAAGCGGCGTGACCGACACGGTTGACCCTTTGGCCGGCAGTTATTTTGTGGAAGCACTTACCGATGAAGTTGAAAACAAGGCGCAGGCACTCATTGATAAAATAGATGCCATGGGCGGTAGTGTGAGCGCCATTGAACAGGGTTTTATCCAAGATGAAATTGCCCGAAGTGCTTATGAATATCAACGACAAATAGAAAATGGCGAGAAAATAATTGTGGGTGTAAACAAATTTGCCATAGATAAAGAATTGGCTGTCCCCGGTTTTAAAATTGATGACAGCATACGCCAAGTACAAGCAGATAAACTAGCGGCGCTAAGAGCAAGACGCTCGAAAACCGAAGCAGACCGCTGCTTGCAGGCGATAGAAAAAGCTGCTGTAGACGGAACCAACCTTATGCCGCTCGTGATAGAAGCGGTGGAATGCTGGTGTACTTTAGGAGAAATTTCGGATGTTTTAAGGAAGGTATTTGGAGAGTTTAAATAGTAGATTAGATTGAATATTTCCAACCATACACATTTCATCAAGCAACAGGCGGCGGCGCTCGGTTTCAGCTATTGCGGCATTGCCAAGGCCGAACCATTGAACGAAGATGCCAAACGATTAGAAAGTTGGCTTAACCAAGGGATGAATGGAAATATGGCTTATATGGCCAATCATTTTGACTTGCGTATCGACCCAACGAAATTGGTACCAGGTGCGAAATCGGTGATTACTTTGATGTTGAATTACTATCCGGAAAAACATCAAAATCAAGATGCGCCCAAAATCTCAAAATATGCTTACGGACAAGATTACCACGAAATAATCCGTGGAAAACTGAATTTCCTCCTTCAACAAATAAAAGAAAATATTGGCGATGTAATAGGCCGCGGTTTTGTGGATAGTGCCCCTGTGCTAGAGCGGGCTTGGGCTACTAAAAGCGGACTGGGATGGATTGGCAAAAATGGAAACCTGATCAGCAAGCAGGGTGGCTCGTTTTTCTTTTTGGCGACACTAATTACAGATCTGACCCTTGAACCGGATTCACCCTTCGCCAAAGACTTTTGTGGTTCATGCACTAAGTGTATCGATGCTTGCCCCACCGAGGCCATATTACCCAATAAAGTGGTGGATGGCAGCAAATGCATTTCCTATTTCACCATAGAATTAAAAGAACTGCTGATACCCGAACAGATGCAGGGAAAATTTGACGATTGGATGTTTGGTTGTGATACTTGCCAAGATGTTTGCCCCTGGAACCGATTTTCTCAGCCCAATAAGGAACCTGGTTTTGAGCCCATTAGAGGTTTATTAGAATTTTCCACCAAGGATTGGAATGAAATGACAGAAGAGCAATTCAAAATAGTATTTAAACATTCGCCCTTGAAGCGCAGCAAATTTTCAGGCATCAAGCGTAACTTAACATTTGTTGAGTCTGGTTATAAAACTTCATAAAAAATTTGATGTTCCATTAATAAAAAATGCTGCCCCTTTCGAGACAGCATTTTTCATTGTACGATGGTTATTATTTTGTACTGGTATCCGTTTGCTTCGGAGCATTGGTATCCTGCGTGTTCAATTTTGTAGCCTCAGGGTTTGTTGCTGCGGGATTGTATTGCGTATTCAGCCCCTTCAATTGTTGTTGTAAACTGAAGGCTTGCAAAATCTCGCTCACCATACCGATTTGGCGACCTTGCAAGGCATTTTGAACATACCCATCAGCACTTGCATCACGTTTGTTGCGCAACGAGAAATACTGGAATAGGATAGCTTCGAGCTCTTGTTCGCTCATACTGCCCAAGGAAGCAAAATAAGCCATTTGTTGGTCGAGGTCTTTCGTCAATTCCTTGGAAATCTTAGCGCTCAATTCTTTATAATCGTTCAAGTAGGCTGCTTGTAACAAATTGAAAGAAGTGGCATTTTGATTGTTATAACGGCTCACCATAGCGTAAGGCATGTTTTCCGTCAACATCAACTTGTCCATTTTTTCCAGCACTTTACGGCCATCATCTTTGCGGTTTACTTGGCCAAGATAATTAGCAAGGTCGGCATAAGCTTCGCGGATATTATTGAGATGCCTACGATTTTCTTCATCGAAATACACATTGTGCAAGTTGGCATTTCCACTGGTGAATTTCATCACCTTATCCATCATATAATCCGGATTGATGGCTTCGTTTGCCAAAGGCACCAACCTGAACGTCATACCATCCCGACGCAAGTAAGCACCTAGACCCAAGGTTTCCAATTGTTGCGGACTCGTGAAGTAGATTGGGCGGTCCCACTTGTTTGTTGCCATGATAGCAAGAATGGTCAAATCTGCCAATGTGAGATTATTTCCACGAACTTCAAAATCCAGCCTTGGTAAAATGGCTGTGTCTTTTGCATTCACCGTACCATTTGCCCTTACTTTATTGATATCAACTGGCAGTGAGAAACGCTTGGTTGGATAC
>Ga0247739_10000685_pt1 | contig 12040 bp, 6 predicted proteins | sample UWRJL058202B2_FD_180943 | JGI IMG/M metagenome (GOLD analysis project Ga0247739, IMG submission 180943) | Plant litter microbial communities from Arlington Agricultural Research Station in Wisconsin, United States - UWRJ-L058-202B-2 | ecosystem: Environmental > Terrestrial > Plant litter >... | reverse complement strand
ATAAGTAAATAGCTACATAAGCTAGCCACGTAAGCTTGTATAAGCCGATTAGAAATCGAAATTTGTTAAGTCCAATTTTGCTATTATTAACAAATACCTTTAATAGCCGGTTTAAACAATATTTACTAATCAAATAGAAAGTAAGAGACACCCAATGATGCCATAGTAACCTATTGCCTATACATGTTACCCTAGTCATGTGATATTCTCGGAACTTAACACTTATAACTAGTACTTAGTTGAAAAATCAAATTAATTTACCATTTCTTACTTAATAACAAAATATTAGTAGTGCTGAAGTTAGCCGAGATACACGTGCTCTGTATATATGTGTATATCACATGACTAACGAAGGTCAAGGGACTACTTGGCACCCTACCTGGGATTTGTATATATATAAAGAGAGCTTTTCCCACCTTAGATCCTTAGACAATTCAATTCTAGCAAGTAGTACCTTTCCTTTTACTATTTTACAATATCCCTATTTAATACTATTCTAATTAGTAGATATAGTTTAAACTAACTCTTAAAGTATTGTTAACAGTAGCAAATTCTAAACTTGACAGAAACTAATCAAATTTAATTTCTAATCAGCTTATATAGCTAGTTTATATAGCTAGCTTATATATACTTACTTATAACTCATACTATAAGTCATATTATAAGTCATAACTGGTTAATCTCAAATTAATAGAATCTTCTAGAAGCTATCATATTAGTATATATAGAGAGGTTTTCTTTGACCTTAGTCAGAAAATTAAGTCAATTTAATAAAAATTAATCCTTTGTTAAATATTAGTATTGTTAAGAAATCACTACCACTACTATCCTTCCGTACCTTATACACTATTTCTAGCGTATATATTATTATGTTACTAACAAAGTTAAAGCTAACTTAGTGTTTAAGTTAAGGAGAAGCAAGTAACTTAAGTAATTTAGGCGATTTTTACTAATTTAAGATAATTTTCTAAATTGCTGGTTTTATTATTTTTAGTGTTTTTAGTGTTTAAATTAGGTAAATAGTATTGACTTGAGCAATTTAGGCGCTTTTGCTAAAATTTCTCTTTATAGAAGGAATAAAAACTGAAGTCAAAACTCAAAGAGTTGTAATAAACAATAATACTCTAATTTCTAATTAGATAAAAGGGGGGTGAGGGTTGAGTTGTAGTGTATACTGCATATAACGAGCTTGTAACTTGTTAAATAACAGTAATATTATATAACAATAAAAATAAAAATAAAAGGCTGAATTCTACTGTTAAATACTAGCAGAGGATATAAGAAATAAAATTAAATTGACTTAATTTATATATATATAGACTACTACTTATCCTGTAGCCTCTAAGCGAACCCTACAGGTTGGTGTAGTTTTAGAACCCTTAGAAACGCTAAAGGCCGTGATCTTTGTTATATGTCTTTTATATAACCGCTAGAGGGCTAGCCAGGGCCGGTTTGATCTACACTATACGTCTCAAATCTTGATATGTCAAGGGAGCGATCCCCGCTATATATAACTCGCCAAGTGCTGTAATTCCCCAGTGTTAACTGAGATCTATAAGCCTACTGTTACCCAATTAAGTAAAACTAACTAATGGAAGTTCCGCCTTTTCTGAGGTCTTATATTTGCTTTGTTTTTAGTTTCTCTAAATAGGAGAATCAGATAGTGACTTTTGTTGGTTTTAGGCCAGTTTATACTGCAATGTTGTTTTTTAAAAAGTGAGCAATCCAGTCTACTCAAGTATTAAGATGTCTAGCTGCAAGAGTTTTGAATTAGAACACCCGATACTCTCTTAGGAGCCGAAGAAGAAAGAGATGTTAGTGGGCTGCGATTATAAAGTTAGCTTTGATACCTATCTTTGATTTATTTTTACTTTATAGGAGTTAGTACAGCTTATAGCTTGTACTATATCAAAATTAATTTACGTCTTTTATAAGGCTGATTCGGGTATCCCTTCGGATATGGTATAAGCAATGGCCTGCTTGATATTCCGACTACTAGTAATGTCGGTTAGAGATGTTAGGATTATGACCCAACTCGCCGTAAAAAACCTGATCCGTTATGCAGCAACGAATTTTTGTACGGCAACGATTTACAGTTCACGCTCTGCGTATGAATTAGGAGGAGACAAACTAACCTACCCCTATCTAACCGCGGAAGGGAAATAGTCAGAAGGTGAAAAGCCCAGAACTACAGCATTGAATGTTTTCTAACGCCTTGCAATGAATGTATATGTATCTCGTATCTTTTACCTCGTATATAATCCCATGGCTCAGCACGTCTCCATAACCCTAGGGCGGTTCCAGGAGCCAGCTTCCAACTAGGTCCGCCAGACGTTAATTAATATCAATCAATCAATCAATCAAGGCAGGGAGCTATTGCTACACGAAGACAATACCGGTGCGCTAAGGCTTATCTGTGCCTATCTATCATTCAGCACCGGAACTTGGCGGACATCTTCATCGAGGAAAAAAAGACGCCAGTATAAGAAATGGATACTAGTGGTAGCCATACACTGCAGAAATCTCAGAGTATCGCAATTCCAGGACAAACTCCTCTTCCGATTGCACATGGTTCCACATAGCATCAATCTCCACTCCCTTGTCTATAAGCAGACCACGCATCGAATCCAAACCTTCGTTGTTTATTATCCCCATAGCCTTTCCCCCGGTTTCAGGCGTGTTAATAATTGCACCGTTTCCCCACAAGAACTTGAACATATGTAGATTCTCTCCCTGTACTGCTAGTACAACTGGAGGAATTGGCCCGAGGTTGACATCGGCACCATGGTCGATAAGTAACCTTGCAATCCCGATATTATGAAGACGCACTGCTGCGATAAGTGGTGTATTGAATTGGTTGTAGTTGGGATCAGCACCGTTTGCAAGCATGAGCTTTACCATTTCTGCGTTTCCGACCTCGACTGCCCGAATGAGTGGGTTGAGTAGCCACTGCCGCCAGTATCCTGTTGGCCTGTCTGATCGTGCTGGCGCTGATTGCTGGTACCTCAACTCACATTCTGTGTGGGCATTATTGAGATATGGAGCTCCGCCATGATCTAGCAAATACTTCACCATGACCAGATTATTTGCCGCAGCACTACGATCTAAATGAAAAATCATACTATCCTTTCTGCAACAGAGCTTAACAGATTTTGCAGTTAACGCATTCGTCTCAGGTCCTAATATTGCAGCTAAACGCTCAAATATGTTGGGAGAGGGAGCGTGGACTAAGGCATAGGCAAAGTCAAACATCATCCAGGCAGAATTCGGTTTGGCATCCCACGGAGCTCCGACATCGATGAGAAAATTGATACGACTTGAACTCGAGTTGCTTCGTGAAGTTGCAACTATGTATTCCATAAGAATGCCTCGGTCAAAAAAATCCGGGTACTGGTCGTCTGTTTCAATTCCAAGCTCTATTCGGTTGACTAGCTTGAACATTTCCAGACCACCATGGACCACTGAAAGCCAACTTCGATCTCCACTACATTCAGCAGCGTCATTATGGGCGTAGGCGTAGGCGTGAGAAGCTTCAACGTTATACTGATAGTCTTCCACTGGCTTCAAAGTATACACTTTCTTCGCCAAGTTGACGTCTCCGAGGTAGATAGCTGCATCGAGGAGTATTTGTTTCAGTGGTGCCTCCTCATCATATTTAGCAGAAGCATTTAGAGTAGAGTCGATGTAATTAGCACAATCATCAATAAATTGACAGCAAGGCTGCTCCAAAAGGCGTTCAAAACAGCAGCAGTTCTCCCAAAACCCAACTTGACATAGCGTTTTGACATAGTGCAGTCTTGCTTTTTCGCTATTGTCGTTAAGGATCTCGCCCAACCAGTCAGCGGCGCGGTGAATGAGATACTCGGGACATCGCGGGTGGAGATTAGGCTGTGTATAGATACGGTGGGCAAAGTATGTTTTGAGAAACGCCAACCATGCAGAGTCTTGACCGCCAGCCCGATGTTGGTCTGTCTGCCTCGTCAAAAAAGGGCCTTCGGCTCGTATAGAGCGAACGGATTGGTCTAGGAAACGCGTGCGGAACATGTTCTCTTCAATGAGAGTTCTGAACTGCCCTAGTTACTATGGTCAATATCTGACATTAGGAGGCGAAGAAAGAGATTACGATTGACAAGTCTTAATCTGAGGGCCCTCTTAAATGACCGTACTCTAACAGAGAAGTGAATGATTCTCTCAAGCAGCTCGAGGGGCAAATCAAAGGACTGCATTGCCTTGCTTGTAGACTGTAATCCTCTCTTCTCTTAATAGCAAACGATTATCCAGGTGAGTAAGAAAAATAATTGCAGTTTCGAAAAAGTAAGTGGTCTAATGATGAAAATGTCGTCCGAGTTATCCCCTCGTCCGGCAGCCGATAACTAGCGCGTACAGGGGCGGTTCGCTAAGACAGCATAATATAAAAATGTGTATTGTTGTATACAAAGTAGTAGCATAAAATTATATATTGTCGCATAGATATTTATTAGTAAGCTACTTTATATACAACGTGTCTTAATACTTACTTCTTTATTACTACTTTTATATATATTCTCTAAAAAGCTCTCTCTCTCTTTAGATTCTATATAATAAAACATTATCCCTCTAGCTATATACAATTAGAATAGTGTTATATTATAAGCTATTAGAATATTTTAGAAAAGCAAAACTTTAATTTTTTTTAAATAAGGCACTTGTAAGTAATATATATAGTAATTAAAGTATATAAATTTTGTAAATAGAATAGTAAAAGATAGCAAAATGCACAATTTCAATTTAGCTTACTAAGGGAGTTCTATGCAACAATACATAGTTTTATGCTATGCTATCTTAGCGAACCGCCCCTGTACGCGCTAGTAATCGGCTGCCAGACGAGGGGATAGTCGTTTACTCTGTCCAAACAAACAGATGTTATTGAAGTTAGAAATATGAGGTGAGGAAGCAGGGAAATGGCTGTGTATGTTGGTGGCGGAAAACTATTAGCTTCTAGGCTAGCAGCTCACTGTAGTTTTAATTACCTAGATAGGTGTGGTTGAGTGTTCTTCAACAATTGAGCTACATGGGTGAAAATGATGTCGTTTGTTTGGAGATGCCCCTAATTGTTTAGCCTTAGGCACTACTACCCAATTGCCATAGGCAATTGGGTAAGGGACAGCAATACGAGTCGGTCGACTTTGTAGGACTTATAAATGTCTCTAAAACAACAAGTAAATTACAATAACTATTAATATAATTACAATACATAGTATTGACTTATTATATTATATATATATATATATTTTAATAATTGCCAACTATTCTTGTAGAACTTGCTTATATGCTGTCGACCCGTATTGCTGTCCCTCACCTAATTACGTAGTAATTGGGTAACAGTGCGTAAGGCCGAACGGATATTCTATCTATCCAATCAGCTATCGCCAAGCTAGACGCCTGCCTAGAACCTCTTCACTTCTATCACTTGCTAGGAGATTTCCAACACTAAGCCTTGCACTCAACTCGACTCTATGCAATTTTATAACATTGGATCGAGCTTTAAATAGATGCACAGGTTAAAAAAGAATGGCTTCGTTTACTGAGCCTCGCTCATTCTCCGTTTTCTGGCCCTCACTTGATCCTACAGGAAATTTCCTCTTCTGTTAGTAAACTCCTGGAAGCTTCTGAGAAGAATACAAAGAAAAGTAGCTGTAGAATAGAGTAGAACCGTGGCAAGAGATGAGTATATAAACACTTGAATTGTGCCACCGACCTGACATCTTCAGTTCCTCATCAAAGCAGCTTTTAACTCCTACTCTTCATCTCCTACTATTTTCAACAACTTTCAGACCTTTGAGCATTTCTTTCTATCTCCAAGACTTTCATAAAGTAAAGCACTATGAAGTCGGATTGTGCACAATCCTAAAGTTATTTGCTTGCTTAATTGCTTTAATTTGGCCCAAAGTGGAAACTTCTTTTAGAAAAGAGCCAGCTACTCAAGTATACTTTTTTGAAGTCTTGTCTTTACTTCCTCTGCGAACTTAGGATCTTGTTGACCATGAATGATAGGCAATGGCTGTCAACTGATGAGAATTGGATCTTGCTGGAACATGAGAAGAGCATAAGTATTGGGTAATTATGACGAAGTATCTACAAACGAAGAACCATATATTCAAACCACTGTCATCCCAAGGCACATTGTGTCGGACAATCAATCATCATCATCTGAATCATCACCGCTACCTTCACCGTCATCACCGCTACCTTCACCGTCATCACCGTCATCATCATCATCATCACCACCCGTACTTGGTGCTATTGCTACTGCACCAGCAGAAGGCGACAACGGAGCTCCGGCCATTGCAGCCCAGCTATCAAAATCAGCACTCTTAGCGAGATTCAATTGCGCATCAAATCCACCAAAGCCGCTGTTGTGAAAACCCAGAATTCCTGCGGAAGACCCAGGATTCTTCACGGCAGTATTAGCTAGAGCCCAGCCCATCTCAAATGTACTGGCTGTGTCTGCAACGCCAAGTCCGAAAGAAGCATCCAGGCAACCTTCGCACAGAAAGGTATATGTGAGGAAAGAGCTATTCACAGAAGTGCCCTGGGCGATGGGTCGTAGAGTGAAGGTTCCGGTCACTTCAGGTGGGTTGTCATCTTCGTTCTTCGCTTGTCTAAAAGACGATATAACATTCTTGCCATCCGACCATGCAGCCATAAGCAACGGCCCTTCCATATCTCCTGTCAAAGACCAGCCACCCCACCCCGCGTTATTATTCAAGGGAAAAGAGAGCTGGCCGATAAATGAGTTCGATGTTGTATTTTGTGGCAGGGCGATGCCAAAGCCGAAACTTGTTTTGGCTCCGAAGAAACGTTGGAACTTGATACCTGTTGCTGCATCGGTAAATGCCGTTGTGATTTTAGTCTGGCAAGTAACAACAGAGGCGAAGAAAAATGCGAGAACGATACGAAGGTGTATTTCTGAGGATCTATGGCTCCAAGCCATGATGTAATAGCAAGTGGAAAAGAGAGTAAGATAGAATACAAGAACTGAAGTGGTTGCGCTCCTGAAATAGTTGTGTTTTCTTCGAAATATATTCCTTGCTTCAGATAACTTCAGAATGGGGAGCTTGATGTAAAAATCTGTCTTGCTCCTACCAAAAAAGAATCGAACTGTTCAGCTTTATCTAGATTCTATCTGCTAGTAACATGTTTAAACTGTTGGTTTGAAATATACTCAAACATATCAAAATTCTTGGCAATGCAGCAAGCTTCTAGAGTTAGGTTGGTATCGCGGTCGAAACCAAAGTAGCTAGTGGCTAGGGGGAAAAGGGGCAAGTATAAGAGAGGAGAAATTGACACATTTCCTTAGTACACCGAAAATTATCTCCGGTTAGATGACTAGGGTAACCAGTATCTACACATTCTCAAGCCTACTTTGATTGATTGGCTATCTATGAAGTTCGGGTGGAGATCCACGGAACATTTGCAGCCCATTAGAACGATGTCATTAGTGATCAATTCCAATTGTGGAGGGTTGGTCATACATTCTACTCCGTATACTAGCTTTAATTTGACTCTTAGGATTGCGGACTCCAAGTAACAATTGTGAGCTCCAGCTCCGCTGAACACTCGTTTGGAACTAACTAGGCATGGCTCCACCCCAGGTTTCCCCCTTTTTTAATAGTCGTTGCCATTCACCACAAAAGCTTGGTATTGGCTGATTTTGATGCAGTAAATAATATATTACAGGGGGGTAAATATCGGAGAGCAAATCCTCTATGGAAGAGGCAACTGTGCACGCGACATCACATTTGGGGCATCAAAAGACGAAATAAGCTCCATCCGTTGAACAAATCGGCTCAGATCTCTCTGTACTGGTGTGGGTAGCGTTATTGGTTGTGAGACTGCCAATGTTACAAGTGTCGCACAGATCTATTGGAACAGATCTTGGGGAATGATTTGCCAACTAAAGTTGAGATCTCTCACATTATTTACTTGGCGGAAGTCTGAGCCGATCGAGTGATCAATACAGTACAACGTAAAAGTTCCTTTCTGTGTTGTTATTGTTTCAATAGATAGTTCACGTCTCGAGAGGCATACACGACCACGACCACGACCTACCTAACATCTGAAGGGTGAAATTAAGCGAGTTGCTGTGGATTGTGGATTGTGGATTGTGGATTGTATGTATTATTTGTTTTGAGGTTTTCGTTAAGGTTACAGTTACAGTAGTCGAAAGCCAACAGGGATTTCAAAGAGCGAAAGACTTAAGTTAGGTTAGCAAGGCGTCTGCTGAATCGTTTTAGAAAGTAGAAGGTATCAATTGAGTGGAACTACGATGTTATTTATGAGTAACCTACGACGCATCTGTAAAGTGATCAGCGACAACCAGCGCTTCCTCGGGCGCGGCCCGGCGGCCATGCATCTTGCGATTAACAGCTCGGCGTAACGGTTCCTCCTTTCGATGATACCGTAGCTATACGTGAGGATCTTACATTTTGATATATTCTGGAAAGAGCCTCGTCCCAGACAAGAGGTCTGAAATATGTTGCTTAATACATGTTGCAACGAAGGCAATTCTGCCAAACAGAATCAGCATCTGGAAAGTATACTTTTTAGTAAGGTATGTTACGAGGCCGAAACGGCAAGTTTGTGAATCCAACATACAATAGGATTCGGTTCTTGTCCAATATTGGATAATCAATCACACACTGTACCGGTGCGTGAACGCTAAACAAATCATTTACGGAGCCTCCAAATGAGGCCGCAACAATAATTCATGTACTTTCGGCCGTTTTACGTCTCCTTGAAAAGTGCTTAGAAAATCTGGTGCAATGTGCTTAAGATGTAGAGTTTCGCACGCACAGGATAGGTAGTTTCAAGATCTGCAGGACGATTGGAGGACTATATAGCGATTGATGGTTTGGACATAACATAATCTTGGTCCGCCTGTCGATATCCAACTTGGCTCTGCTGTCATTCAAAGTACTTTCGTACTTTGATCATAAATACTCATAACATACTCATATCATACATACTCCTGAGAAATAGTTGACTACCTACAACTACCTAGGTACCTAGGTACCTAGGTAGGTAGGGTAGGTACATACTTAGAAGTAAGCGAATAAATGTGCTTGGCATCCACAGAGCCGATAATTGCCGAGACGTCATCCGGCCCCTCGGATTCCCTCGAACGTTCGAGTCTTGATATTGCAATCTTCACCTTGCCCATTCCTCGCTCTACGAAAGCTCGATAACCCACAGTCCACGCCACGATACAGGAATGATAACTCGTATCCTCGACGACAGATAACACTCGGTAGCCCTGTTGGTGGTGGCAAGGAATGCCCTCGGCTCTTTTGAAGGATGCCTCATCCACGATGCTCCAGGACCACTCACGAGAGATGGGTAATGCCACAGCAGGACATACAAAGAAGGCCACTGAAATAAGGAATCATGATGAGATAGCATCATCTGAGAGAAAGAAACCCCATAAGCAGAGCTTTGATTACATATGGCGGACTGGTTTAGCAGGGGGTTTGGCCGGAAGTGCAGTATGTTATTCCCTATCCAACTGGGTAGTGCTCTTCTTATATCTAACTCGCAATAGGCCAAAACGGTGGTGGCGCCGCTGGATCGTGTCAAAATCCTCTTTCAAGCAAGCAGTCCGCAATTCGCGAAATATACAGGATCCTGGTTTGGCGTTATAACTGCTATGAAAGATATCTACAGAGAAGATGGAGCTCGAGGACTTTTCCGGGGACACTCCGCCACAATACTGCGAATCTTTCCATATGCCGCTATCAAGTTCCTGGCATACGAACAAATACGCTCCGTTATAATACCTTCCAATATCCACGAAACCCCATTTCGGCGCTTGATATCAGGATCCTTGGCTGGAGTGACAAGCGTCTTTTTCACATACCCTTTAGAAGTGATGAGAGTTCGGCTGGCATTTGAAACAAAGCATGATAGTAGATCATCTCTTTCCAGGATATGCAAGATAATATACAATGAGGCACCACCCCCTCACCGTTCTGTTAGCGGTGAGCCTGCCTTGGTTGCTGTACCAGTGAAAACTATCCAGGCTCTTGCCCCGCGTGCTGGTCTCGCCAACTTCTACAGAGGCTTCTCGGCGACAATTATGGGAATGTTGCCATATGCTGGAATGTCCTTTCTTACTCATGACACGGCTGGGGATTTACTCCGAAACCCCGCAATCTCTCAATATACAACCTTGCCAAAGCTAGAAAATTCACCAATTGACAAACCAGCTCCACTGCGATCCTGGGCTCAATTGTTTGCTGGTGGAGTAGCAGGACTAGTGTCTCAGACCTCGGCATATCCTCTTGAAGTTATAAGGAGAAGGATGCAAGTTGGAGGTGCCGTGGGTGATGGGCACCGTTTGCATATTGGCGAGACAGCGCGCACTATTTTTAGAGAAAAGGGATTCATGGGTTTTTGGATAGGTCTCAGCATTGGGTATGTCAAGATCGTGCCTATGGCGGCGATTAGTTTCTATATTTACGAGAGAGGGAAGACCTTCCTGGGCATTTAGATGGGCAGCGCTGTACGTACAGCATGGCATGGTATGAGCAACAGATTATGGGGCAGTTTGCTGGATAAGGGAGCTACTTTATGGGTTATAAATAAAGTACAAAAGTAGACAGTGATGCATCTCTGGCCTCATTTGTTTTCGTGGATGGCTAGAGACATGATATAAGACTCAGTATCTTCCTGGAGTATATGATTTGTGTGGATTATTTCGTGATATCAGTGTGCGTAGCCAGGTACTTGGTTTGGTTTGGCTTGGGTTTTCCATACTTAGATTATGATTCAGTAGGTGGGAAAATAGGCCAATATCAAGCATCTGTCAATTACTTTCGAGAGCCGAATCATGACGGATTCTGCCCCGTTTTCTGCCCTTGAACTCTCATTGTAATTACGGAAGGGCCAGGCTAACCTTTCTACTGCGGCTTCACCTCTAGAATTTACCCTGTTCAAATCTTGCTAGGCAGCCATTGTGGCTTCTTCTTTGATGCAAACGCCTTGTTTTCAAGTTAGCAAAGCTTTTAAGCTATCTCAGAAGAGCCTCGAAGCCCATGGCTTCCTGTATCAACAAAAACGGACGTACCTGGATTCCAATCTTCGCATTTTCCCCTTCAAAAATTAGCCGGTCATACCTTTCTGAGGTCCTTTGCGTCGCCCACTCAACACTCCCGGTTTCCCAAGCCTCTCTAAGCCCATGCCTAGTCACAATTACGGAATCCGGGGACAAGCTCGCAATCTTTAGAGCTAGCTCTACTGTCTCTTCTACCACTGATTCTGGTGTCTGGGACACCTTATTGATCAGGTGAAATGCCAATGCCTCTTGGGCTGTAAGTCTTCGACCAGTCAGAGCTATTTCTGACCCGATCTGAAGGCCACAATTTCGAACCACGCGGGGCAATCCTCCAGCTGCAGCATATATACCCACTCCTGCTTCTGGCAACCCAAACTGAGCTTTCGGTGACGCTACAACAATATCACTGCCGTCCACATTAGCTACGATAACATTCAAGGAATAAGCCGGGTCTAACCAATTCAAACAAATCTCAAACCCACCGCCCAACGCAAAACCATTGACAGCAGCAAGAATCGGTTTCTTTCCGGTTCGTCTACTAATTCCGCAAAATCCGGAAGGGGGATGTCTTCTCTTTGACATTGGAGGTGGCCCAGCCTTAAATTCCGCCTGTTCGATGAGATCTTGACCAGCACAAAATGCTTTTCCTCCAGCACCTGTGATGATAGCAACTCGAAGACTAGGTTCGTGGTCAAACCAGGTAAATATGGCATCAGCATCCCAGTGTGCTTGGGTGGGTACGCTGTTCATGGCATTTTCGCGGTTGATGGTCACAAGAAGGACATGTTGTGCTGGGTAGCTCAAGATAAAGGAAGAGCTGGAAGGCGGTTGTGTTGTGAGGTCAAAAGCCATAATTTCGGTTTTGTATCATGGGAAACTTAGGAACTATTCTTCGATGCCTTTTTTTGTAGATTTTTAGACAGTTTTACGTTATTTATTTGTACACTT
>Ga0247739_10000684_pt1 | contig 12042 bp, 9 predicted proteins | sample UWRJL058202B2_FD_180943 | JGI IMG/M metagenome (GOLD analysis project Ga0247739, IMG submission 180943) | Plant litter microbial communities from Arlington Agricultural Research Station in Wisconsin, United States - UWRJ-L058-202B-2 | ecosystem: Environmental > Terrestrial > Plant litter >... | reverse complement strand
AGGACCTGCCGTACCCGGGCTCGACCACGGTGTCGACGATCAACGGCGGCGTGGAGGGGCTCATCATGACCCTCGCGCTCGAGCTGGCGCCGATCCGTGTGAACGCGATCCACCCCGGCATCATCGGGGACAGCCCGTTCTGGGCGGGCAAGCCAGAAGGCGTGCTGGCCGGCTACCAGGCGCGCACGCCCGGCGGCGAGCTCGCCACGATGGCCGACATCGTCGATGCCACCCAGTTCCTGCTGCGCAATCGCGGCATCTCGGGCACGAGCCTCGCCATCGACCGCGGCTGGCGGGTCACCTGAGCCGCGTCACCTGAACTGGCTGGATCGGCCCCCGCTCCGGCCCGGGAACGACGAAGGGGAGCGCAACGCTCTCGAATCGAAGGACGGTCCTTCAATTCGGGAACGTTGCGCTCCCCTCGGTCGTTTCGGGAGATTCGTGCGCCAGGAATGCGGCGCCGCTGACCCGACGGCCAGCGGCGCCGATATCCCACTACTTGTACTGGTACGGGTTGAACAGCACCTCGGCCTCGGGGATCTCCGGGAACTGGCCGGTGAGCCAGTCGTCGCCGACCTCTTTCTCGAGGTAGCTGACGGTGGCGTCGAGCTTGGTCCTGACTCCGGCCAGGTCGCCGGCCACGACCTTGCCCTCTGCCTTGACGACCTCGCCGCCGACCAGCACGGTGTGCACGTCGCCGCGCTGCGCCTGGTAGACGATCTGGCCCCACGGGTTGATCAGCGGCGCCCAGGTCGGGGAGTCCTCGTTCTTGAGCAGCACGACGTCGGCGAGCTTGCCCTTCTCGAGCGATCCGATCTGGTCGTCCTTGCCGATCGCCTTGGCGCCGCCGCGGGTGGCCATGTAGACGACCTCCTGCGCGCGCAGCTTGACGTGCGTGACCGTCTCGGCCGGCTCGAGCTGGTGGGCCAGGTAGTGCTCGAGAGCGCGGTCGGCGTTCACCGTCGCGCGCATCGCCGAGAACAGGTCGGCGCTGAACCAGACGCTCGTGTCGACCGACAGCGACACCGGGATGCCGTACTTGCGCAGCTGGTGCAGGGGCGGGTAGCCCTGACCGCAGGTGTCCTCAGACTCGGTGGCGAGGGACACGTTGCCGCCGGTCGCCGCGATCTTCAGGTACGACTCGCCCGACAGCGAGGCGGCGTGCACGTAGGTGAAGCCCTCCTCCATGACGCCGGCGTCGTAGGCGTTCTTGATGCCCCAGTCGTTGGTCGCGCCCCACACACCGGAGTGGGTGGTGACGCGCAGGCCGAGCTCCTTGGCGACACGGTATGCCGCGAGCTCCGGGAAGTTCGGGTCCTGGTTCGGAACGTCGAACGCGATCTGGGTGCCGAACATCCGCGAGTCATCCCGGGACTTCGTCAGCAGCGACTGGATGGCCGGGTCGGCGGTCCACTCCCACGGCGACTGGTGGATGTTGCCGTAGGCGAAGACGAAGCGGCCGGGGGAGTTCACCAGCGCGTCGAACGCGGCCTCGCCGTGCTCGATGGTGCGCAGGCCGTGCGACCAGTCGACGCTCGTGGTAACGCCCGACTCGATCGCGTCGAGAGCCGAGATGAGGTTGCCGGCGGCGTAGTCCTCGGGGCGGAACTTCATGCCGTGCTGTAGGTAGTACCAGACGAAGTACTGCGTCAGCGTCCAGTCGGCGCCGTAACCGCGCATGGCGGTCTGCCACATGTGACGGTGGGTGTCGACCATGCCGGGCATCACGATGCCGCCCTTCGCGTCGATCTCGAACGTGCCGTCGGGCACGCTGAGGCCGACGCCGACTTCGGCGATCTTGCCGTCGATGACGAGAACGTCACCGTTCGGCAGGACCGTGCTCGCATCGTCCATCGTCAGAACGATTCCGTTGCGGAACACGATGGGTTGACCGGGCTGGGGTGTGGGGGTACCGGGCATTCTTTGTCATCCTCCTTGATGATCTGCGGTGGGTCGCGAATCCAGGAGGGGTATCGGGCTGCATAACCCGCGACATATCTGGACCGGCTGACTCAGCTTAGGTTAACCAGTGCTGCACACGCACGTCCAGTGTTGCCAGCGTTTCGGCGGGAATCCGCGTTCAGCCGAGATTAACGAACCGCCGGCGCGGCGGCGGGCGTCCTAGCGGCCAGAAGTGCCATCGTGAGCGACCCGGCGCCCAGCACAAGCGAGAAGACGCCCACCCCCGCGTAGCCGACCGCGTCCATGATGACGTCGGCGAGAGCGGTCGCGGCAGCGCTCGCGAAGAACGTGGTGGCCATGAACACCGTGTTCGCCCGGCCCGATTCGGCGGGCTCGACCGACGCCAGCGCATTCGCCTGGCTTGATACCTGCGAACTGCTCATCCCGAACGACACCAGGAACAGGCCGACCACGACGACCGCGAGCACGGCGCTGCCGATGGCGACCGCTGCGGCTCCGACGATGAGCGCCGCCAGCGAGATCGGGAGGGCCCTGCGGGTGCCGAGCAAGGCCTGCCCGCGAGCCGAGAGCGCCGTGGTCGCGCCACCCGCCAAGCCGGCGAGACCGATCGCGGCGGTCTGGGTGACCGTGAGCCCCAGTTGCGTGACGCCGTAGAGCGTGACCATCGACCACACCGAGATGAACGCCGAGAAGGCGAGCGCGTGCGTCAGGGTGAGCAACCGCAGCGAGCGGGACTTGCGGACGATGCGCGGGATGGATGCCAGGATGCCGAGGTAGCTCGAGGTTCCGGGCGGCCGTGACCGCGGGGCGAAGCGCAGCGCGAGGGGAATGCAGGCGAGCGCGAGTACCGCCGTGCCGACGAGAACCGTGCGCCAGCCGAGCGCCTCGGCGAAGGTGCCGAGCAGGGTGCGCATGCCGAACAGGCCGATGAGCAGCGATCCGACGAGCACGGCCGCGGTGCGGGCGCGCTTCTCCGGCGGCGCCAGTCGCAGCGCCGCGGCCACCAGGATCTGGCCGATCGTGGCGGTGGCCCCGGCGACGAACATCATGGCGGTGAAGACGGCGAAGTTGCTGGCCACCGCCGCGACCAGAATGGCGGCGGCGGTGATCGCGAGCTGGATCGACACCTGCTGGCGCGGGACCAGCCGGTCGCCGAGCGACACCAGGAATACCACGCCGATGGCGTACCCGGCCTGCACCGCGACGGTGGCGCTGGATGACTCGGCCAGCGGCACTCCGAGCTCGGTCGCGGCGAGGGTCTGGATCGGCTGGGGCACGTAGATGATCGACACCCCGACGGCGGCAATGATCGCCATCCCGGCGATACGAGCCGCCCACCCCGAATCGGTCTCGGCCACCGTTACCCCTTGCATCGTTTCGACTCTAGCCCGCGCTGCCGGTGTGGTCCGGCGGCGGGCATCCCCATCACGTCCGGCGGTATTTCGACCAGGCGTCGAAGCCGACGGCCACCAGGATGATGACGCCGAGGGCGATGCCCTGGAACAACGGGTCGACCCGCAGCAGGGTGAAGCCGTTGTAGAGCATTGCGATGAACAGGATTCCGAGCACCGTGCGCCACACGGCTCCCTCACCACCGAGGATCGAGGTGCCGCCGACCACGATCCCGGCCAGGACGGTGAAGGTCAGGGTGGTGGCGATGGCATCGTTCTCCGGCACGGACGGCGTCCGAGCCAGGTCGATGACGCCGGCGATGCCCGCAGCGAGGCCCGCGAGGGCGAAGGTCGAGATGCGCACCAGATTGACCCGGATGCCCGCAAGCCGGGCCGCCTCGGCGTTGCCTCCGGCGGCGTACACGTAGCGGCCGAAGGTCGTGCGCCAGAGCACGACGCCGAGGATCACGAGAATCACGAACGCGATCCACGTGGGCAGCGAGATGCCGAGCGGCTTGGTCGTCGCCAGCCACCGGAACTCGTCGACATCGACACGGATCTGGCCGACGCCCTGCTTACCGAACTGCGAGACGAGCTTGGTGGCGCCGAGGATGATGAAGCTCATCGCCAACGTCGCGATCAGCGGATTGATCTTCAGGTAGGTGATGATCAGGCCGTTCGCGATGCCGACGATCAGGCCCGCAAGCACCCCGGCGACGATGCCGAGCGCCGCGCCCTCGGCCCCGCCGACCTTCACGATGACCGTGCCGCAGATCACGGCGGTGAACATGTACGTCGCGCCGATCGAGAGGTCGATGCCGCCCGCGATGAGCACGAGGGTGCTCGCCGCCGCGACGATCAGGATTCCCGACTGCCGGTCGAGAACGTTGCCGACGTTCTGGAAGGTGAGGAACGCGGGGCTGCCGATCGAGAGTGCGATGAACACCGCGAGGAATGGCGCGACGATGGCCACCGACCGCCAGGGGATGCGGTGCACGAGGCTGGGTGTCGCGGTGTGGGTGTCGTGGGTCATGTCGCTAGCGGCTTTCGGTAGTGATCGGGGCTGTTATTACAGGGTCGGCGAACGCCGCGGTGATGACGTTCTCCTCGGTCATGTTCTCGCCGGAGAGTTCGGCGACGACGCGGCCGGCGCGGATCACCAGGATCCGGTGGGCGAGACCTAGCACCTCTTCGACATCGGAGGAGATGACCAGCACGCCGATGCCCTGGGCGGCCTGCTCGGCGATGAGGTCGTAGATGGCCCGGCGCGAGCCAACATCCACTCCGCGAGTCGGCTCATCGGCGATGAGCACCTTGCGGTTGCGCTGCAGCGCGCGGGCGAACAGCACCTTCTGCTGGTTGCCGCCCGACAGCGCGGAGACGTTGCGTCGGTCGTCGCCGGCGACCGTCACCCGCTCGAGCATGCCGCGGGCCGCGCGGCGCTCGCGGGTCGGGTTCACCCACCCGCCCATCGCGACCTCGTTGAGGTTCGACAGGGTCACGTTCTGCCGGATGGGTCTGCCGAGAACCAGCCCCTGCTCCTTGCGCGACTCCGGTATCAGGAAGATGCCGCTGCGCAGTGCGCCGGTGATGGTGGGGCCGCACTCCACCCCGCCGACCTCGACGGTGCCACCCGATCGGCGGACCGCCCCGTAGATGGCGTGCGCGATCTCGCTGCGACCTGCCCCTACGAGGCCCGCGAGCCCGACGATCTCGCCGGGGCGCAGGCTGAGCGAGACGCCGTTGACGCCCGGGCCGACCAGGTCGGTGACCGTGAGCACGTCATCCCCCCGCGTCGGCGCAGCGCTCTTCGGCGGGAACACCGACCCGAGCGAGCGCCCGAGCATCCCCTCGATCAGCGACGCCTCCGTCTCCTCGGAGGTCGGGGCGGTGCGGATCAGCCGCCCGTCACGGAGGATCGTGACGGTGTCGCAGAGCTCGATCACCTCCCGCAGGTAGTGCGAGATGAGCAGCACGGTGTGCCCGGACGCGGCCAGTTGTCGCACGACCCCGTGCAGCAGCTCGGTGTCGTGCGCGGAGAGCGCGGCGGTCGGTTCGTCCATGATGATGAGGGACGCACCACGCGCGAGCGCTCGCAGGATCTCCACCTTCTGCTGGTCGGCCGTGCGTAGCGAACCGACCTGCGCGTCAGGGTTGAAGGTGAAGCCGGTGCGTTCGGCGAGCCGCACGAACTCCTTGCGGAGCTTTCGGCGGCTGACCCAGCCCAGGGTGCGGGGCTCGCGCCCGAGGAAGACGTTCTCGGCCACCGAAAGGGCCGGCACGAGGGCCAGCTCCTGCGCGATGGTGGCGATACCCCGGTCGAGCGCCTCGCGGGGTGAGCCGAAGCTCGCCTCCTCGCCGTTGACCACGATGACACCGGTGTCTGCGGTGTACAGACCCGCGATGATCTTGCTCAGCGTCGACTTGCCGGCCCCATTCTCCCCGACGAGCGCGTGCACCGAGCCGGGCTGCAGGCGCAGGTCGATGTCGCTGAGAACGGGCAGACCACCGAAGGACTTGCCGACGCCCCGCAGCTCGACGGTGAGCTGCGGGGCGTCGGACGATGCGACATCAGGCACTATTACCCGGCCCACTCGCCGGTGAACTCGCTTGCCGTGTCCTTCGTCATGACGCCGTTGTTCGGGAAGTCCGCGAACGGGTCGACGTCACCCTGGTTGTTTCCGTTGCGGAGGGCATCGATCAGCGCCTCCATGCCGAGGCGACCCTCGGTTGCCGGTGCCTGGACGACGTCGGCGAAGACGACCCCGTCAGCCACCTGGCCCTTGCCCCACTCGGAGCCGCCGTAGCCGACCATCAGGAAATCGGTCGGTGCCTTGCCCGCCGCATCGATCGCCTGGACGGCGCCCTGCAGGCCCTGGTCAGACGTCGCGATGAGGTTCACGTTGGGATTGGCGGTCAGGATGTCTGCGACCGCGGTCTGCGCGGCCGCCGGGTTGTAGAACGTCTCGCCCTCGGCGACCACGGTCACCGGGGTTCCCTTGGTCGCTTCGTTGAACGCTTCCCACAGGGCAACGCCGATGGCGGAGGCCTTGACGTCGTGGAGGTAGGCCACGTTGCACGGGTCGAGGTCCTGCGTCGCGCAGGCCTCGACGACCTGCTCGCCGAGCTTGGTGCCGAGGTCGGACGGAACGAAGACGACGTTGGCCGCGAGGCCGTCGACCTGGGTCTCGCCGGTCGTGAAGTCTTCGCCGAGGATCTGGTCGATGTTCACGACGGTGATGCCGGCCTCGATCGCCTGGCCAACGACGTCGATGATGGCGGGCCCGTAGATGGGCTGGGTGATCATGCCGTCGTACTGGCCCGAGGCAATGACATCCTGGATCAGTGTCACCTGCAGGTTCGGGTCGAGGTTGCCGTCGAACACGGTGATCTCGGCGTTGTTCTCGGCCGCGACCCGCTGGGCCTCGGCGAGCATCGGCTCGTCGTAGGTGTTGGCGACCGCGAACGAGATGTACGCGATCTGGAGGGGAGCCTCGTCATCGCCGCCACCGCCACCGTCGTCGGCTGCGGGGGCGGAACATGCTGCCAGAGCGAGCGCGGCAGCTGTTGCTGCGGCGATGCCCAAGGGGCGGCGGAACCGCACCGACCGTGATTGCCTCATATTGATTTCTCCTTTGAAACCTCTACTGGACCAGGGTCGCCGTCGACCGTGGGCTGGTGCTATGAAGCGTCACTATACACACTGTGCACCCGCAGTGAAATAGGAGCAGTGAGACTGGAGCCGGAACGGAATCGAGCGCGCCAAATCGCCCCTCCGAGTGCCGAGGGGTGTCGTCTTGTCGTTGGTGAACTGAGGGGGCAGCGAAGTGCCGCCCCTCACGGGCATCCGCTGGTCTAGAGGTGGTCCATCGCGCGCAGCACGTCGACGGCCGAGCCCAGCGGAGTCGCAGCGTCGGGAGCGCCGGCCTCGGCTCCGGGAGCATCGGGCATCGCGAGGTTCTGCTGGCGCCGCCCGACGACGAACCACACCCCGCGGGCCGGCTTGTCACCGTGGTTGGAATACAGGTGCGGTCGCACCGAGTCGAAGTGCACCGAGTCGCCTGGGCCGAGCAGATAGGTGTCGAAGTCGAGTTGCAGGGTGAGCTCGCCCTCGATCAGGTAGGCGTACTCGATGCCGGCGTGCCGCATCAGCTTGCCCTCCACCGAGCTGGTGGCGCCGGGGTCGTAGGTGACGAGCAGCCCATCGGCGGGGCCGTCGTCGCCGATCGCGAGACGTTCCCAACGCACGCCGTTCTCCATTTCCAGCACCGGGTTGTCCACCGCGCGCTGGATGGTGGGCACCACCGGGGCCCGCAGGACGAGCGGCTCGGGCGCGTCATCCGACGGCCGGGCCGAGACGCCGAGAAGGTCGTCGATCGAGATGCCGAGGTGGTTCACGAGCGCGTAGAGCGTCGACACGGAGGGCTGGGTTTTGCCGGTCTCGACCTGGGAGATGAGGCTGGCCGACACCCCGAGCTCGAGGGCGACACTGCGCAGGCTCAGGCCCTGGCGCTGCCGGGCCTCCCGCAGCCGCGCGCCGATGTTGTTCTCCACAGTCATGCGCTCTCCCAGTCGCCCCGATTCTGGCGACTGTACTACTTCGGCGGTCACTTGCCGTCGTCGTTGACGGGGTGTTCTGCGGAGCGCCGGGCTCGTAGTGTTAACCTAGGCTATACACGGCTATTGCTGAACTGAACGGCCCGCTCGCGGGCTGCGACTGGAGGACTCGATGAAGAGCACCGGAACCACCGGCACCAACGCGGTCGATTGGGAGGCCCGGGTCGACTTCGATCGACTCCGCTCCGAGCGGCTCGCCCGGCTCAAGGCCGAACTCGAGATCTCCAACCTCGGGGCTCTGCTGGCGTTCGACTTCTCGAACATCCGGTACATGACGTCCACCCACATCGGCACCTGGGCGATGGACAAGCTCATCCGCTTCAGCCTGCTGACGCGCAACACCGACCCGATCTCCTGGGACTTCGGGTCGGCCGCGAAGCACCACAAGCTGTACAACCCGTGGCTCGACCGCACCACCGCCGAGATGGATGCCGACCCCAGCGCACCCCACGAGGGCGCCACCCGACCCCGGCTGGAGAGCGGCGCGCGCGCCGGCATCTCCACCTTGCGCGGCGCGTTCACGCCCGACGCCGAGATCGCCGACAAGGTCGCGGCGAAGATCAAGCGCGAGCTCGAGAAGTTCGGCGTGGCCGACCAGCCGCTCGGCGTCGACGTGATCGAGCTCCCGATCCTGTTTGCGCTGCAGAAGATCGGCATCGAGGTCGTCGACGGCCAGCAGGTCTTCATGGAGGCGCGCCGCATCAAGACCCACGACGAGATCCGGCTGCTCACCCAGGCGGCGTCGATGGTGGATGCCGCGTACGAGGAGCTGTACCGCTTCCTGCGCCCCGGGGTCCGGGAGAACGAGGCCGTCGGGCTCGTGGCCAAGACGCTTTATGACCTCGGCTCCGAGTACGTGGAGGGTGTCAACGCCATCTCCGGTGAACGGTGCTCGCCGCATCCGCACGTCTTCTCCGACCGCCTGATTCGCCCGGGCGACCCCGCGTTCTTCGACATCCTGCACAGCTTCAACGGCTATCGCACCTGCTACTACCGCACGTTCGCGGTCGGGTCGGCGAGCTCGGCACAGCGCGACGCGTACACCCGCGCCCGCGAGTACATGGACCGCGCGATTGCCCTCGTGAAGCCCGGAGCCACGACGGCCGACATCGTGAAGGTCTGGCCGACAGCCCAGGAGTTCGGCTTCGAGGACGAGGAGGCCGCCTTCGCCCTGCAGTACGGGCACGGCGTCGGGCTCTCGATCTGGGAGAAGCCGATCTTCTCGCGCCTGGTGTCGCTCGACCACCCCGAGGAACTCAAAGAGGGCATGGTCTTCGCCCTGGAGACCTACTGGCCGTCGAAGGACGGCTGGGGCGCCGCGCGCATCGAGGAGGAGGTCGTCGTGACCGCCGACGGGTGCGAGGTCATCACCAAGTTCCCGGCCGAGGAGTTGCTCATCGCGGGCCAGCGCTACTACGCCGTCGGGGGAGTGCTCGATTCCACGCGCGACTCGCAGTCGCACCTGAACACGACATGGGGTCGCGGCGAGGCGTAGGTTTTCGCCCGCTACCGGGCGACCCAGTCAACTCGCGCTAAAGGTACCGGGGGGTGCTGGCGGCTCCCGAATTGAAGGACGGTCCTTCAATTCGGGAGGAGCCACGGGTCACGGCCGCTTCGGGCGGCGGCGCGCGGCGTCCAGTGACCCGAGTTGACCAGATCGTCTCTAGATCCGCGAATTGTCGCGGGCTGGGGCTCCGAGTCGACCGGATTGGCAGAAGACGTGGAGATTGTCGCGCTTCTTGGCAAAGAGGTCGACTCGAGCCGAAATCAGAGCCCGTTTCGGGGCCGCGCGCGAGCCGAAGCGAGCCCCGGCTCAGTGCCCGCGGGTGACCTCGGCAACGGCCGACCAGTCGAGCTGGGCGAGCGCGTCATCCGCTAACGCGCGCTCAAAGCGGTCGCGCAATACGGGCGCCGTCGGCAGGGTGACGTCGCCCTCGGCCGCGAGATCTTCGGCGAGACCGAGGTCTTTGAGGCCCAGCTCCATGCTGAAGCCGGGCGGGCTGTATCGACGCTCGGCCATCATCGAGCCGTAGCCGCTGTAGACAACTCCGCCGAAGAGGGTCGACGAGAGCAGCTCGATGAAGTCTCCTGCATCGACATCGTGCGCCTCGACCAGGTTGATGCCCTCGGCCATCGCCTGCAGCGCGTGCAGGATGGTGAAGTTCACCGCGATCTTCACCGAGTTGGCGCGGCGCGGGTCATCTCCGAATCGCCAGACCCGTGCGCTGAGCGCCTCGAGGTACGGCAGCGCCACATCCACGAGATCTGCGGGGCCGGCGGCCAGGATGTTCAGGTTGCCCGCCGCCGCGACCGCCGGTCGACCGAGCACGGGAGCCGCGACATATCCGACACCGGCGGCCTCGTGCGCAGCGGCGAGCCGGTCGGCGGCGCCTGGGCTCAGCGACGCCATGTTCACGTGCAGTCGACCCTGCTCGCCACTCAGGTTCTCGGTGCTGAGCACCGCTTCGGCGGCGGCATCGTTGGCCATCATCGAGAACGACACCGGCAGGGCCAACGCCTCGGCTGCCGAGCCGGCGAGGGTGGCGCCGGCCTCAACGAGACCGGCGGCCGCAGCGGGCGAGCGATTCCACACGACGACGTCGTGCCCGACCTCGCGCAACCGGCCGGCCATCGCCGACCCCATGTTGCCCAGCCCGAGGAAGCCGATGGCGGCCACCATCAGCCCTTCCAGACCGTCTTGAGGTTGCAGAACTCCTGGATGCCCGCGGCGGCGAGTTCGCGGCCGTAGCCCGAGTCCTTGATGCCGCCGAACGGCAGCTCGGGGTACGAGACGGTCATGCCGTTGATGAAGACGGCCCCGGCGTCGATGGCGTCGACGAAGTAGTCCTCGTCGTCCTGGTCGGTGGTCCACACCGCCGAGCTCAGCCCGAAGGTGGTCTGGTTGGCGATCTCGAGGGCCTGCTCGCGGGTCTCGGCGCGGTACAGCGACGCAACCGGCCCGAACGCCTCTTCCAGCACGAGGCGCATGCCGTCGTGCAGGTCGGCGACGAGCGTGGGCGGGTAGAACCAGCCGGCACGATCCGGGATGACCCCGCCGGCCAGCACCGTGGCGCCGTGCGAGACGGCATCGTCGACGAGCTCGGCGAGCTCGTTGCGACCCGATTCCGTTGCCAACGGGCCGACTTGGGTCGCCTCATCCATCGGGTCGCCGACAACGAGGGCCGACAGCTTCTCGGCGAACAGGGCGGCGAACTGGTCGTAGACGTCGGCGTGCACGATGAAGCGCTTGCCGGCGATGCAGGACTGCCCGTTGTTCTGCACCCGAGCGGTGACGGCGGTGGTCACCGCGCGCTCGAGATCGGCCGACGGCATCACGATGAACGGGTCAGACCCACCGAGCTCGAGCACGGCCTTCTTGATCTGGCCGCCGGCGTTGGCGGCGACCTCGCGGCCCGCGGGCTCGGAGCCCGTAAGAGTGACGGCTTTCACGCGGTCATCCTGCAGCACCGCCGCGACCTCTTTGGAGCCGATCAGCAGCGTCGCGAACGCGCCGGCCGGGAAGCCGCCACGCTCGAACAGCGTGTCGAGGTAAAGGGCAGACTGCGGCACGTTCGAGGCGTGCTTCAGCAGCCCCGAGTTGCCCGCCATCAGCGCGGGAGCCGCGAACCGGACGACCTGCCACAGCGGGTAGTTCCACGGCATGACGGCGAGCACGGCGCCGAGCGGCTGGTAGACGGTCCATGCGGCGCTCGCGTTGACCGACGACGGGTCGGCGAGCTTCTCGGGCGCCAGGAACTCCTCGGCGTGCGACGCGTAGAACCGCATGCCCTTGACGCACTTCAACGCCTCGGCCTTCGCCTGCGCGAGCGGCTTGCCCATCTCGGTGACCATCATCCTGGCGACCTCGTCGGCTTCCGACTCCAGGATGTCGGCAGCGGCGAGCATCCACGCCGCGCGATCGGCGAACGACGTCGTCCGCATGGCGCGGGTCGCGGCGTCGGCCAGCGCAATGCGGCGCTCGACCTCCTCGGCGTCGTGCGGCTCGAAGGTCTGCTCGGTCTGGCCCGTTGCGGGGTTGATGGTGGCGATTGCCATGGTTCGTCCTTTTCTGGGTGCTTTTCTAAGAAACGCGGCGGGGGGCGGAGCTGTC
>Ga0247739_10000683_pt1 | contig 12060 bp, 7 predicted proteins | sample UWRJL058202B2_FD_180943 | JGI IMG/M metagenome (GOLD analysis project Ga0247739, IMG submission 180943) | Plant litter microbial communities from Arlington Agricultural Research Station in Wisconsin, United States - UWRJ-L058-202B-2 | ecosystem: Environmental > Terrestrial > Plant litter >... | reverse complement strand
GCCCGTGTTTACTACTTCGTCTATCTCACCAGGCGTGGCGCCATAGGTAAAGCGGTTGAGTAAATGTGCGGCTGCCTGCCTTTCGGTTAGGCCAGCTTTCTTGTAGGGAAGCTTATGAATTTTAGCGGTTGATGTACTATCCGGCGTGAAGGAGGAAAAACCAATGGCCGAAAGCACAGCAAGGCTGAATAGTATTGAAATCTTGATGCTTTTCATGATAGAAATTTATAAGATTTTGTATAATATATTCTCTAGGTTGGTTGCACAAGCCCCACATGAATGCACATCATAATGGCGTTGAGCACAATTGATAAAAATCCAAGAAGTTTTAAACCAAAATCAAGCCATTTTTTCACCTAAAACGCTAATAAAAATGTGTGCCGTCATACCAATCAAAGGAACAGCCTTACTAGTTGCGAACTAAAAAGGCTGTTATAATAATGACTATTTACACGATTTATTGTTTTACCACTTTCAGCGTCTCTTCTTTATCCTTCATTACAATTTTTAATGCATATACACCGCTCGCAAAGCCAGATAAGTTTAGCGTCTCCTTTTGGGTACCACCAATGGCTGTGGTTTGTTGCTGTACCAATATCTTTCCAGCTGCATCAAAAAGATACATCTGAACAGAGATGCCCGCATCTGCCTGCAGCAGTATTTGCAGTTTGTCTTTTACAGGATTTGGGTACAAGATTACTTGCAGTGTTTTATTGGTAAATAACAACAATTTGGTTTCACTATAGCTTACTTGTCCATCTTTATCAATACGTTTTATCCGGTAATAATAAATCCCGTTTTTATCTGTGGATGCATCGGTGTACGTATAAGTGTTCAGTGCCTGGTTCAAAGCATTTACCGAAAACAGCTTCACAAACGACGTATTTGTATTATTTCCTTTCGAAACTTCCACTTCGTACCGAACAACATTGCCTTCATTGGTGGCTACCCATTTTAAAAGCACATCCTGATTGCTGGCACTAGCTCTTTCAGCCGTAAAACTGATCCATTTTGCGGGTAAAGGCAGATTGCCATTGGTACCGTCACTTAGCCAAAATTCAGAGAAAGTATTAACGGCAAACTCTGCATAGTAACCTTTTCCGTAAGGCACTTTGCGCACTTGGCTACTTGGTATGTACAGGTACGTGCTTGCGTTGTTGACCATGGTTCCATCTTCATTTGCATCGTTAGGATCATTGTATTTAATAATGCCCAACTTGGTATAATCACTAGGCACTGAGCAGTTAGCACAGCCTTTTGCATGCCGCATGCTATCGGCTTCGGTATCCAAAAAGTACATCCGAACAGTTACGTTTGTAGGCGGGTTAATGTTGGTCGGTTTTATCGTAATATTTCTATTGGCATAATACTGTTGAAAATTATTTCTCACCACTCCGCTATTAAAATATGCGTTTACTGCTGTTGCACCCAAGTTGTTTCCATTAGGGAAAACGGTGGCCAGCAGTTGTCCAGCATCTGTAAAATTGATAGCCGCTGTACCGCTTATGGCTTGTGTGATTGTGTTGCTGTTGGTTGGCCCTTCATAAATATCCGTGGTTTTATTATATATATGGATGTCATCTATAGCTACGCCATCGCCACCGGTAAAGATGTCGCTGGTGAGCACAAAACGCAAACGAAGGTTAGCTGCGCCCGTAGGCAAAGCGGTTGTGGCCACATGCCAATATGCTTTGGTACTATCCCACAATTGGCCCTTTACATTGTTATACCAATTATAGCCCGTGGTACTGGTTCCCAACTTGCTCCATGTAAGTCCGTCCGTGCTATATTCAATCCATGCGCCGTCGCAAGCATCAGCTCCACAGTATTCTATATCATAACTTAAGCTGATACTTAGCGTTGGATTTGTAAGGGTTCTTACATCAAAACAGGGAGAATATAAATAACTTGTTTCTTCATCATTATAAAAACCGACCAAGTTCGTTTTCCAAACTTTATTGCCGCTTGCAGCCGTTTTAATTTTTAAACCGTTTGGTTGCCCGTATTGCCAGCTGTTATTGGTGCCGGTGGAATAGTAATTTCCATTATTATTTTCAAAATCTTGAATATATGGATAAGTGGTTATTACAGGTTGGTTGATGATGACCATCGTAACGGTATCATTATCCCTAAAATTATCAGTCGCATATCTTGTCCACACTTTAATGGTATGATTGCCAAAGGCTGCCAAATTTACCAAAGATGAGAAAGTGAACGAAACACCCGCAGGCGCTATGCCGATAGCTGGTACGGTTTCCGAAACGACTGCACCGCCGTCTACCTGTAAAAAGATAGGCACGTTGTTAAAAGCTGAAGCCATTTTATTTTTGAGCAATACCGTAACAGCAGAGGTACTTGTAAGCCCGCAACTGTTAGGAGAAGGAGCAGTGATTGCGGAAGCTTCTACGTCGTCTACCACGGTATAAAGTCTTACATCATCAAAAGTGTAACCGCCATAGTGCGCATTATCACCCATACCCAACATACTGTTTTGCCCAAAACGGATTTGCGTGGAGGAAGAGAAATCTTGCGCTGGGTTGGCATTTTTTAAAGCATCGGCTATGTCCAGGCTCGCTGTACGTTTCCATTCTCCTGCAACAGCTGGCTGGTTGGCGCCAAGGTCATAAATCTCGATCCAAGCGCCATTTTCATTGCCCCGCACAAAAATCTTATTGTCTGCATTGGGCTTTTGGAATGTACCATGTTGTTTGAATTGGACATCAAACCTCACTTCGTCGGTAGCGGAATGATAATTGGACAAATTAAAGGTGCCCGTTAAATAACTGGTGGCGCCGTTTGCATTGTATTTATTGATATCCAATGTAATGGCCCGGTTGCCGCTTTTGGCAATGCCCGTATTTACGAATGTACGCACACGCCCATCTCCATTGCTGCTACTGAAATCCCAACGATCCAAGCTATCCAAGCCGATTGTATTCTTGCTAGTAGAAATTACTGGGGCCCCATCAAAGTTTTCTATAAAAGGTGCTGCTAAAGAAATAACAGGATTCTTGAGTTGTTTTACATCTGCAATAAGCGTATCGTTTTTTGTGTTTGCATCAGTTGCATTGTTTTTTACAACGGCAACAATGTGATACGTACCTGGTTGAGAAAAATTCAATCCACCAATCGAATGGACATAAGTACCTGCAGCCGCAATAGTTGCAACCACATTTTGTGACGTGAATGCAGACCCGTTGACGCTATAACTTACCGTGAAACCAGTGATAGCAACATCATCCAAATTTTTAACTTGTATATTTAAATTGGTAGAAGCCGAAAGTGCGGAAGCTGTTCCTACGCGACCTGTAACGGGGTTGATGATGGCATCTAGCTTTAGGTCTCCATTGCTGATACCGGCGCTACATCCGCCATTATTCGGTTGATATGGGACGCCATCTGTTCTCCTTCCGATAATACCAGCTTTCCGAGGTTGTACGGCGAACCAGTAAACAGAATCCTTGTTCAGTCCACTCACGGTGAAATTGGTTCCGGCGGTTGTTCCAACCACTTCCATGTCGGCGCCTTTTTTCATCAATACTTGGTAATCCACATCTGGCGAAGTCGATATAGCCGGCCAAATAAGCTTGCAGTATCCTTCGCACTGTTCTGCAGCCGCAGCAAAGGAAAAGCTCATTTCTGGTAAAATGGTGAACCGTCCCGAAATGGCAGTTTCGCCGCTATTTTGCTCGGTAATCTTGATTCTAGCGGTTACGGTTTCGATGTTCGTATTTGGAAAATCCCATCGGTAATGGATGGCGGTGTCCAGTATTCCGTCGGCAATCAGGTTCCAATTGGCACCATCATCCAAACTGTATTCTATTTTGCGTTGGTTTACTGCCGTTCCATAATCGCCCCATTGAATCATGCAAAGACTGTTGGGAATAAAGCTTTCGTTGGTAAATGGAGCTGTAATTTGGATGCCTCGTGGCAAATAATCGTAGGCCACAAAATATTCTTGCGATGGGTTAATGTTGACCGCCGTTCCTTTTATCCGAATGGTGTAATTGCCCACGGGATTGGCTATTACCACTTGTTCGCTATTATTGATATGATCTGGCCCGGTGGTAGACGGCGTAGCTACGTTAATAGCAGCCGTATCAAGTTTCTGCGGATATACAATATTGGAAGCGGCATCCAACACTTCTAAATCCAAATCGTTTACCAGCGTGCGGGTAGCGAAAGGAGCCGCTGCGGGATCATGCCAATACACCAGCACTTTTAATTGTGCCGTATTTGCAGGAACAGTAATGGTTTGGTTTTGCACGCCACCCGTAGCAATGGTGCCGGTAAAAAAGTGGTTATTCTTTATGATGTCCAAACTTCTTGTCAGATTCATGGTGCCATAGCCATGTCGAAAATCTGGACCAGTAAGCCCAATGTCTGATCCACCGTTCATTAAAATGGCCTTCATCAACCCACCTTTTGGAATGTTGTTGAATTGCTTTTTATATTGTTCTTGCATCAATACCAATCCCCCTGTAACGCCCGGTGCCGACATGCTAGTTCCCCAAGACGGCCCGTAATCGTTATATGCCAAACAAGAAAAGACATCCTCTCCCAAGGCAGTCATTTCAGGTTTCATACGTCCATCTCGTACAGGGCCGCTACTGCTGCTTCCGCTGGCATACATGCTACGGTCGGTTCGCCCCACGGTAACCACATTTTTTGCGCTCTGGTAACCGCTCAGCACATTGCCATAATGAAATGTATACCGAGGCACAATTTCTTCACCATCGTTACCAGATGCAAAAACGTGCAACAAGTTTGGAAGCTGAAAAGCTTGCTGATCCAGTATTTGACTGTACAAATCGTAAACACCTTCGTATTCGGGCTCTCGCACAATGGAACCATAGCTATTATTGGTTACCACCATTCCAAAATCGTTTACATATTGCGGAGCATTCAAATAAATGCCACCAAATATCTGGCTTACCACCGTTGCATGCGGCGCATATCCCCTACTGAAAAACCGTTTGATTCCTGCGCCTGCCACCGTGCCGGTTACATGCGTTCCATGGTCGTTATACGTAAATGCAGAACGATTGATGACGCGGTCTTGCAGATCAATATGACTGGTAGGGTCTGCATCGTCGCCCACGCCAACCGTTACGCCTTGGCCTGTTAATTCGTACCCGCCTACAGATAAAGGCGCAGATGCCACATTTCCGCCAGACATGATCCTAGTTTCATTATTAAGGGTTTGGTCTGCGGGGTGCGTTGGCTCTAGGTATTCTACAAACGGAATATTTGCTAATGCCACTAATTGTGCTTGGGGAACTTGCGCCTGAATAATGGAATAAGGCTCCATAGGCGATGAAGAAATAGAAAAGCCCTGCTGTTGCAGATACAATTTAGCAGATTCAATAGGCACATCAGCATAGATTTTTATTAATATATCTGTGCGCCCATTATTTCCCTGAACCCATTTATACCGGTTGGGCGACTGCAAAACAGGACTTAATTTTAAAGCGGCTGGCATAAATGCTATACCTGTAACACCTAGTTGCTGTAATATCTTTTTGGAAGGCGGCTGCATAACGCTAGCAGTATAGGCAAATGGTGGCATGTAACCAAGCAGTTGTACACCAGCTTCTGCAAGCTGCACTTTTTTGTCGGCAGTAAGTGCTTGCGCAAATTGTAATACAACGAATCGTTTATCCAATACCGGCATTTCTTGCTGCCAAAAAAAACTGGAATCGATTGATGAAACGGATGGCAGAAACAACTTGCCGGTAGAAAGCGTTAAGGAGGGTTGCGAAAAACCAACTTTCACAAGCAACAACCCAAATAAAAGTATAAATATTTTCTTCATAAGAAATGTAGTTATAACACTGATTGGACATGTAATTTACGTCAATTGTGCAGATTTAAGTTTGCGGGACAAACTGCATACAAATGGAAAAAGGCAATGTAAATAAAACAGCCGCCTTTTTGGAAGGCACCACGTAAATTTGCAACATCAAAAGGGAAATTATGAAAAAGTGCAGAGCGATATATTTACTGACGTTTTTAATTTGTGCACTTAGTGCCAACTCACTACTTGCACAATGTTCTATTTGCACCAAAACATCCATGCAACAAGGTGAAAAGGCCGGCAAAGGAATGAATGGCGGCATCGTTTATCTAATGGCTACCCCCTTTGCCGTTATGGGCATTATTGGTTACCGCTGGTGGAAACAAGAGAAGAAAAACGTTTCTTGATTTCTATTGACTTATTGATTGTAGCCCATCACTAGGTGCCGATGGAAAGATTTTACATAACAAGTAAAGCGAATACAAAGCTTTAGACGCCTTTGATTATCTATTGATTGGTGTCAAGACCGCCATCTCCATACAATTTTTTAATAAAATTCAGGTCGCCTTGCTACAAAACTGTTGAACGCTTGACTATTATTCTTGTTAAAAATTTGTTGGCATACAGCGTTATTGTCCATTTCGTCGTCCATCAATTACTTTTGTACGTAACTCATGCAACCAAAATATTTCTTACTACTATTCCTAGCACTCACCATTTCCCGATTTTCAATGGGTCAAAGCTGCAGTGCACCGGGACAAACACCCGCTACTGCATTTCCTGTTTGCGGTACCGATACCTTTCGCCAAACAGTAGTACCCATTTGCGGCGTTAGAGACATTCCTACACCCTGCAACGATGGCGCTGGATATCAAGATAAAAACCCTTTTTGGTACAAGTTCACCTGTTATGCGGCTGGCACCTTAGGCTTTACAGTTACACCCTTTAATTTAGGCGACGATTACGATTGGCAGTTATTTGATATCACCGGCCGTAATCCCGACGATGTTTTTACAGATCGCTCCATGTTTATCAGCTGCAATTGGTCATCAAGACCCGGCGCTACAGGCACCAACAACACCACCAATAATGGAAGCGCTAATTGTGCAGGCCCTACTTTTCCCAATTACAACGTGATGCCGGTGTTACAGCTAGGGCACGAATATCTTCTGCTCATCAGCCACTTCACCAATAGCCAAGAAGGATATTTTCTTTCATTTACAGGTGGCACCGCTAATATTACCGACCCTAAATTACCTCGTTTGGCAAGCGCCAAAGCCAATTGTGAAGGCCAGTTGGTAACGGTGAAACTCAATAAAAAGATGAAGTGTTCGAGCTTGTCCGCCAGTGGCAGCGATTTTAGATTATCGCCTTCTCCGGTAACCATCATTGGAGCAACAGGAGGCGGTTGTAGTAACGGCTTTGATACTGATTCACTCATCCTTACCTTGTCTGGCCCATTGGCACCTGGCAACTACACGCTACTAGCAAAAACAGGTAGCGACAACAATACGCTCTTGGATAATTGCAACCGAAACATTCCTGTGGATGATGGCGTGCCCCTGGTAGTGCTGCCGGTAATACCCACACCTATGGATAGCCTAAAAGCGGTTGCCTGTGCGCCACAAACTTTGCGACTTGTATTTAAAAAGCCCATCCGTTGTGTTTCCATTGCTGCAGATGGCAGCGACTTTATTGTAACGGGTACCAGCTCTGTAACAGTAGCTTCTGCAGTGGGTGTATGCAACAATCAAGGCCTTTCCGATATAATTGATGTACAGTTATTAGCACCCATACAGATAGCAGGAAATTTTAATATTATCCTGCAACAAGGAACGGATGGAAATACGATCATAGACGAATGTGGCCAACAAACGCCGGCAGGTGCTTCACTTCCGTTTATTACAAAGGATACAGTAGATGCGGATTTTACTTACAAGGTAACGCTAGGTTGTAAAACGGACGTGATTGATGTTGCTCACGACGGTCGCAATGGTGTTAATAGTTGGAAATGGCTGGCAGATGGAGCACAATTCAGTACCCAACAGCAGGCTAGCATTTCTTATACCGTTTTTGGTGTAAAGAAAATTAATTTATATGTATCGAACGGCGTTTGCAAGGATACTGCCGCCGTAACGATCGACTTAGATAACGAATTGAAGGCTGGCTTTTTATCGACCGATATTATTTGCCCCAATGATACCACCGTGTATAGGGATACGAGTATAAAACACGTCACATCGTGGCAGTGGGATTTTGGGAATGGCATTACTTACAGCGGTAAAAATCCGCCTGCACAAAAGTATCCTTTGATAGAAATGCAGCGCACTTACCCCATTCGTTTGATTGTTAAAAATGCGGCTGGCTGCGCCGATACGTTGACCAAAAATATTATTGCCGTAGCCAATTGTTATATAGCGGTGCCCACTGGGTTTACGCCAAATGGCGATGGTCAAAATGATTACCTCTATCCATTGAATGCCTACAAAGCCGACAATCTGGAATTTAAAGTGTACAACCGCTTTGGTCAATTAATATGGCAAACCAAGGACTGGACTAAAAAATGGGACGGACGTGTTAACGGCGAATTGCAGGCCACACAAACTTTTGTATGGACGTTAAAGTACATTCAGCGAGACACCCGCAAGCCTTTTAATTTGCAGGGAACAACCGTTTTAATAAGATAATGCCAGGGCATTATTACTCTGCTGCAACAAAACCACTACTGAACTGTAATCATTAGCCGCCATTAGTGTACTTAAAATAAGGCGGCCTATATATGTCAAAAGTATATTCTTTAAGAGAAACACAGTTCTTGCCAATCAGTCTTGAAAAAGCTTGGGATTTTTTTAGTAGGCCAGATAACTTACAAATTATTACGCCGCCTAATATGGGTTTCAAAGTAAAAGGCCACCACAAAGGCGAAAGCATGTACGCAGGGCAAATAATCGAGTATACGGTAAAGCCTGTTCTGGGCATTCCACTTTATTGGATGACTGAAATTACGCATGTAAAAGACTTGGAATATTTTGTGGACGAACAACGTTTTGGCCCGTATACCATGTGGCATCACCAGCACCATTTCAAAGCCATTGATGGTGGGGTAGAAATGAGCGATTTAGTGCATTATAAACTTCCCTTTTGGTTTTTGGGTGATATTGCCCATGCTCTTTTTGTAAAAAAACAATTGCAATCCATTTTTGATTTCCGTTTCAAGAAGGCGGAGGAATTGTTTGGAAAGTAATAAATACAAAGACACTTCCTTTTTTCGGGTAACAATCTATACGGCCACCGGTTCCATTTACAAGGGAGCCGGTCGTTTCTTTGTATGCCTCACCGCAGCGTAAGTTTCACTCATTCCCATCGCTATTTTGCTCTATTTCGCTTTTATCTCCGACCGTCAGGGAATTATCTTGGCAGTCACAACACACACCTATTTATGTTTTGCCATATACATTATTCATTGTTGCATCCTTCGATTGCCTGCCGATTGCAGCATTCAGCCTCGCTGATGGCGCCTACCATTCGCTACGTCTATTATCCAATTTTCCATACTTAAAATCACACTTTTATGAAGATCAAGTTAACTGTCGACATTTTCAGCGGCCGACCTAACCCCACCATCACTTTAGAAGGCGCCCAGGCCAAGAAAATTATGGCCGACCTAAAACCCACCGAAAAATTCCAGGTCAATTCAGATGCCACCACACCGGAACCCAACCAATTAGGCTATCGAGGCGTGGTGATAGAACAGCTCGACGAAGTGGCCACCGACATGCCAAGCATTATCCGTGTTACGCCAGATCGCTTGTATGGCGCAGACAGCTCCGCTGCTACCAAAGACGACTCCTTCGAGAAACACATTTTCGACCAGCTGAGCAAAATGAAAAATATCGGCAACAAGAAACAGTTTCAAGCTTTTTTAGAAGACAGCATCAACCGTTTCAAACTCGAAAGCTCCCTCGTTACCACCATCGACCCAATTATTATCGCACAGCCTATTCCCACGGCTTGCAAATGTGCACCCCCACACGAAATTGCCTGGTGGAACGTGCCTTCCATACAGCCTTTTAACAACTGTTACAACTACGCTACCAACTACCGCACCAATACTTTTGCACAACCGGGCTTGGCATCTGCCTTAAAATATACCTCATTATCTGGCTGTACCGTAGCTGCTGGCCAACGCAGCGCCAAAGATGGTGCCGTAGCCGATTGCCTGATAGACACGCCGCTAGCCAACAACACTTGCCCAGCTAACGGCCATTTGGTAGCATTGGTAGTGGCTCCTAATTTCGATTATCATTGGTATCGCAAAGGGCCCGATGGAAAATGGTCGCACAAACCAGGATCCACTGCGGCTACATTAAAAGACAATGCTGGCAATGCCATCTCCGATCCACGCACGGCCAGCCGTGGCCCATACACACAGTTCTGTACATTTATGCAAGTGATTCATGGGCATATTAAAATAAAATAATGTTGTATGAAATGTATGGCAATGATTTTCTCCGGCAGGAAAAATCCGGAGTGGGAGATAAAGGACGATGCAGAAAAACAACAATTGTTGGCGTTGATTCAACAAGCCGAACCTTCAAATATGGCCGTTCAAAATTCGGTTTTGGGTTATGCAGGTTTTACGCTTTTAGAAGGCAATACCATGTTCGAAATTTTTAATGGCGTGATTACTCAAACTACTGACGACACCAAAAAATCGATGATTGATGCTGACCGCAAGCTCGAAAAAAAGCTGCTCCAATCCGTTCCTAAAAAATTTGCCGACGCCGTACAAGCCGCCACTTTTGATTCTTTTTAGTAAGTAGACTGTCCGACCGTACCGCATTTACATTGCTCCCGATTTTACTAATATGTAAAATAATGCATGGAAGAGAATTGGTATGAAAATAGCCGATGGTCGTGTGGGTATTTTCAGGCTAACCATGTGTATGTAACGTCCGCTAAAGCGATGTGCATATTTGCAAGATGGGTTTAGAAATTTTTGGGCACCAAAGCTGCGCTATCCAGAAATCTTGCGCCGGCTACGAGTCTATCCTGATATTGGGAGCTACTATCCCAAATCACTCACGCAGCCGGCGCAATCGGCGTAACGTAAGGCAACCCTATCTTTAAAACCCATCTGGCCTATCATTGCTATTTGCATTGTTTTTGTAGGCTTGCATAAACCATTACTGCTACCTTTGGCCATAAAAGTATGCCCTTCAAAATAATGGGAAAAACTCCCTTTGGCGCCCATTTAGAAGCCATTAAAAATTCCCCTTATTATAAAAAAAATGGTTTCGAAAATCTATCTGTTACGCCCACCATGGCGGAGGATGCATCCTTTTTTAAGATATTTTTCGGCTTTTTCAACAAGCCAAAGAACGTGGAGCCGCCAGCTGAGCTCCCGCATATTAAAACCGATCTTAAGAACATAACATCCGATAAACCGACCATTGTTTGGTTCGGCCATTCTTCTTACTTCATCCATATAGATGGCAAAAACATTCTGGTAGATCCAGTTTTTAGCGGCAATGCCTCACCCATTTCTTCTATGGTAAAAGCTTTCCTCGGCGCCAATACGTACCAGCCGGAAGACTTTCCTGTAATCGACCACCTCATCCTAACCCACGACCATTATGATCATCTCGATTATAAAACGATCGTGCAACTGAAACCCAAAATAAAGCAGGTTGTTTGTCCGCTAGGTGTAAGCTCCCATTTGGTGTATTGGGGTTACGATAAAAACATCATCACCGAACTGGATTGGTGGCAAACGGCGGAACTCGATCACACAGCTACGATTACCGCAGCACCGGCAAGGCATTTCTCCGGCCGTGGCCTTACCCGTGGCAAAACTTTGTGGACATCTTATATATTTAAAATAGGCAAATACAATTTTTATTTGGGTGGCGATTCGGGATACGATACACATTTCAACAAGATTGGCGATAGATTCGGCCCATTTGATATTGCAATACTAGAATGCGGACAATATAATGTCGCCTGGCCGTACATACATATGATGCCCGAGCAAGTGGTGCAAGCCGCCATCGATTTACAGGCGAAAGTCTTGATGCCAGTGCATTGGGGTAAGTTCACCTTGGCATCTCACCCATGGGATGAGCCTATTAAAAGAGTAACGAAACAGGCCGAATTGTCGGGCATGAAAATAACTACGCCAATGATTGGCGAGCCTGTGATTTTGGACACCAATTATCCTGATAATAAATGGTGGGGAAGCATAATTTGATATTTCCGAAAGG
>Ga0247739_10000682_pt1 | contig 12067 bp, 11 predicted proteins | sample UWRJL058202B2_FD_180943 | JGI IMG/M metagenome (GOLD analysis project Ga0247739, IMG submission 180943) | Plant litter microbial communities from Arlington Agricultural Research Station in Wisconsin, United States - UWRJ-L058-202B-2 | ecosystem: Environmental > Terrestrial > Plant litter >... | reverse complement strand
TTTGTTATTGAAATCGCAACTTTTTGTGTCGCAAGTGTTTTTATCCCAGCATCCAGTATCGAAAATTCAAACATCTGTACGTTTTGCGCCTGTACGCCTTATTAGTGTTTTAGGTTTGGCAAGTGTTTTATTCGCCTGCCAATCCACACCTCAACAAGAAGAGCCCGTTGTAGCTCCCGTGGTACAACAAGTCATCGCACCGGTAGAGCTCACGCCGCAACAAAAAATGATAGAAGCGCTTTTGTCTGAAGCGGATTATTGTTTATCGCAAAATAAATTGCTTAACCCTATTGCCGATAATGCGCATGATCGTTATCGCTCAGTGTTATTGATGGACCCGCAGAATGAACGCGCAAAATTAGGTTTACAAACTATTGCGATGCGTTATGTAGAACAAGCACGCACTGCTGCCAAGCGTGGGAATTTGAGCGAAGCGCAAATGCTTATTCGTTACGCGCGCGGTATTGATAACAATCCTGTGGTACAGGATGCAGCCGAAACTTTACGCAAACAAGTTGCAAGCACACCGGCTCCGAAAGCTTATCAAGCATCCGAAGGCGAAGTGGTTCTTGATGCAAAACTTTTGCAAACGAAAGATTCACAAATTACATCGCAATTAACGGGCGTAGCACGCAAAGCAAAAGAGACCGATCAATTTGTACTGATTATTGCGCGCACCGATGCAGAAGGTCGCTGGGTTTATCAACAATTGCGCAACGCGGTGCCCGGTTACCTTGTGCGCGGCGATATTAAGTTGGGCTCACCAACGCGTGTAAAATTGGTTAAATCGCTTGATTAAATATTTGCAGCGTTATTAGAGAAATGAATCGAGGTGAGCCGTGAAGTTTTTAATAAAATGCATGGGTATTTTTCTAATTATTTTCAACGTGCAGTCTGCAGTTGCAGCGAACAATGCAAATAAAAATGCAGCTTCTGCATATGATAAAAAAGAAGCGCTGGACATTAGAGCCACCAATGCCTTTGTTTTTGTGCCCTTGGGCGCTGGTAAAAATACCACTGGTTTTTTCACAATCGACAATCGCTCTAATAGCGACATCATTATCACAGGTGTGAGTGCGAGTTTTGCGAAACAGATAAAGCTCGCGCCAAAAACAAGTTTGATGATTCCTGCTCGTGAATCATTAACATTAAAACCCAATGCTAATTTTTTACAAATTAATGATCTCAACAATAAACTAACTACCGGTGACGAGCTACACTTAACAATAAGCCTAAGCAATGGTCAAAAACTGCAAATTATTGCAGTGGCTAAAAGTGCTTATGATCAAATACATGGTCATTAACAGGTTGTATTATGCAAGCTATAAAGCGTTTGTGGGATCGCAGTGTAGACCGTGTTCGCGACGAATATGAGGATACTCAAAGCGATATAGTTAGGGCTGGCCCACGATTTCGCTGGGCATTTTATGTGGTGGCGCTTTATTTTGTTTGCGTCCTTTGCTTAGGGGTTTATTGGAGTTCGGTGCCAGAAGCGCCAACAGTGAATGTCGCCGTTCAACGTCAATTAGCTATGTCAAAAATTCCTCCGCAAACGCAACTACCGCAGGGTGTTATCACTACCTCAACTTTAATTGCAGTTAGCGAAACTCTACTCAAAAAAAGTGGCGGTTATCTCGCTAACGATATTTTTCCTCCGGGCCTTTGGCTTGATGATATGCCGTATTGGGAATTGGGCGTGCTTTTGCAGCTTCGTGATACCACGCATATGCTCGGTGCATCGCTCAGTCAATCAAACCTCAATCATCAGCTAGATGCAGATTTGCAGCGAGCAGAAATACGCTTTAATTTTTCTAATAGATCCTGGGGGTTTCCCGCTACTGAATCGCAATATTTGTCTGGCATTGAGCATTTGCAAAGTTACAATCATCGTTTGTTGCAAGCAAATAATAGCCAGGCGCAATTTTATGCCGATGCCGCACACCTGAATGATTATTTAGTAGGCGTTGAACAGCGATTGAAAAATATGTCGCAACGATTAACAGCGAGTGTTGGGCCCAAGATTAATACGGATTCAGCGGCAATGCCGGTTAAACAAGAAGATTCGAAAAAAGCGACTAATGGTTTATATACGAAAACACCATGGTTGCAACTTGATGATGTTTTTTATGAAGCACGCGGGTCATCTTGGGCATTGATTGCCATTCTCTACGCAGTTGAAACAGATTTTTCTGACGTGTTACAAACTAAAAATGCGCAAGCTAGTTTTGATCAAATTATTCGTGAATTGCAACCTACACAACAGACCATTTATAGCCCTGTGATTTTAAACGGCGAAGGTTTCGGCTCTGTCGCCAACCATTCATTGACTATGGCTTCTTATCTTGCACGTGCACAAGCGGCCATTGCAGATTGTCGTCGTCAATTACTTGCTCCTTAAATAGAACGCTACCGCTTTCAGTTCGTAATATATGTTGAATGCCTTTCTACTAACTCGCCAATGGCGAGATACACGCAGTGGTGTTGCCCTTGATTTTTGGTGGGCAACCGAGCAGGGCGCTTGTTGGACACAAATTACCGGCCAGGAAATTGTCTTTTTTGTGTTGCGTAAAAATGCAAAGAAAATACAAGCGCTTTTGTCGGCTTTAACTGCATGGCGGATGGCGGAAGTAGGATTAAAAACTTTTCACAATAAAAACGTTGATGCACTTTATTTTAAGAGTCAGCGCAGCGCACGCGCTGCGCAAGATCTGCTTACAAAGGCAGGTCTTGGTTATTGGGAAGCAGACGTTAAGCCCCATGAACGCTATTTAATGGAGCGTTTTATTACCGCTGGTGCTTATATAGATATTGAGGCACCTGACAACAGTAGACCCATTTTAAATCCACGGTTAACACCTTCTGAAACTCGTCTTCCTCTCAAAATGGTTTCGCTCGATATAGAAACCACAATGGATGCCAAACAATTATTTTCCATTGCAGTATGGGGTGATCATGACCGCAAGGTTTTTATGGTGGGCGAGCCGGCAACTCAAGCAATTACTGATGAAGGTGACGGTGAAAAAATTTATGCGCAACTCGATGTGGTTTTTTGTAAAACGCAAAAAGAATGTTTACAGCAATTTTTTATGTGGTGGCATTTCTACGATCCCGATATTGTTATTGGCTGGAGCGTGGTGCAATTTGATTTATGGGTGTTGGAAAACATCTCCCAAGCCCAGGGCCTGACTTTGGCAATTGGGCGCGGTGATCAACCTGTTCATTGGCGTCAGGAAGATGAAGAGGGTGGTCGGCGTTTTGTTGTTATACCAGGTCGCGTGGCGTTGGATGGCATTGAATTGTTAAAAGCGGCGAATTATCGCTTTGAAAGTTATGCGTTGCAGTTTGTCGCGGAACAATTGCTCGGCAAGGGAAAATTATTGCACGGCAAAGACCGTGGTAAAGATATTACGCGATTGTTTAATGAAGACAAATTTGCGTTGGCAGAATATAACTTACGCGATTGTGAATTGGTATGGGATATTTTTGCCGATAAAAAATTGCTGCATTTCGCAGTTGAACGCAGCCAGTTAACGGGTTTGTTATTAGATCGTATCGGTGGCTCTGTTGCAGCATTTGAATATTTATATCTGCCGCGGTTACATCGCAAAGGTTATATTGCGCCGAATTTAGGAGAGTTGGAGTCTGATGTTGTAAGCCCTGGCGGCTACGTTATGGATTCGCAACCCGGTATCTACGACAATGTTCTGGTGCTTGATTTTAAAAGCCTGTACCCGAGCATTATCCGTACGTTTTTTATTGACCCTTGCGCGTTCTGGATTGCACAACATAATAATTTATCGGAAGCTGATATTGTTGAAGGCTTTAACGATGCTATTTTCGCGCGCGAAGGTCATATTCTTCCGCGGGTTATTGAACATCTATGGCAAGCGCGTGATGTTGCTAAACGTGAAAAAAATGCACCGCTTTCACACGCCATAAAAATAATTATGAATTCATTTTACGGTGTTCTGGGCTCTACGGGCTGCCGTTTTTTTGATCCTCGTGTGTGTAGCTCTATCACTTTGCGAGGCCACGACATAATCCAGCGCAGCCGCATCTGGATCGAAGAACAAGGCTACGCAGTAATTTACGGAGATACTGATTCACTATTTGTATGGGTTGAAAATAATTGTATTGGCCGTGAGCCAAAAAATCAGGATCAATGCCAAACCATAGGAGATCGTCTTGCTCGCGAATTAAATCAATGGTGGAAAACTGCTTTGCAAAATGAGCATAGGATTGAGAGCAAACTGGAAATTCAGTTCGAAACACACTATCTCCGATTTTTAATGCCCACTATTCGGGGGAGCGAACTTGGAACAAAAAAACGTTATGCTGGCGTGATTGAAAATAATGGCGAACGAGAACTAATATTCAAAGGTTTGGAAAATGTGCGCACTGATTGGACGCGCCTAGCAAAAGATTTTCAAGAGCAACTTTACAGTAAAATTTTCGCAGGCGAAGATTACCTGGACTTTGTTCGCAATACCGTGGCGGATGTTTTAGCGGGCAAACGTAACCAGGATTTGGTGTATAACAAACGTCTGCGGCGGCATTTAAACGAATACGAAAAAAATATTCCACCGCAAGTTCAAGCTGCGCGAAAATATGTTCAGCTTACGGGTAAGTCGCTTAAGCGCGGCGACTGGATCGCCTATGTAATCACTACCAGCGGTGCTGAACCTGTTGCTGCGCAACAAAGTCCACTGGATTATCAGCATTATGTGGATAAACAATTAATGCCGGTAGCAGACAGCATTTTACATTTTATGGAACAAAATATGACTGATCTGGTCGATACGCAGATGTCTTTATTTATCCATTAATGTTTACCAGGAAGTTTGTATGAAATTGAATAGGGTGATTTTATATGTGTTATTGGTCTAAGTTCGTGGGCTAATCAAAAGCTTAGTTAGCCTGAGCAAAATAGTAAGATGTTAAGATGTGAAAGCCAAACCTGCAGCATGACGATTAGCAAAATATTCCACATGATGACAATAAGTACGAATAAGAACGCCAAACCCTATTGAAAGATAAGAGTCGATAATGGAAGAAATTTTAGATTTATTGCGTGATCACAATGTATCTGTTCCTGTGCCGCTGGACTTACCCGATGAAGATCAGTTGGTCATGATTGAGGAGGAATTATTGTTGCCTATTCCTCGTGATGTCCGCACTTACCTGCTTGAAGCCAGCGATGTTATTTACGGCACCCTTGAGCCTGTAACAGCTGCTGATCCTAATTCTCACACGCATCTGCCGGAAGTAACTGCTGTTGCTTGGTCCCTTGGCGTTCCACATTATTTGCTACCTATCTGCGAAGACAAAGGCGCCTATTATTGCGCCGATCCTGAAGGTGAAATTGTGCTCTGGAAAAATGGTGAGCTAACAGATGAAACTTGGCAATCTATTTGGCAATGGGTTAGAGATGTTTGGTTGGAGTCGTAGTAATTCAAAACCTACTGCAATTTCACCAAAAACATTTTCGGCCATTCTTTTCCTGTAATCCAAAATGCTTTTTTATCGGCGTCGTAGGCGATGCCGTTTAGTACGCTTTCGCTATCTTTTACATGTAAATTATTTACTATTTCAGAAAAATCCAATATACCGACGACTTCACCTGATGCAGGATTAATTTTAATAATTCGGTTGTCATGCCAAACATTCGCCCAAATAAATCCCTCCGCATATTCAAGTTCGTTAAGGTTATTGATAGCCTCTTGTTTGTATTGAACGTCTATCTTTTTTTCAACCGCAAAGGTTTCAGGGTTGTGAAAAAATAAATGTGCACTGCCATCGCTACGAATAAGAGATTTTCCATCGGTTGCTAAGCCCCAGCCTTCGCCTTTGTAATTTAAATTTTTAATAAGCGAAAAATTGTTAGCATCGTAAACAAATACAGTACCTTCCTGCCAAGTTAACAAATAAAGTTTATTGTTCAGCAATGTAAGCCCTTCGGCAAAAAAGCGATCGGGAAGTTGTTGTTTCTTTAAAAAAGGAGCGCTAAGTCTTGCCCATGCAGTGTCGGGCTCGGCTACCGGGTAAACAACTATTTGTGATTTGGCATAAAGCCCGCTGCTCTCATAAAAGTTACCGTCTTTTACTAATAAGCCTTGCGTGAATAAACTTGATTTGTGTGAGCGCTCTGCAATTATTGTGTAGTGGATTGCGCTAGTGTCTACAGCTGGTTCGGCGTGGGCGTGTGAGATATTAGCAATCGCGACCAAGCTAAGGCAGAATAGGCCAAAAATAGTTTTCATAAATTTTCGTGCATTCCTGAATATTGGGCTGACTTTATCTTAATGGGCTTTGATTTTTTATTTACTTCACCAGGGCAAGTATCATGAAGCGGTTGCGGTCATTTTTTAGTCTCACCTTACTCGGTGGTTTTATGGTTGTTCTACCGGGTGCCATTTTAGTGTTGTTTGCTGAATGGATTTTTGGTGTTGTTAGCAGACTGATTAAACCTTTCAACGATTGGGTGTCCAGCTGGACTCCCTTGACCAATTATATGGCAGATTTTACCGGAGTTGCCGTGCTTCTGCTCGGCTGTTTTCTTATCGGACTTTTAGTAAAAACGAATATTGGTCGCTGGCTGCATGATTTGATCGATGACTTTTTGGGTAAGATTTTACCCGGTTATCAAACCATTAATAAATTGGTGTCGCAATTGCTCGGTGGTGAAGGGAATACGTCGCTGCTCAAAGGTGAAGCCTGCCGCGCTTATATCATGGGGCGCAATGTACCGACTTCGGTAACGGGTATTGTTACGGCTAAGCACGAGAATGGAGACTTTACAGTCTATGTTCCTACTGCGCCTTTTTTAACATCAGGAATGGTGTACCACCTTGGGCATGAAAGTGTTGAACTTCTTCCTCATATATCGGTTGAAACTGTAATGCGCACTATTATTGCTTGTGGTAGCGGCTCTCAATTACTTACGCAACATACTGATTGAGGTGCTCACAGATCAATAAAAAAGGCCGTCTATAAATTAATGCAGACGGCCTTTTTTATTTGCCATAATTTATTTTTTTTGCGTTTTTTGCTTAGATATTTTTTTGCTTTCTTCGCTGGCTTTTAAGGCACTTTTTGTAGGTTTACTAGCGCGATTGGCAATTAAAGAAACGTCTACGGATGGTAGGTTCACGTCCTCACCACGCTCTCGGCTTTCCACATAACTTATTGCATCTGTAACGGCGCTAATCACCTTATTGCTAATTTCCTGAATGTCCTGCGGCGACATAAAAAACGTCATATCAACATCGTGGCGAATATAACGGGGCGGCATTCTATTGAGTGCAACGCAGGCAACATCGGCGAGAAAATCTCTATCGCCTTCTTGCACCCGAGAGCTTTGCGCAAAAATTTCCTGGAGCACTAGGCGCTCGTAATAGTTGTGAATAAAATCTATTTCGTCGTGAGTATCCAGGGTGTAATTGCGGGCATTAGTCAGCATCGTTTTATCTCTTTAATAACTGTATTTGCGTTACATGAAAGAAGCATTCAATGAGTATAGACGGGGTTTTGCTCAGGGGGCATTCAATTAACGTTTATTGCGTGTCAAGTCGCGTATTACGAAACGTGCCGGATTGAGCGCATTGGCAAGTTCTTGTGGCATAGGAAGTGGTTCGTCATTGATTTGTGCAGCCAGTAATTCAGCGGATAACGGGGCGTAACTGAGCCCGCGTGCGCCGTGGCCAATATTGATATAAAGGCCAGGCCAATAACTTCCGGCAGTGGTAATTCCAGCACGGGCGTTTTTTCGAAGTGGCGCGAAATCTTCGACAAGTTTTTCTACCATGGGTAACGGCCCAACACAGGGTAGGTAGTCGGGCAAAGAACAACGAAATGCAACGCGACCTTGAAGGTTGCTAAGGTTATTTGAGTTTTCAAATTCAGGGAGATGGGTTGTTAAGTTTTTAAAGTTAGTTTGGTGATCGCCAAGACGAAGCTCGTTGTCATTATCTTTTAAGTTGAAAGTTGCGCCCGTGCAAAAAACCCCATCTTGCGCTGGCGCAATATAACCTTCAGCACAAACAACGATTTTTAATGCTGGTGTCGTTTTTGTTTGCGGAAAAAAAGTTGTTTGACCACGAATAGATTTAATTGGCAGGTGCGCCGCTTGTTCAAAATTGAGCGCATCTCTAGCGCTTGCGATAATCAAAATCTCGCTGGTTTCGATTTGGTCGTGTTCAGTAAAAACTTTCCATACATTATCCGCATATTCGATTCGATTAACATCAAAACTATACTCAGTTTGAATATTTGGATGATCTACCAAATGCGCGCACAATTTGCGGGGATCAATCCAACCCGCATCGGGGAAAAATAATCCACTGTTCAGAAGCCGCGAGCCTGCAAGCTCGATTGCCTGTTGTGTCGTGACAAACTTTACCAGAGCATCAGCTTGCGAAAACCTGGATTTTAATTGCTCTTGCAACTGGCGTTCAGATTCCTTGTAAGCTAATTGCAACACACCGCATTTCTCGCCGATTTTTTCCCATAGTGGACGATAAAAATGTAATGCGTATTGAAAACTTAGTAAGTTAAATGCGGCTTGAGCCTCTTCAAGTGGCGATAGTTTTGCATAAAGCACACCTTGTGGATTGCCAGATCCTTCTTGTGCCAGTGCAGAATGGCGCTCCAGAATGTTAACTTGCCAGCCTCGCTCGGCTAATGCGCGAGCGGTGTGACATCCTGCCAGCCCGCCTCCAATAATTAATGCATGTTTTTGAGTGAACTGTTTTTTATGTTGATTAATTGTCCAAGGTATAGGGTAGGGTGAAAAACTACCGCGATAGTTAAAATCTTCAGCATTTAAACGTTCAAGCTCAGCGGTAAAAGTTGCTTTAATCATTTCTCGCTTGCGACCAAAACCTGCGACTTTTTGAATAGAAAATCCCGCAAATTTTAATCCATTTTTTACAATTGCCGCTGCACTGAACGTCGCCGCCGTTGCACCTGGCTTACTCAAAGATTTAATACATTCGAATAGTTCATCGCTCCACATTTGCGGATTTTTAGAAGGCGCAAAACCGTCCAGAAACCATGCATCCACCTTTATTCCAGAGTTTTTAAAAAGTGGGTGAGTACTTGTGAGTAATTTGGTGAAGCCAACCGTTGCATCATCAATGATCAATGTTAGCTTGACTCGGCCATTCAAGAAGCTTTGGCGATGAAAACCGGTGCCTACAAAAACAGGGTAGGTTTCAATGAGTTGATCCGAAAGATGTTTAAGTTCAGGCCACAACGCAAGCGCGCGATCTAAATCATTTTTATGAAGCGGAAATTTTTCAACACTAACAAAATGTAACTGTGCAGATTGAGGCGCAGTTTTAAGCCAAAGGTCCCACGCGGCCAAAAAATTTAAACCAGAACCAAAACCGGTTTCAGCAATTGTAAAATGTTGAGTATCTTCAAGCGCAGAAAATCGTTCTGCTAGTTGATTGTGATGCAAAAAAACATGTCGTGTTTCTTCAAGCCCATTTGCTTTGGAAAAATATACATCACCAAATTCACTGGAAATAGGCTGGCCTTCGGAGTCCCAAGTGAGTGAAGCGTGGTTTAAGAGGCTTTTCTCTTGGCAATTAGAATTAACCCCCTCCCAGCCTCCCCCTTCGCAGGGGGCGGAGCTGACTCCCTTTTTAATTTGTTTCGGTATTTGGGTAGCGGGCTGTGCTTCACTTGAGACGATTTCAACTCCCTCCCCTGACAAGGGGAGGGTCGGGGTGGGGTGCTTTTCTCTTTCAAATATTTTTTGCAATTTTTCTATTTGATCAAGTATTGTTACTAAAACAGAATCAATGTTTTCCATAACATCCAAATTAGTAAAACGCAAAACTATAAACCCTAGCGATTGTAAAAAATCATCACGAACTTGATCATAGATAATACCCTCATCTGTGAAATGACTGTCCCCATCAATTTCAACTACCAGAGAATATTCAGCACAGTAAAAGTCGACAATGTAACGATCAATTCCTTGCTGCCGACGGAATTTAATTCCTGATAATTGTTTATTACGAATTCGATTCCACAACCGTCGCTCGGGCTCGGTGGGGTTCTTTCGAAGTGCGCGGCGTAGAGGGGTTTTTATGGCGTGGTTAAATATTCTTTCATTAGATGGGCCAACCCCCTCCCAGCCTCCCCCTTCGCAGGAGGAGGGGCCGACTCCCTGTTTAATTTGTTTCGATATTTGAGTTGCGTGCTTTTCTTTCGTGGGAATTTTATTCGAGGTGTCATCAGCTCCCTTCCCTGACAAGGGGAGGGTTGGGGTGGGGTCGTTCTTATCTTCACTCACAACCCAAACTCATCACGAATTTGCTCACACCACTTTGTGATGCGTTCTGCGCTTTTGTCGAACTCGTTTTCTTCGTCGAGAGCGAGGCCTACAAAATAATTTCCATCTGTAGCGAGGGCTTTCGAGGCTTCGTAGTGGTAGCCTTCGATGGGCCAGTAGCCGCAAGGAATTGCGCCGCGTGCGATGACTTTGCTGTGCAGGTAGCCCATGGCGTCGAGAAACCATTCGGGGTAACCGATTTGATCGCCTAAACCGTAGAGGGCAACCTTTTTTCCGGTGAAGTCGACGTCGTTGATCTCGTCCCAGATTTCTTCCCAGTCTTCTTGCAGCTCACCGTAATCCCATGTGGGAATACCAAGAATGATGTAGTCATAAAATTGCGCGGTGATGATCGGGGTTTCATTGACGTTGAAAACATCGACAAGATCTTCACCCAATTGCGAGCGAATTTTTTCACCCGCCATTTCGGTGTAGCAGGTTGAGCTGCCATAAAAGAGGCCAATAAGTGCCTGGGTCATAATAACTGTACCCATTCGTCAATCCAGTCTTTAGTCATACCGTCAGCATCGTCACCTATACAGGCATCTATAACCAACGGCTCACCAACTCGAACTGCTCCCAGGTCGGCAAATGCGGCGTCAAGCATACGGCCCGCTTCATTGAACGATGTATAGCTGCTGTCCGCGAGATTAACAACTCCATATCGTTTGCCTGCAATACGGGGATAGTCGCGTGTGATATGCAGATAAATTGGTTGAATGTTATCTGGCAATTCGCCTGAACCGGTGTTGGAGTGACACAGCAGCAAAACTTCATTCGCATCTCGAGTAAGATCCGCAGGGCGAGCATAGGTATTCAGAGAAACCTCATGGCCATGTTCACGCAGTTTTTCAGCGGCTATCTCGGCCACTTGTTCGGCTGCGCCGTAAACGCTGCCAATCAAAATTTGAATTTTAGCCATAGATAAAGATAATTCGTCTTATAAAGGGGTGTGCATGATAAAAGGTTTTGTATAGCATCGCATCCCATTTAAACCCTTCATTAAACACTTGACCACACACTAAATTCACGAGTTTATATGTTTCACATTGCCTTATATGAGCCTCGTATTGCGCCTAACACGGGCAATATTATTCGTTTGATCGCTAACAATGGTTGCAAACTGCATTTGATTGAACCGCTGGGTTTTGATTTTGAGGAAAAGAGTTTGCGCCGCGCAGGGTTGGATTATTGCGATATAGAAAATATTTCACGCCATGTAAATTACGCTGCATTTTTACAGGAAATCGCGGGCAAGCGCATTTTGGCCTGTACGACCAAAGGCAGCCGTCCACATGATCAGCTTGACTATAAAGAAGGTGATGTGCTGTTGTTTGGATCAGAAACGGCAGGGCTGCCACCTGAAGTTCTAAACAGTATCGCTTCCGAGAACCGTTTACGCATTCCTATGAAACCCGGTAATCGTAGTTTAAATCTTTCCAATGCCGTGGCGATTATCAGCTACGAAGCCTGGCGGCAGTGTGGGTTTGTCGGGGGGCTTTAGGCGTATATCCTTTTAACCCAAACACTAGTGGTATTTTTTAAACAACTGCTACATTTCTATCCATTCAAAAGCCTCGTCATCAATTGGCCTCACATCTCCCTTTAAATTTTTGTATGTGACGCCTAATCAAACCAAAGCCATATAAGTTACAGAAGTACGGTGCCCTACAATCTAAGAGCATGAGTATTTGGCGCTTTTGCGATTTATGGTCTAAGGTCATG
>Ga0247739_10000681_pt1 | contig 12077 bp, 10 predicted proteins | sample UWRJL058202B2_FD_180943 | JGI IMG/M metagenome (GOLD analysis project Ga0247739, IMG submission 180943) | Plant litter microbial communities from Arlington Agricultural Research Station in Wisconsin, United States - UWRJ-L058-202B-2 | ecosystem: Environmental > Terrestrial > Plant litter >... | reverse complement strand
GTAATGCTTGAATAAAATAATGTTTTTAAAGTAACAAAAACAGCTTCCTTATCGGGGCTGTTTTTTTTGTTTACATCCCTTCCATATACTTTCTTATGGAAATATTTATCTTCCCACTTTCAATCCCAACCATGCTATGAGCTATTCCCCGGGAACACATATTATTGCCACCTTGCAAAGCCCACATCTGCAACGGTATAGCGACTACTCCGGTTTTAAGGCATTGCTCGCAAACCTTATTGAAACACATAACCTGCAACAGCTGGGAGAGGTGTACCACAATTTTGAACCACAAGGTTTTACGGGCGTGGTGTGCTTGAGCGAAAGCCATGTATCTGTTCATACTTGGCCGGAGTATGGTCGCATTAATGTGGACATATACCTGAGTAATTTTCAGCGACAGAACGATGGCACGGTGCATGCTATTTATGAGGCCATCAAAACATACTTTGGCGGAACCATTAGTGATGAAGAAATACTAAAGCGCTAATGGAGAATTACTACACCATATCCCAATGCCCAGTATGCGGCACCATGGTAAACTTCTCGCATGCCGAAACGAATATCATTGCCTGTGCGAGTTGTAGCAAAATATTGCTGCGACAAGCGGATGGAATATTGGAGCAACAGTCGTTCTTCAAATTATTGGATAACCAAGATGCTATACAAATAGGAACCATCGGAAAATTTAAGGGCAATGGCTTTGTGGTGAAAGGAAGGTTCAGGGTTTGGACAGATGAAAGTGTTTACAATTATTGGACGGTTATTTTTGATGACAACTCGCTTGCTTATCTAGCAGAAGGTTATGGCATGTTCGCCATCCAGCAAAAAATAGATTTGAAATCAACCGTCACTTCATCGCAGTTGTTTTCATTACAAATAGATAAAACCCATGTATTTGATGGGGTTGAAAATGTATTATTGAGAAGAAGTGAGATTGAAAAATTTGAAGTAGAAGGCGAGCTGTGTATGCCGCTAGTCAATGATCGTTTCAGGATGTTGGACTTTGCAGATGAAGGTGGAAATTTTATGGAATTGCTAGAATCTTCGAATGGAGATTTTATCGCATATAAATTGAGTTATATTTTTTTCGATGAACTCCAATTAAAAAATTTAAACGAAAGGCCTGCGGCAGAAATGAGGACGAATTGTGCACAGTGCCGGAACCAAATCATTGTAAAAGCATTTCCATTTACCCATTGTTATAGCTGCAATAGGTGCGGTACACGATATGCGTATCGTAACACAAAAGGTTTTCAAGAAGTAGGAAAAGACAAGATGAACAATAACAGTTCCCTGATACCAATGTATAGCGTTGGAACCATCTTGGGCATTAGTTATGAAGTAATCGGCTATGCATTAAAAAGGGAAGAAAACGCTTATGCTGCACAATGGAAAGAGTACACTTTATACAATCGTAAACAAGGTTTTGCATTCTTGAGCGAGTACGAGGGCCACTGGACCTATGTGCGGGAAGCGGGCCGTACACCTGTGCTCACGACCAAAAACGATAAGCCTATAATGTACGATGGCGAGGCGTTTCATCCATTCAATCGGTATCGGTATAAAGTGGTGGATACCTTGGGCGAATTTCCATATAACATTTTTGATGATAGCGAGACAGAAGTAACAGAATATATTTCGCCGCCAGAAATATGGATCAAAGAATATCACCCAAAAGAGGGCGTGGATTGGTTTCATGGGGAACATATCAGTAGCAAAGAGGTGGCACAGGCCTTTAACATACCGGCACCTTATAAACAGGGCATCGGCGCTATCGAACCAAAAGGATATGTAAATGGAGGCAAGCTCTTGATGCTTTCACTCACGTTTATAGCCTTGATGCTCGCCGTACATATACTTTTTATCTATACAAAACAAGACCGTACTCTATCTGAAAGCGCTTATGAATTCAATAGCGATACTGCCACAACGGTATCTTTTGCCACACCAAAATTTCATCTCGATAAATGGAAAAGCAATGTGGAAATAGATATTCATGCGCCATTAGATAACAGCTGGTTTGAGTTGGATGGATCGTTAGTAAACGCTGATGATGGCACCGAATATACCTTTGAGCAAGGCGTGGAATATTACCATGGCTATACAGATGGCGAAAATTGGGCAGAAGGCAGCGAAAACGAGAAAATCTATTTGAACAACATTCCCGCAGGAAATTATTTTTTACAGTTGCAAGGCTTGCGAAGCACTAGTGATGCCATTAGGCCAAGGTCGTTCAATGTAACCGCCAAGTACGATACCGTACAACATAAAAACCTGATTATTTTGATATTGCTGCTACTAACATGGCCGCTCTTTAAATACATACAAAACAACTATAATGAAACCAAAAGGTGGCAAGGCAGCCCTTTTTCAACCTATAATTAAGATATGAAAAATCTGAATATTTTCAGCGAACGGTCCTATTTGCACCCTTTTAGGTGGTTTATCATGTCTGCATTGGCACTGATTTTAGGGCTGGGTTTTACAGACGCAACAGGTTATCGATTATTTGCAGGCGGCAATCAACAACAGTGGGCAGCCGATGGGCCAGGCTATCATAAATAAAAAATTATATCATATGCATTACGTAGCTAATTCGGTTCTTTATTCGGTTATTGGGATTGTTATCCTGATCGTAGTATTTATGCTGGTAGAGTGGCTTACACCCAACCACAACATCCGCAAAGAAATTTTGGAGAAACAAAACATTGCAGTGGCAGTACTAGCAGGATTTTTTATGTTGGCAGTGGCCATCATCATCGCTTCGGCAATACATTGATTATGGATCAAAAAAAGATGCAACCGCAATGGTTGCTGCTGGTAGCCGTGTTTGTAATAGCTACCTGCGGATTGATATATGAACTGGTGGCTGGTACCCTTGCAAGTTATTTGTTGGGCGATAGCATCACGCAATTTAGCACCATCATTGGCGTGTATCTGTTCTCGATGGGTATCGGTTCGTTTTTATCAAAGTACTTCAATACCGGCTTATTGCGATGGTTTATCAAAATAGAATTATTGGTAGGATTGGTAGGCGGTTTTAGCGCAGCAGTCTTGTTTTTGGTGTTTCCGTTGGCTGCTACATTTAGGGTTGTTTTATATGGATTTGTAAGCATAACCGGCATTTTGGTCGGGTTAGAAATCCCGCTTCTCATGCGCATTTTAAAGGACCGGGTGGAATTCAAGGATTTGGTAAGCCGGGTTTTTACGTTCGATTATATCGGAGCCTTGCTTGCCTCGCTACTGTTCCCGTTACTATTGGTTCCGCACTTGGGTCTTATACGCACTTCTTTGTTTTTTGGTATGATGAACATTGCCGTAGGCTGGTACCTGGCGCATTATTTCAAAGCCGAGATCAGGAATTCAAAAGCGCTAAAAATTTCGTCGATAGTCATTTTATTGGCCGAAGTAGTAGCCTTTGCCTTTGCGGAAAAAATAATGACCTACAGCGAAACATTGACCTACAACGACAATGTGGTCTACGCAGTTTCAAGCCCTTACCAGCGCATTGTAGTTACGAGGAATAGGCGTGAAATGCGACTGTTCCTGAATGGCAATCTTCAATTTAGTTCTGCTGATGAATATCGATACCACGAGGCATTGGTGCACCCAGCTATGGCTGGCGTCATCAATCCGCAAAAGGTGCTGGTTTTGGGCGGTGGCGATGGATTGGCTGTTCGAGAAGTATTGAAATATCCATCGGTACAAACTGTAACGTTGGTCGATCTTGATCGCACCATGACCGAACTATTCAAGAACCAAGAAGTACTTAAAAGCATTAACCAAGGCTCGTTCAGCAACCCAAAAGTAACCGTAATTAATGGTGATGCTTTTAGCTGGCTCAAAGCCAATCAGCAATTGTTCGATGTAGTGATCGTCGATTTTCCTGACCCTTCTAATTTTTCCATCGGCAAATTGTACTCCACTGCTTTTTACAATCTGCTTTCCAAAAGTTTGGCTCCGCAAGGGGTGGCAGTCATACAAAGCACCTCTCCTTTTGTGGCGCCCAAAAGTTTTTGGTGCATCGATGAAACCATTCATTCCGCTGGTCTGCATACCATGCCTTTTCACAATTATGTTCCTTCCTTTGGCGAGTGGGGATATATTTTGGCCATGCATAAAACTGATTATGCATTGGGTGCTTTGCCCGCAGGACTCAAATATTTCAATCCAAAAACTTTTGAGCAAATGCTCGATTTTCCGCAAGACATGCGGGCACACCAAACACTGGCCATCAACAAATTGAATAACCAAGCCTTGGTAACTTATTTTGAAGAGGAGTGGAACAATTATCTAGGGCAGTAAGTCGTCAAACTAACATATAATATTTTCTATTTTTGAACAGAAGAAGGTTTATACGAAACAGTTTCATTCCTTTTGCCCTGCTACCGCTGGTGCAAGCTTGTGTGCGTTCGCCCAAAAAAATCAGCGGAAAGATTGTTGGCGCATCATCCGACATTGGCCACTTGTTACGAGATAAAGATTTTACTAAACCAACCAGTATAGAAGACAAAGAAGTAGTGATTATTGGTGGCGGCATTAGTGGCCTTTCGGCTGCCCGAGAACTTTTCCGGAACAATATCCACGATTTTACAATCTTGGAATTAGAAAAGGAAGTGGGTGGAAACGCAGCTATCGGCCACAACGAAATCTCTGCCTATCCGTGGGGAGCCCATTACGTGCCATTGCCCAATAACGACCTAAAAGAATACTTGGATTTTTTGGAAGAAAGCGGCGCCATTACCGGTTACAACCCAGCAGGGCTGCCCATTTACAACGAATTTTATCTTTGTTTCGACCCGCAGGAAAGATTGTACATCAATGGAAAGTGGCAAGAAGGGTTGGTTCCTCATTTTGGCGTACCAGCCAACGATGTATTGCAGATAAAGACCTTTTTAAAATTAATGGATGACTATCGACAAGCAAAGGGGACGGATGAAAAAGATGCTTTTTCGATTCCCATCAATAACTCGAGCAAGGACGAACAGTTTACGATATTGGATTCCATTACCATGCAACAGTGGATGCAGGAGCAAAAGCTTACAAGCACCTACTTGCAATGGTTTGTAAACTACAGCACCAGAGATGATTTCGGCACCACATGCGACAAGATAAGCGCTTGGACGGGCATCCACTATTTTGCGGCACGCAAAGGAAAAGGTGCCAATGCCGAGCATCATGATACACTTACTTGGCCGGCAGGAAATGGCTGGTTGGTGCAGCAGCTTAAACAATCATTTACCCCGCAAATACAGAACAATTGCTTAGCGGTAAGCGTGGAGGAGCAAGACCAACATGTGCTGGTTACCTATTTGGATGTGCCCACCAATCAAATTAAAGCTTATAGAACAAAACAATGTTTGATGGCCGTGCCGCAGTTCATCGCTGCAAGAATGCTGCACGATACACCTCGGGCCGAAAAGGTAAAAGCAAACCTGCATTACACACCTTGGGCAGTGGCCAACCTTAAATTGAAGGCTCCCGAAGAGCGCTCCGGCTTGGCCCTGTGTTGGGATAACGTGATGTACGAAAGCAAATCGTTGGGATATGTAAATGCCACACACCAACTGCTGGATCAAAAAGTACCGGTACGGAATTATACTTGGTACCTGCCCTTAACGGATAACGACCCAGTAAGCGAACGAAAACTAGCTCAAAAGAAAACGCATGAAGATTGGGTAAAACTGATTATTAATGATTTGAAGATTGTTCATCCAGACATAGAAGCTGTAGTTGAAAATATTGACGTGCAGGTATGGGGACATGCGATGGCGCAACCGCTACCAGGCATCGCACATGGAAACGTTCGGCACGAGCTAGCGGCATCCATCAACAACCGCATCCATTTTGCACATACCGACCTTGCGGGGATCAGTATATTTGAAGAAGCTTTTTATCAAGGACTGAACGCTGCCAAAACCATCCTACAAAATCTGATATGAACGTGGATTTAAAAAGATATAAGCAACCTTGGATAGGCAATGCAGCTATAGAATTTTGGTTCGTTCTTATGCCACCATTTGCCAGCCTGCTATTCATTGCCCTATGTCCACAATTTTTTAAAAACAACAAGGATATGCCTACCGGCTGGTGGGTAATGCTGATATTACTCATAGATGTGGCACATGTGTACAGCACGCTGTATCGAACCTATTTCGATGGCACTACTTTCCAAAAGCAGAAATCACTGCTGACCATTATTCCTTTTGTGGCTTTTATAGCAGGTGTGGTTTTGTACAGCATCAGCATCAACTGGTTTTGGCGAATACTGGCATACGTGGCGGTGTATCATTTTGTACGACAGCAGTATGGTTTTATGCGCATCTATTCTCGTAAAGAAAGTAACGGAAGGCTTGCCAAGATATTGGATAAATTTATTATCTATTACGCCACGCTGTATCCCATTATTTATTGGCATCTAAAACCTGGTCGTAATTTCAGCTGGTTTGTGGATGGCGATTTCTTGAGTTTTGATTCATCCATGTTATTGCAGGTGTTTACCATCTTTTACGTGTTAATGTTGATAGTAATGATTGGTAAAGAAATATATATGGTCGTTAAAACTGGATCTATCAATGTACCAAAATTTGGCATCTTGGCCGGCACGGTTTTATCGTGGTATTTTGGCATCGTTTATTTTAATGGCGATATGGCATTTACACTTTTAAATGTGGTAAGCCATGGTATACCGTACATGGCATTGGTGTGGCTACATGGCAAAAAACAACAAAAGGCGCAACCCACAAATAATCGATTGATGAAAACGGTATTTAGCAGTTATGGCATATTGGTTTTCTTGGGTATAATTTTTTTGTTGGCTTTTATAGAAGAAGGCGTGTGGGATGCCTTTGTATGGAAGGAACACCAAAGTGTTTTCAATATTTTTTATGTAGATAAAAGCGCTTTAGGAACTGGGCTGTTAACACTCTTGGTTCCGCTTTTGACAGTGCCGCAAATAACACATTATATTATTGATGGTTTCATCTGGAAAATTAAGGATGACGGTTTCAAATGGAACAATGAAGTGAAGCAAACAGCCGCTTTACCCAGCCAATAACTTTTCGAGCCTAGTATTTTTCAGAGTTGTATCCCGCAGGGAAAACATAAAAAAAATAGGTATAAATGGCAAAAAGATGCTACGGTAACGAACCAATGCGCCCATGTTCGGGATGGTGTAGCCGATGACAACCAGATTAACTAGTGCAAAAATAAACAGGCTCCAAACCAAGGCCGGTACAGCGCCAAAACGAAAATGGAACTTCCTTTTTACAGCCATGAAAATGACGAAAGCCCATAAACCAAACATCTCGACCGTATAAGCGAGATAAAAAATTTTACCGCCCTCACCGGGCAATGGTTTAAAAAGCGCCCTGTTAATTGCAGCTGGCAAGGCTTTTAAAAAACCAAGAAAATTGGGCTCAAGTGGTGCCATTTTTATTTGCGAAGAAGCTTCCAGTTGCAGGAATTCTTGTTGCCGATGAACAATGTATTGTGGAAGATTAATAGGTGTAAATGAAGACAAAAAGAAAGCTGCAACGCCAGCAACTAGAACTAATGGAAGAATTATTTTTCGCTTGGTTGGAAACTTTTCGAGCAATCCCCAAAGGAAAATGGCTGCTAAAAAAGTGATGGCCACAAAAAACTTGAAAAAGAAAAACAATAAGAAAACTAACAATAATCCAAGGATTTTAAGGAACCACAATTTGGTTGGTCGTAAAAGCAAGGTCAGTATCAATGCTATAAAAATCATTGCCAAACCTTCTTTATGGATGCCGCTGGTATAAAAAAATGCAGAGGGCAATAAGCACATCCATAAGCCAGGAAACCAGTTGCTGCTGTATCTTTTAATAGCAGCCCAACCATACAAAAAGGCGAAACTTGCTATGCCATTGAACAAAATGGTATTGGTATTAAGGTTGCCAAAGGAAAGCAGGTCGAATACAAAATAAATGAGTTTGATGCCCTCAAAAACAGTGTTGATAAAGCCAGAGCCGGAGTTTAAAACGTCCACATCGCCTACCTGGAAAAGTTGCGAAAGCTGGTGGGAAAAAGCAGACGGCTGGCTAAGGAAAGTATGATAATAAGCCAGTCCATCCTGATGGTAAAGCCATACATCGCCATGGTTGGGGAAGAACCTAAACGAGATATAATTATAAAAGATACCCGCCATGCATTTGCCCAAAAAAAATGCTACCAACCATTTGCCAGACAAGCCCGCTAACTTCAAATGTTTGTTTTTTATCAACAAAAAAGAGATGATACAAACCCAAAGAACCGGGAGCAGATAGTGTACAAATAGGTGCATTATGTAAGCTTGTTATATTGAACTATTGGGATGAAAATAAGCCTTATGATCTTCATGAGGTAGCTACTCTTATTTTTGCCACCAAAATACGAGTCCCAATCATTTTATTTAGCAGAATGAATAGTAGCAACCAACAAAAAAATACATATATCGGCTTCGTGTCAAACAGTGCTTGGTACATGTATATCCATCGTTGGGACGTTATCAGCTATCTCATTGAACAGGGTTATCATATTTTGATTATTGCCCCGAAAGATAGGCCAGTACCCGCTTTCGAGCATCCAAACGTTGAATTTGTTCCTTTGTGGTTCAGCAATACGAACCAGAGTTTTTTGGATGTTTTTTCGCTGTACAAAAACCTGAAAGCGGTTTATCGTACCTATCGACCAGCATGTATCTTTCATTTTGCCATTAAGGCAAATATTATTGGAAGTTTTGCCGCAAAAGCGCTTGGCATTCCATGTGTGTCTATTATCAGTGGAACCGGTTACTCTTTTTTGAAAAAAAACAAACTGTATTACACTGTCCGTTTCTTATACCGGCGAGCTTTAAAATGGCCTCGTGAAGTTTGGTTTTTGAACGACGAGGACGCTGCACTTTTTACACAAGAAAAAATGGCGGCACCGCATCAAGTGCGTATCCAAAATGGGGAAGGCATCAACTTGGAATTTTACAACCCTGCAAATTGGCCGCAAGCAAAGTACAAGCCCATTCCGGTTTTTATATGTGCCACCAGGTTTTTATACAGCAAAGGCATTGGCGATATTGCCGCCGCCATCCAAATGCTTAAAAGCAAAAATTACGATTTTACTTGCTTGCTCATTGGCGAAGCCGATAGTAAAAACTTAGATGCCATACCCGCAACCACCATAGAGGATTGGCGCAAAAAAGGCATTTTTGAATTGATACCTTATACGGACGATGTGCGCCCTTGGCTCGCAAAGTCGCAGTGTTTTCTTATGCCGTCGTACAGCGAGGGTTTGTCCAGAAGTTTGATGGAAGCCGCTAGCATGGAGCTACCCATTATTACCACCAGGCAAAAAGGTTGTAAAGAAGCCGTTATAGAAGGCGTGAGTGGCTTTTTGTGCAACATGAAAGACCCGAAAGACCTATCGGAAAAAATGGAAACCTTCCTGAACATGACCGATGCAGCCCGCTTGGAAATGGGCAAGGCCGGCCGCCAACTGATGAAAGAAAAATTTCAAGTGCAGAACATTTGTAAAGAGTATCTCCGCATTTTACAAAACATGAAAAAAGCCAAATAAGGCTTTGCTGTTTGTAAGGAAAGGTTGTTTAATCAAAGGTTATACTTTCCTGATAAGGGTAAATCTTATTTATATTTTCCTAATTTTTATCCTTGCCTTCAAGAAAAATAGCCAAGCTCGGCACTTATAGAAAATCCTTTGATTTTTGGTTTCAACAAAGCAGACTATTCAAACCTAATACATTATTTATTATTAAAAAAGCGTCACACATATCGTTTGATGATGTCTTTGCATTTACTAATATATCCACCACCAAACAGTACCGCATGCACAAGCAATGGATATAATTGCATAATCGGCAATCGATTTTGCCAACCCTTTTCTAACGGATAAATTTCTTCGTAAGCTGTGTAAAAGGTAGGTTGGAAACCTCCGAAAAGGGCCGTCATGGCAATATCCATTTCCCGATGGCCGTAATAAACTGCTGGATCGTAAACTGCCGCTGCATCATTTGCAATTGGCATGCAATTGCCGCTCCATAAATCGCCATGTAGTAGAGCAGGAGGCTCCGTAGGCAAAAGGGCGGGCAGTTGTTTGTAAAAGCTTTCTACGTCTAGCACATTGATGGAGGAGAAATCTTTTGCATCGACCAATTTTTTTATGAGCGGCATCAATCTATTGTTGATATAAAAGGATATCCAATTATTATTATAACTATTTATTTGTGGTAGACTGCCGATGTAATTACTAGCACCCCAACCAAAATCAAGCGCCGACAAGCGATGCTGTTTTGCAAGTCCGCAACCTAGGTTTTGCCAATATCCTTTGCTTGCAATGCTTGGTTCCAGCCATTCGAGCAAAAGATATTGATAGTCTCCATCCACACCTTGGCATACAACTTTCGGTACGTGCAAGCAGTTGGCCGCTCCCAACGAAGCAAGGCCTTCTGACTCTTGCAACAACATATCCGGAAATTTTTGAGCACTATTTATTTTGATAAAAAGCTTGCCGTCTGCATGTGTTACCCGAAAGCTCTGGTTGATGTCGCCGCCATGCAAAGTGTCTATTTGTTGGGCAATAATGCCTGCCGATAAAAGGATAGCGTTGATGGTAGACTGCATAGTAGTTGCAAGATAAGTATCAAAATACATATTTTACTTTTATACTAACCAATGTTTTAACCTTGGTTATTTTTTTGGGCACCCGAGCCGACAGTCCTGATTCTTTTTCGGGGGGCTTTTCATTCCAAGTCCTCGCCGCCGACAGAAAACCAAAGCTTTCGCAATGTGAAACCGTACGGCGGCTGTGAGACCCACAACTTAAGAAAGGTGCATCAAGACCCTAACACATTAGTATATATTAATTGTTTAAATTTAAAAAATTCAAGTAAGATTTTTTTATTGCTCCCTCTGTATGCAAAATGAAAAACTTCTGCATCTGGCTTCAAATTGTAGCTATGAAAAAAATATCATTTGTAGGAATTATTATTATTGCTTTAATAACAATGGCCTTTATTAAAGCGTTGCCATTGGTTGTTACCGGTACAGTTACTGATGAAACAGGGCAGGCAATTGCAGGCGCAAGCGTGGCCGTAAAGGGAACGAACCAAGGTGTTACAACGGATGACCTAGGTCATTTTTCGATTAAGATAAAAGACAATAAAGCGGTGCTAGTTATATCCTACATTGGCATGGAGACCACAACAGTAAATGTTGGGAAGGCCAGACGATTTTCTATCGTTCTAAAAAATAGTAATTCATCGCTGGATGATGTGGTGGTATTTGGATATGCTACTCAAAGAAAATCTCATTCCATGAGTTACTCCTCCAATACAATAGCGGCAAGTGCTCTCCAAATCCAGGTCGATGAATATAGCAATTATCCAGATATGGAACCTGAGCCATTTACTGGAAATCCTAACGGCAAAGCAGATACTGCTGGTCTCAATCGAGAAGGTTATGATCACATTGTAGAAAACCGGTTTAGAAAGGCAATTGATAATCCACTTTCTACCTTTTCTATCGATGTGGATGGTGCTTCGTACAGTAATGTGCGTCGTTACCTCAATGAAGGAAATTTACCACCTGCAGGCGCAGTTCGTATAGAAGAATTGATCAATTATTTTCATTATGATTATCCCCAACCTGCAGGTCAAGATCCTTTTAGCATTAATACCGAAATGGGAGATTGCCCTTGGAACAGCCAGCACAAACTAGCGCTCATTGGCCTGCAGGGCAAGAAAACATCGACAGACAACCTGCCTGCATCCAACCTTGTTTTTCTGATTGATGTAAGCGGCTCTATGAATGAAATCGATAAACTTCCCTTGGTAAAAGCCTCTCTTACATTGCTGGTAGATCAATTGCGACCACAAGATAAAGTGTCGCTGGTAGTGTATGCTGGTGCTGCAGGTATGGTATTGGAACCAACAAGCGGGGCTGATAAAGACAAGATTATTCAAGCACTAAATCAATTGGAATCAGGTGGCTCCACTGCTGGGGGCGAAGGCATACAACTGGCTTACAAAATAGCCCACGACAACTACAATAAAAATGGAGACAACC
>Ga0247739_10000680_pt1 | contig 12078 bp, 9 predicted proteins | sample UWRJL058202B2_FD_180943 | JGI IMG/M metagenome (GOLD analysis project Ga0247739, IMG submission 180943) | Plant litter microbial communities from Arlington Agricultural Research Station in Wisconsin, United States - UWRJ-L058-202B-2 | ecosystem: Environmental > Terrestrial > Plant litter >... | reverse complement strand
CTAAAAAATGTTTAATGCATGGGAGATGTTCTAACTTTTGAAATTGCAGGCATTAAGGACGAAGTGGTCGATGTAAAAACATTTTGGCTGCACCTCATTGAAAACCAAGGAAAACTTGTGTATAAGGCAGGACAATTCCTCACCTTCATATTTCAGCACCACGAGCAGGAAATACGCCGTTCTTACTCACTTTCCTCCTCGCCGGATGTGGATGAAAACCTGTCTATCACCATTAAAAGAGAGCTCAATGGCGTAATAGGGCGCTGGCTATTTGCCAATGCGAAAGTAGGAGATTTACTAACCGCCATGCCGCCGTCTGGCATGTTTACCATAAAAGCACAAACGAAAAAAGCTCGGGATATTTTTTTGATAGCGGCCGGTAGTGGCATCACGCCCATTTTCAGCATTTTAAAAAGTATATTGATACAAGAACCGCAAAGCCGCATTACACTCATTTATAGCAATCACGACGAGGCGTCTACCATATTCCTGCAACCGCTCCGGGCACTGCAGCAACAATTTTCGCATCAATTGCACATTGAGTTCCTGTTCAGCAATCACCAGCATATACTCAAAGCAAGGTTGAGCGCCACCTCGTTAGAAATGTTGTTGAAAAAACACTTGCGTCATGCAAAATCCGATGCGCTCGTCTACACCTGCGGCCCATATGGATTTATGCAAATGGTGCAGATTATTGCACTTACAAATGGCTTCAACAAGGAGCATATTCGGAAAGAAATTTTTGCCACAGGCAATGAACTGCTTCCCGCCAAGCAATATTTCGACCACACGGATAGGGCAGTAACTATTATCAATCATCAGGTGGAACACCACATAAAAGTGCCTTACAATAAAAGCATTTTGGATGCTGCGCTACACAATGACATTGCCATACCTTTTAGCTGTAAGGCGGGCAGGTGTAGCTCGTGTAAGGCTAAGCTGGTAAGCGGAAAAGTTTGGATGCATTACAATGAAGTATTGACAGACGAAGATGAAAAAGCTGGTTGGATACTCACTTGTACTGCCCATCCAGAAACAGAAAATGTGGTAGTGGATCTTGATTAGAAGTTTATAAAGAGCCTGCCAATCAACAAAAAAACGTCCTAAACACAAAGTCTCCATTCGATATACACCGAATGGAGACTTAAAATTTATTGAACCAACCTTAGTTTCTTGATTTACCCATTTTAGCTTCCACACTTAATGTAGCGTGTGGTACAGCACGTAAACGAGCCTTATCAATCAGTTTGCCAGTTTCCCTGCAAATACCATAGGTTTTGCTTTCTATGCGCATCAATGCTTTTTCCAGTTTGTCTATAAAGCTATGTAGGCGGCTGGCCATTTGGCTTACGTTTTCACGCTCCATGCTCAAGCTGCCATCTTCCATGGTCATATAGCGGCTGTCATCCAAATCCCCACCCGTTTCATCCTTACGAGTAATAATGCCCTGAAAATAAGCCAACTCCTTTTTTGCACCTTCCAATTTGCGATTGATCAATTCACGAAATTCAACTAAATCGTTATCGCTGTAACGCATGGTAGGCAAAATAGGTTCTTCCACTGGTGCGTTAGGATCTAGAACAGACTTGGTAAAATCCGGATCATACTTAACAGTAGTTTTTGCTGTTGTTTTAGGTACCACTATTTTCGCTGGTTTGCTTTCTTCCTTCTTTTTAGTTGGCATAGGGTTCTTTAATTTAGGAGCTGGTGTTGCCACCGTTTGGGATTTTACTATGGTTTGTGCAGCTTTTTTAGGCGCCGCGGGTACTGTTTGTTTTGTTATGTTTTTCACCGGTTCCTCCTTTTTCTTTGCCACAACCATCGGTGAAATAGCTGTTTTCGCTTTTGTTCCTTTAATAACAACAGGCGAAGCAGAAGGTTTAATATCTCCTTTTTTAATAGAAGATGCCGCAACCTTAGCGGGTATTTTAGTGGTGTGTGCGGGTACCGTTTTTTTGGCAGGCTTATCTGGCACTGCTACGGGTTTACCTTTTTTAAGAGGTACTTCCGTTTTTTTGGTAGCCGGCATTGTTGCCTTTTTAGCAACAACTTTATTGTGTTGAGCCGTAGCTTTTACGACTGGCTTGTTGGCGGGCATCGTTGTTTACGCTTTTTTGGTAACAGAAACAGTAACCTTGGTCTCGTTTACCTCGATGTCGATGCCATCTACAACTTCCGGCACCAACTCTAGGGAATCTGCCAAAATTTCGCCGCAAATATAGGATTTATAAGCATTTATTGCATTATTCAGTACGTCATTGTTGGTTATGCGCACAATAATGCGATCCGTTAACTCAAAACCTTGGTCTTTGCGTATGTTTTGGATGCGGTTTACGATTTCCCTGGCAGCCCCTTCTTGTTGTAAAGGCTCTGTAATAGTTACATCCAAGGCAACCGTTAAACTGCCTTTACTGGCCACGCTCCAACCTGGGATATCTTCGGCAGCAAGATCCACTTCGCTAAGCAACAGTTCCAATGGCTCTCCGTCGATAATCAATTGGAACTTGCCTTCTTTTTCTATGGTGGCAATTTCATGCTGTCCAAAAGCTGCCAAAGCCGCGGAAACTGCCTTCATTTTAGGCCCAAGTTTTTTACCCAACGCAATGAAGTTGGGTTTTATTTTCTTTTTGATGAAGCCTTCCGTATCTGACAAGTAAGAGATTTCCTTTACGTTTACTTCTGCTTTGATGAGGTCTTCTATTTTTTCCAGCTGCCCTTTCATGGTGTCGTTCATTACAGGTATTAATATCTTTTGCAACGGCTGGCGAACTTTGATATTTACTTTTTTGCGGATACTCAAGGTGAGTGAGCAAGTATCCTGGGCCAATTGCATCCTTTCTTCCAAAGCTTTGTCTATCACGTTTTCGTCAGCTACAGGAAAATCTGCATGGTGAACGCTTTCCACATTATACCTGCCCGTAACCGCATTCAGGTTGCGGAAAACGGCATCGCTGAAATAAGGAGATATTGGCGCCATCAACCGAACAATGGTTTCTAAACATTCGTACAAAGTTTGGTAAGCGCAAATTTTATCTTGCTCGTATTCTCCTTTCCAAAACCGGCGACGGCACAAGCGAACGTACCAGTTGCTCAGGTGCTCGTCCAAAAAGGCTTCAATGGCACGTCCTGCACCGGTCGGTTCGTAATCGTCCATAGAAGTGGTAACCGTTTTTACCAAGCTGTTGAGGCTTGATAAGATCCAACGGTCTATTTCTGGCCTATCTGCCAAAGGCACATATGTTTCTTTAAAAGCAAAACCGTCCACATTGCTGTACAGCACAAAAAACTGATAAGTATTGTAAAGCGTACCGAAGAATTTCCTTTGCACTTCTTGTATACCGGCCATATCGAACTTGAGATTATCCCAAGGGCTAGCGTTGGTTACAAGGTACCAGCGGGTAGCATCGGCACCATACTTATCTATGGTTTCAAAAGGATTTACGATGTTGCCCAAGCGCTTGCTCATCTTGATGCCGTTTTTATCGAGCACCAAACCATTGCTTACCACGGTTTTATAGGCCACCTCTTCATACAATAATGTACTGATGGTATGCAAAGTATAGAACCAACCACGGGTTTGATCCACGCCTTCGGCAATAAAATCTGCAGGATAGTTAGTATCAAAAGGCGCATTAAAAGGACGAGGGTCGCCAGCTTTTACTTTTTCGTAGTCCAATCCCCACTGTGCATAGGGCATGGCACCGCTATCGAACCAAACGTCGATAAGGTCGGGTACGCGGCGCATTTTTTTGCCGGTAGGCGAAACCAAAATGATATCATCTACATAAGGTTTGTGCAAATCCAGGATTCCTTCATGCAAATAATTTTTGTTTACGTCCCCACCTAAGACGTTGCTTGCATGTCGGATAGCCAGGTTAAGCTCTTCTATGGTTCCAATGCAGGTTATTTCTCCCCCTTCTTTATCGTCGATAAAAGCATTGTTTTCGTCCACCGATTTCCAAATAGGTAGCGGTGTTCCCCAGAAGCGGCTGCGGCTTAGGTTCCAGTCCACCATATTTTCAAGCCAGTTCCCAAAACGGCCAGTTCCGGTGCTTTCAGGTTTCCAGCGGATGGTTTTGTTAAGTTCCACCATTTTATCACGAAGTGCAGTGGTTTTGATGAACCATGCATCCAGCGGATAGTACAATACGGGCTTATCCGTACGCCAGCAATGCGGGTAACTATGCTCATATTTTTCGACCTTAAAAGCACGGTTCTCCTTTTTTAGTTTCACGCAGATGTCCACATTTACATCTACATAATTTGGTTCGTCCTTATAATCTTTTACATATCGATTGCTGAATTCGCCCAGGCCATCCAAAAATTTACCTTGCTTATCTACCATGACGAGGATACCGATATTGAATTTTTTACCCACCTTAAAGTCATCCGCACCAAAAGCAGGAGCGGTATGCACGATACCTGTACCATCTTGTGTGGTCACAAAATCGCCTGTGATAACGCGGAATGGTTTGGCACCTGGCGTTATTTCTTCGATAACGGTCGGAGAGTTGGCTTCGTACGGTAATAGTTGCTCGTAGCCAGCGCCATCTATATCGCTGCCTTTAAAAGACAATATCACTTTATACGGCAATAATTTTGTTTCAGCAGTATAACCTTCTAAATCGCCATTCTCGCCTTCAGGCTTAAAATATTTACCCAACAGTTCTTTTGCCAAAACCACATTGATAGGCAAGTGGGTGTAAGGATTGTAGGTTTGCACCAATACATATTCGATGTTGGGGCCAACGGTTAAGCCAAGATTAGAGGGCAGTGTCCATGGCGTAGTGGTCCATGCCATAAAGAAAACTTCTGCACCGTTTACGGCATCGTGTAAAAACTTGGTCTTTGGTTCTTGCAAGGCCCGGAACATCACCGTGGCGGATGTGTCTTTCACGTCTTTGTAAGTGCCAGGCTGGTTAAGCTCATGCGAGCTTAGGCCCGTACCTGCGGCAGGGCTATAAGGTTGGACGCTCACGCTCTCGTATAGCAATCCCTTGTTGTAAAAATTCTGCAGGATCCACCAAAGCGTTTCGATGTATTTGTTCTCAAAGGTGATGTATGGATGTTCTAAATCAACCCAATAGCCCATCTTGGTGGTGATATCGTCCCATTCCTTTTTGAAACGCAATACGGCTTCCCGGCACTTTTGGTTGTAATCTTCCACGGAAATTTTGGTGCCGATATCTACCTTGGTGATGCCGAGTTCTTTTTCCACACCCAATTCTATGGGCAAGCCATGCGTATCCCAACCGCCTTTGCGTTTTACTTGAAAACCTTTCATGGTTTTGTAGCGGCAAACAAGATCCTTTAATGTTCTAGAAATAACGTGGTGGATGCCTGGTAAGCCATTTGCACTAGGTGGCCCTTCGTAAAATACGAATGGAATAGCGCCTTCACGCAGTTCCACACTTTTCTCGAAGGCCTGGCCTTCTTGCCATTTTGCCAATATTTCCTTTTCTATGCTGGGCAGGTTAAGCCCTCCGAATACACTATAACTTGACGCCATAATTTAAATATATAAAGTTGCGAACGAATGAACGTGTAGCGGCGGGTTTCACGGCCAGAACACATCCATTTTACCATAATTTTTTTAAGGTGTGCAAAGGTAAGGAACTTGATGGGTGAAAAAACGAGGGCAGAATACGGCCAAAATGGATTTATTGGTATGTTTACAGATGTGCTTATCAATAAAGAGTGTCTATAATTGGGCAGCATTGAAAGCTATGTTTATAATGATGCATTTAAAACCAGATACATGTTGCCAATCGGCGTTCATATAAAAGAAAATTCGTGGCGTGCACGCATTGCCACCAAAGTATTAAAATCCAACTCGGTGGCCATTGTTTTTGGAAAAACCATCCACTTGTGGGGTGTAGACAGAGAAGGATTTTTACAAAGTGCGAGTTGGGTAAAACATGAACTCAAGCATGTGCAACAGTACCAGCAAAATGGTTACTTTGGTTTTTTAGCAAAGTATCTTTTGGAATCCATTAGGCATGGCTATTATAACAATCGGTTCGAAGTAGAAGCGAGAGAAGCAGAGACACACTAAGCTCAAAGGCTTTATAATCCTTGGTTATGATATTAAACCTTTTGCTCCTTTAAAGGCTTAAAATATGAGGTGTTGGAGTAATGAGCGCCATGTAACCGTTTTTGAAAGTTAACTGAATGTAAACTTTATATGATTCTAGAGGCGCACCTCGCCCTCGTTTGTGCGGCTAGCACTAACGCTTGATTATTCCCGCAGAACTAAAGCCTTAGGGGATTAAATCTTTTGCTCTACATAAATAATTACAAAATCAAATTTAATGATTTCCATACCTATGTTAATATCGAACAACGAGTTACATAGTATACAATAATGTGCACAAGAAATTTTGGTCAAGAAAATTATTTATTATTAATGTTTGTTCACAGTGTAAAATCAACCACATTTAGGGGCTTTTTTTACAGGTTTGTTGCAAGAAAATCCGTTTGAAAGGCAGTCTGGTACTACATTTGGTGCAACAAAGTTTTATGTGTGAACAAAAATGTACTTTTTCATCTAGCAAAGGTGTTCTATTCTTGTACTGTTGAATCTGATAACTATGAACTCCTTGACAAACCTATCCACAGATTCAGCGGAATTACAATGATTGTGCCAGCAGTATGGTAGTATTAACAAAGTGAATAAAAGCTTTGGTAATAAAAAACGAGATAAGTCCTGATGCCCATTAAGGGACGGATCTTGGCTACAAACTTGCAGCCAAAACCTGGAATATATAAGTATTGATTATTTGTGGCCCCTAAACCAACGATATCAATAAACCAACATATTAAACCTTATCCAATAACTACCCGAAAGGTGTAATCTTTTGGGAAATATGTAAACTTATGTATTCATTGAACCTAGAACTTAAATCCACTATTGTGTATGAGATTGAGCATGTGTTCGGTCGCAGGATAGTGTCCTCGAGAGATTGCATAGAGCTAAGCGAGGAAATTTATCGAAAAACGATGCACCAGTTGAACCCCAACACGCTTCGTCGTTTCTTTAGTCTGGTAAAAGCGCCGTATCCGCCATCGCAATCCACGCTTACCATCCTATCGAAGTATTGCGGGTTTCAATCAATTGATGACATCTACAAGATCAAGAACACAGAAGCGTTTGAAACTGGTACACTAAACCCAGATACAGTCCTTCATTTTTTTGTATCGCTTTTTCAAGATACGGTCATTAAAGAAAATCAGGACAATACATTTATGAACATGGTGATGCATTCCATCAAGTTTTTAAATGCGAACAAATTTTTGACAGACCGCTTTCAAAGCATGATTGCTAAAACTGCACATGGCAAAAACTATTATTTTGAACAACTGGTGAATATAGATAAGCTGAACTCGTTTTATGGTAATGGCCTTCGGTACTACGATAAGGAAACCGGCACAACAGAAGCAAGCATATTTACATCATCTTTATATGTTTTAAAATATTGGCTTAGCGGTGAAGATGCAAAACTGGTGAAGAGTGCGGAAAGGCTCTTGAGTAATGAAGCAATTGGAAAACTAAATCCACTTGTTAATGCAAGGAGATTAGCAGGTATTTTGTTTTACAATGAAATAACCAAAATAGATAATGAGCAAAATAGGATAGATATACATAATGCTTATTCCGACCTAGCCTCTAATGCAGTAAATCATAAGAATTTACATACTTTTTCTTACATTATAGCAGAAGCCTTGTTGTTGACCGGCTATCCAGGTGACGCATTGTTTTACTTGGAACATACTAAAAAGATGAATATTAATCAGTCGGATAGGCATGCTGCCCTTGATTATGAACATTTATACATGTTAATTGAAGCTTATGCTTTATTTAATCAAAAGTTCTTTAAAAAAGCATCGCTTGTATTTGAAAAAATAAAGTCTTCAGAGTTTCCTTTTTTAAGCAGAAGATTTTCTTGCATACTCTATTTGTCGCTATTCAGAAAAATGAAACCAAAGGAAAAAGGCAACAAATACGAAGGGCAGTTTGCCTCCATGATAGAAGAAACAGGATTTAAAAGATTATTGGATATTTAATTTTTAAATAGTTGATTGTCAATTTTTTACAATGAAATATATCGATAATTTTCTCTGCTTCATGTTCATTTTTTTAATTAGAAGGCCACGGTGATTGAACTTGAATGAACAAATTTTAGGCACCTAGTTTAGCTATCTTTACTCTGAAGAAAAACAATAGAAATCCAATATTTTATATAAACCTATCCATTCTATTATTATTTTTTTTAATTGTTATTAGTAGTTAATTAAAAGATTGGCCCTTACGGTTAAGGACACACACAACTAGACACATGAGTTTTCTCATATAAGTAAGGTTATTTATGCAAGCGACGTATTGTATAGATGAGAAAACTGTATTCATTCGGTCCACTGTGTAATACATATGCCGTTAATTTCGAAAACCTTTGAGTAGCATTTATAAAGCCAACTGAAGCTGGCCGCAGTAATTACTAAGTTTGTTTTGGGACTTTAAATTATTTTAAAAGATATAAACGTACACAATGCAAGTACTACAGAGAAATATCACAGAACAAACAAAAACTGGAACAAATCACGGCCAGCCCTGGTTCATGCGACTGTCGGCTTTACCAATGGTGATGGTACTCATTGTGCTTGCAGTATTCTTTACTTGGGTATATATAAATACAATAGGCAGCACAAGCAATACTGCTTTGCCAACCGAAAGTATTACAATAGCCGATTTGGAAGCAGATTTCCTGTATACGGCAGCGTTAGTCGCAATTCTTTTGGCATCTATTTTTATAATGATAACCAATGGGGTATTTAACAAGTACATTATGGCACCTAGTAAAATTGAAGCTGCGCTTAGATTTCCAATTATTGGAGAGCTGCTTGCCGAAAAGTCTCGCAGACCTTTGGTAGCAGGACCAGATAGTAATTCATTTTTCCAGCAACATTTTGGTTCCCTATACGGATCACTAAATCAAATAGTACAGAACAAGTTAAATAAGAATATTCTAATTACGTCTAGTTCCAGTTCGGAAGGGAAAAGTTTTTTGGCTGCGAACGTAGCATTAGGATTGGCACTATCAGGCAAAAAGGTGGCGCTTTTGGAACTGGACTTTGCTAGCCCCACATTATGCGAAAAATTTGGGATTGTTAGAGATATTGGGATTGTCGATTATTTAAACGGAGATGCCAGTTTGATAGAGATAATGAACTGCACCAACGATAGCCTTAACTTGTATGTTTTGCCAGCTGGAAGGCCTACCAAAAACGCAGCTGCGTTAATTAGCAACGGCGGGATAAAATGTTTATTGAACGATTTAAAAGAACGTGTTGATTACGTTATAATTGATACCGGTATTATGGGGGAAAATAAGAGCACTTCCTTGGTATCAGCCTTATGTGCGGCTACGCTCGTGGTTTTACAGCAAAAATGTGCGCCCTGGAGTTTGATAAGAAAGATAAAAAAGATAAATGGGACGTACGATTTGAGAAGTGTCGGCATTATTTTAAATGGCGGCAGCAAAAAGATGTCGGGAACAACCGAAATATATAAATATTCTCTCAGGCCCCAATCGGAGCAAGTGATGCTTGATGGATATGTTAAAGACACCATTTAAATGTGTTTTTATCAATCGTCAAAGCAACTAGCAGATACATTTTCGCTAGGTATATGTATAAATGTGCCTAAGCAATATGCCAATAACAAAAGCTGCGGTTTTCAGTTTTCTGGGGAAATAAGGAAAAGTGTCAAACTTTTAACTCCATCACAAGTGTGTGACTGAGAACGGCGAAGCCATAAACACTTAATAATCCAACCTTTAAAAAACCTTATATGTTACAAAAGCAAAATGAAAACTGGTACGCCGTTTATACTCGGCCCCGTTGGGAAAAAAAAGTTTCAGAATTACTCACCCGTAAAAAAATAGAGAACTATTGCCCAATGAATCAAGTCATGAAGCAATGGTCTGATAGAAAAAAATTGGTAGAAGTGCCGCTGTTTAGTTCATACGTTTTTATTAAAGCAGATATAACCAACCATACAGCAATAAAGCAAACTGACGGCCTGGTAAATTTTGTGTACTGGCTAGGTAAACCGGCGGTTATCAAAGAGAGTGAAATAGATACCATCAAAGAATTTTTGCTTCAATATCAAAACGTTCAATTGGAGAAAATAGCAGTGAACGTAAATGATAGAATACGCGTAAGTAACGGTCCTTTTCAAATGTTGGAAGGCGATGTAATGGAAGTTAAAAGCAAATCGGTAAAAGTATGTTTGCCTTCACTTGGATACGCCATGATTGCTGAAGTAGATATTGCGAACGTTGAAGTGCTGACAAGGGAAATATTTATGGCGACACCAAATAATTTGCAATACAATAGCACTGGCGCCTTTAATACAAGCTATAGGTAATAATACCAGCCAACGCTTTCTAATTATCAGCTTTAAACAATATTTATTTGCTGATCAGTTACAACTTCAATCCAATCCAAATGACCAAACTAATACGTTTAAATACGGTAATTGATAAAATTACACTGCGAAGATTGAATTTGCTTTCGTTCCTTATTGTAGGTATCGTCTTATTTTCGTCCACTTCCTGTGTAAATACAAAGAAATCATTATACTTTGCAGATCAAAAGGATACCATCTTAATGGTTTCCAATCTTGCTCCAAAGGCCGTTATTCAAAATAATGATTTATTAAGTATTTCTATTAGCAGTTTGAATCCAGAAGCGTCCGCACTTTTTAATACGCCGAATACATCAGGTACAACAGCCAATAATTCAAACGGTGGAACAGTACAAAGTTTTGGATACTTGGTAAACTCGGATGGAAATGTACAGATACCAATTTTAGGAAATATTAAAGCAAGTGGTATAACACAAGACGATTTAAAATTTAAAATATCAAAAGAATTAATTGACAAAAAGCTGCTGAATGACCCAGTGGTCACTATTCGAAATCTTAATTTTAAAGTAACAGTTTTAGGAGAAGTTGGAAAGCCCACAGTTATTTCTGTACCAACCGAAAAAATTTCTCTTTTAGAAGCAATTGGCTTGGCAGGTGATTTAACTATTTATGCCAATAGACAAAATGTTTTATTGGTTAGGGAAGAGGAAAATAAAAAAATAACAAAACGGATTGACCTTAACAGCACCGAACTTTTTACATCGTCTTACTATTATTTAAAACCTAATGATGTTATTTATGTAGAGCCTAATAAGGTGAAAATAAATAGCGCCAATAGGAACTTTCAATGGGCTATTCCAATCATTACGGGAATTATTTCTTTGGCTGTTACAGTTATTCTTGTAGCCACACGTTAATTAAAATCGTTTTTTATGCAAGTAAGTCACAATAATGGTTTAGAACATGCTACCGAAAAGTCGATCAATGTGTATCAACTGTGGATGCGGTATTTCAAACAGTACAGGTTTATGTTTCTGGCATTACTGCTTATTTTTATTGCTGGCGCTTGGGCCTATTTAAAAATAACGTTGCCTACTTATGAAATAACTGCACGGCTGCTAATTAAAGATGAAAAGAAAGGTGTAGCAGATGCAATGAATGACGACCGCGGATCTATAGCTATTTTGAATACATCTAAAATAAGCGAAAATGAAATGGAAATCATTCAGTCCAGATCAATTTTAGCAGAGGTGGTAAAAACATTACACTTGTATGCACCGGTTTTTCAAAAACGGAAATTTGTAACAGCGTCTGCATATACAAGTTCTCCAGTTATTATAGAGGCAGAAAATCCAGACTCTATTATGCCTGTAAAGAATGCGCATTTTACTTTTAATGCCAGCGCAAATACAATCTTGATCAATGGAAGAAATTATGAAATGAACAATTTCGTAGCCACGCCTTACGGAATATTGAAATTTGTACCAAACAAGTATGCTGTTAAGTTGCCCAGTGATAACCAGTTTTATTTCAATCTGGTAAATGTAAAAAATGTGGCAGTGGATATACAGCAACGTTTAACGGTGGGTACCGCTAGTAAAATGTCTAGCATCCTAAACATGAATTTCAAGGACCAGGTTCCTGAGCGAGGC
>Ga0247739_10000679_pt1 | contig 12079 bp, 18 predicted proteins | sample UWRJL058202B2_FD_180943 | JGI IMG/M metagenome (GOLD analysis project Ga0247739, IMG submission 180943) | Plant litter microbial communities from Arlington Agricultural Research Station in Wisconsin, United States - UWRJ-L058-202B-2 | ecosystem: Environmental > Terrestrial > Plant litter >... | reverse complement strand
TGTCCAGAGCACGATGCCTTCGCCACGCGAGCTCGCTCTCGACGCCCCATGACTAGCTTGGACACGCCAACCACGTTGTCCGACTTCATGGCATCTCTGATGACCGCGAACGCTTCGTTGCCGACCGCGTCGTCTGGCATGAGATAATGTGGCTTCTCGAGGTAGACCCATTCGATTGAATCGGCGGGTACGAACTTGTTGATGTCGATTGTTTTGACTGTGTCGAGCTGGACAGCGTCGAGATCGTCGTCCGCCAGAATGATGTAGTCGTCTTCTCCTCGAGCATATCCCTTTGCCTCGTTAACCGCTGTCGACAGCAGCAGACGAGATGAGGAACTTCGGGCAGTCACACAGGTTCTCCATTCATCACGGAGGACAAGGCATGCACATCAGATTGCTCGCCCGTCGCTTTGCCATCTATCAGCGTGTTTCACGCCCCTCGTACCCTGTCTCGCCACGTTTGATGATCTTCCAGGTGAGGAAGGCCTGGTGCCCATCATCGAATGTATAGACTTCTTTTAGCGAAAATGTGTTGGCAGAAGGATCCCAGCGACCTTCCGCCTTAATGATGAACCGGTCCTGTAGCCCCCCATCCGGCCAAGGGTGCGCCGCATTCCCATAACCTGCCCGAGAAGAAGTATTCCAAAATGACCTCGGTGTCTTGTCCGCAAGTCACCGATGTTCACGCTCGTCTCCTTTGTTTCCCGGAAGGCAAAGATCAGTGGAAGGCGGAGGTTCCCTCGTCTCTTTTTGACTGTGGCACCTGAGGACGGAACCAATTGGATTGGCGGAGGTTTTCGGGGATCAACAGGAGATGCCAATGAAAACGACCATCCTCACCGCCGCCCTCGTTATGACAGCGACCGCGGCCTTCGCTCAATCTGCAACTGAAGCTACTGGTGTGAACTCCGCCCTCGGGGTTGCTCCAAAGACCGAGGACTTCGTACTGGAAGCATCGGCGAGCGACAAATTCGAGATCGCATCCAGCAAGCTCGCGCTCCAGAACGGCGACGAAGCGGTCAAGACTTTTGCGCAGCAGATGATCACCGATCACGAGAAGACCTCTGCCGAGTTAAAGGCTCTTATCGACAGCGGCAAAGTCAAAGGCGCGCCCGTTCCCGCAATCACAGACGACGACAAGAAGAGGGTCGACAATCTCGGCAAGCTCGAAGCTGCCGACTTCAATAAGGAATACGTCGACGAACAGGTCGAAGCTCATGAAGACGCAGTCGATCTCTTCAAGCGCTATTCTGAAGAAGGCGAAAACCCTGAACTGAAGGCCTGGGCCGCGAAGACCCTCCCTGCTTTGCAGCACCACTACATGATGGCGCAGGAACTCGACAAGAAGTAGTTCGGCGCCAGTCCCGGCACATGGAGATCCCGCTTATGCGGGATCGTCCCAGAGATGATAGCCAGAACGCCAAAGTCTGCGGACTCGGTGGTGCCAGGCTCGACTATGGAATTCAGCGCGCGAAGTATCCATATCCTGTGGAACAGAAGCCGTCGCTACCCGGACCATCATAGCGCTGCACCCCGCTGAAACACTGGAGATCAATATGGCTGACGCCAAGGGCGCATCCGCGTCCGAGAAACCCTACGACGCCGTCACGCTGGCAAAGAAACATAGAATTTCCGTGGAGGACGCCCAGATGATCCTCAAGGAACACGGGGACAATCGAAAGCTTGCCGACAAGGCCGCAAGGCGTATCGCGGCCTAGTTCAACTTGATCGTGGAGCGTAGGCATGAGCAGCGAACAGAAGGAGAAAGCCGGGATCGCGTTGACGAGGACGCAGCGAGACGCGGTCACCGTAATCCGACATTTCCGTCGCCAGCGAAAGGTCGCGAGCACGTGGCTGGTCGGCGACCGCCGCCACTCGCGTCGGTTTATTTCAGATCTTGAGCGACTACGCCTCATCCGCGAGGTGAGCGCAGCTGCCCTGTGCTGACCTATATCGGCAGCTTTGAGTGACATGCGCCCATCAACCTGACGGAAAAGCGCTCACCTCAGACCTTACCTCCCGACTGATCGGCACCCGGCTCGCGAACGGGTCATCCACGTTGTCGGCAATCTTCCTCGCTTGCAAGGATCGCGGTTTTCCAGTCGGCAAATGGCCCGAGCGTTGTGACCTCGTTGCGGGAATTTTCGACAACCGTCCACTCAACATCGTTGAACACGATTTGCATCGCCTGTTCATAGGCCATCTGATTATCGTCGATTATGTTGCTGGTAGGAAATGCCTTCCGCTGGAAATATACCCGTGAGATCCCGGCCGCGGATGGCTCCAAAACGAAGTTTGGTTTTGACGATTGGTTCTTCTCGCGCGAACCCAATCACATGACAGCACATGCATCGCTGACAAAGCTTGGTTTGAGTTCGCGCCTTCAACGCCTTGTACAAGCGCTTGCGCTCATTCGAAGTGGTCGAGGTCGTCGGCGCGGCTTTGGAGAGCGGACAACGACCTCGAAGCAGGTCTTCGCCGAACCGCCTGCGAAACACGATACCAGACATTCCTGAGAAACCATCTGAGTGTAAAAGCCGGCCTCGTGTCGGCGCGTCACGTTTCAGGGGCCAGCTCTCAATTTCTTGATGACCGCGGCTAACGCTGTGAAGTCGAACGGTTTCAACAAGTGCAACGCATCGCGGATCCCGGATTTCGCACGAGCAGTGTCGTCACCGCTCGCAAACACAATACCGACCGAGGGCCAGCCCTCCCGGACCTGCCCCGCAAGTTCGATGCCAGACATTCCAGGCAGGCCGACGTCTGTCAGGAGAATGTCGAGCGATGTCCGAGCCAGAATATCGATCGCTTCCTCGGCAGTGCTCGCCTCCCACACGGCATGACCCATTTCTTCGAGCATTTCGACCATGTTCATCCTGATAAGGGGCTCGTCTTCGACCACCAATATTTGAACACGTTCCTCCTGAGCACGTTGTGAGTGTTCTGCCGCCATAGTGGGCGTCGCGGCTTGATCCATCGACATCTGCTGCTGCGTCGCGTTCGCAAGAACATGCCGGACTTTGCGTGCAAGCCCCTCCCGAGTGTAGGGTTTCGAAAGAAGTTCGACGCCGTGGTCCAGCCGTCCGCCGTGCACGATCGAGTTCTCGGTGTACCCGGAGGTGAAAAGCACAGCCATCTTTGGACGAAGAAGCTTGGCCTTGCGCGCAAGTTCGGTGCTTCGCATTGGTCCCGGCATCACCACGTCGGTGAAGAGCAAATCGATATGCGCGCCGCTTTCAATGATGGTGTAGGCGGATTGCGCATCGCGCGCCTTCAGGACCCGGTAACCGAGGTCAGACAACAAAGCGACCGACGTCTCGCGAACACCATCGTCGTCCTCGACCACCAATACCGTCTCCGTGCCACCTTGAGCAGGTGCTGTCGTCGTCTCAACGAGGCTATCCTCCGTAGCCGTTGACCGTGGAAGATAGATCCTCATGGTCGTACCGTGGCCCACTTCGCTGTAAATCTTGAAATGCCCACCTGACTGTTTGATGAAGCCATACACCATGGAAAGGCCAAGACCGCTTCCCTTGCCCTCGACCTTGGTGCTGAAAAACGGTTCTAGGACGTGATCGAGGATCTCTGGAGCAATGCCGGACCCGGTGTCAGTTACCGCGACGAGGACGTATTGCCCCGGCCGAACGTCGTCGTGAGCTTCTGCGTAGTCGTAATCCAACACCGCATTCGCTGTCTCGATCGTCAACCTTCCTCGCCCGTCCATAGCGTCCCGGGCATTGATGGCGAGATTCAAAATGGCATTCTCGAGCTGGCCAGGATCAATCAAGGTGTTCCAAAGTCCGCCAGAGACGATCGTCTCGATTTCAACCTCCTCGCCAAGGGCACGGCGCAACATGTCGTCCATGTTCTGAATGAGCTTGCGAACATTCACGACCTTCGGTTGGAGCGGTTGCCTTCGCCCAAAGGAAAGAAGCTGCGAGGCCAGTTTGGAACCGCGAGAAACGCCCGCCAGTGCATTCTGGACGCGGGTCTCTGCGCGGGCATTGCCCTCGACATCTCTTGAAAGAAGCTGCAAATTGCCGCTCACGACCTGGAGGAGGTTGTTGAAGTCGTGCGCGACGCCTCCGGTCAGCTTCCCGAGCGCCTCCATCTTTTGAGCTTGCCGAAGAGCAAGCTGTGCGTCTTCGCGGTCTCTCGATTCCTTCTCGAGGTTGAGGAGAGCGTCTTGAAGTTCGGATGTCCGTTGCTCCACCCGCAGTTCGAGCGTGTGGTTGAGGGTCTGCAGCTGATCTTCCGCCCGTTTCTGATCCGTGACATCAAATCCATCAACGAAGATTCCAGAGACATCACCGCTCGTGTCAAAAATCGGTTGGTAGATCAAATTGACAAACCGCTCTTCGACGGCGGCTCCCTGAGCTCGCTGAAGCGTGACCGGGAGGTTCATCCCGACGTAAGCCTCCCCGGTTGTGAATACTTGATCGAGCAATTCGAAGAAGCCTTGGGATGAAACATCGGGGAGAGCATCCCTTACGGTCAGACCGATCAGATCACGATGACCGACGAGCTGGAGATAGGCGTCGTTCGCAAGCTCGAAGACATGCTCCGGACCCCTCATGATGCATATGAAACTCGGAGCCTGCTGGAACAGAAGCCGCATGCGGTCACGCTCGGCGGTTCGCTGTTCCACCTCGCCTGCAAGCTGTCGGTTCAGTTGCTCAAGTGCAACGGCTGCTGCTTCCCGCATCTGTGCCGCGTCTGCCAGGGCAGCTGCACGCCTTCGTTCGGTTTCGAAAGCGTCGGCTCCCGCGAAACCAGCTGCGATCTGGCCGCACACGAGCTGGAGGAAGTCGAGGTAATCGTCAGTTACGCGAAGGTGCGGGTTGAGCCCGCAGACCAAAACGCCGATCGGCTTGTCGCCGCCTTGTCCCAAGAGGGGGAGAAGCACCGCCTGGCTCGGCGGGACTTTCCATTGACCTGTCGGAACACCCCCGAAACCACTCAAGTCAACGAGCTTCGACGGCTGACCGTTTCGTATGGCGGCAAGGTCCCAAGCTGTCTCTCCGGTCTTGACCGTTAGAGGCGCGAGCGGATGGCTCTCAGCCATACCGTCGGACCACGCCAACGTCGCCGTATCCTCGGCATCGTCGAAGAGGTACAGAAGGCTGAAGGGGAAATCCTTTCGATTTGACGCAAGTACTGTGCGGGAGTTAGCCCTGACTTCTTCCGTGGTCTTTGACAGAGCGAGCACCGAGGCGAGATCCCGCAGGGTGCCCATCCGCCGTTCGCTGATCACGCGTTCCGTCTCTTCACTCACCGCGCAGAATACGCCTTCGACCCTGCCACTGTCGCCGATAAGAGGACTGTACGAAAACGTGTGGTACGTCTCTTCCGGATAGCCGTCGCGGACAAGCAGGAGGAGCAGCGCGCGGTCCCATGTCGCCTGGCCTGTCTCGTAGACTGTCGCGAGCCTTCCCTTAACGTCGTCCCATATTTCTGCCCAGAGTATTTCCGTAGGCACAGCAAGGGCGTTCGGATGCTTGTGCCCCAAGGTTGGACGATAGGCATCGTTGTAGAAAAAGTTGATGTCAGGACCCCAGCCGAGCCACATCTCGAAGCGGGAGGTCAACAGCAAGCGAACCGCCACCTTCAGAGCTTCAGGCCACGTTTCAGGAGCGCCCAAAGCCGTCGAGGACCAGTCGTGCCGACGCATCATCTGCGCCATCTCGCCATCACCGACAAATATGTCCCGGTACCGTTCGGCCGTCGCGTCCATGGCATTCCCTGCGGTTGTCAGCGGACTTCAAGTAGGAGCGTTCGAAAGCAAGTCTAGGGTTGGTTGTGATTTTCGTTGCTAAATCAAAAGTTAGGGACAGCCAGCCTTCACATTGGGCCCGAAGATAGCTGGGCCGAGCGTTGGGTATTCTGAGGTTCAGCGGATCTCCTAAACGTAGCGGCCACCAAGCCGAAGATCATCGGTAGACTGATGGCCAGAGCAAACGCCCTGCCTTATCAGGCAGAGGCGCCACGAACGAAACCTTTGTTGTCGACAACGCGTTCGGCCCGACTTCTTCCTCAGCTGGCCTAGGCCGACTGTTATCGCGCCGGGGATGCGGCGGCGTCGATAAACATGAATGGCGAGTTCACAAAACGTTCATCCCGGCAAGAGCATGGTCGCGCTCATCACTAATGGAAAGGCATAACCATGAATAGTTTTGCTCGCATAGGTACTGCTCTGGTTGCGGCTGTTATCGCAGCGTCTAGCTTCGGCGTGGCTTCGGCCGCGCCATCGGTAGGGCAGCACGCTGAACTAACATCCGCGATAGAACTGGCGCAGTACCGCGATGATCGCCGCCATGACTGGCGTCGGGACAGAGACCGCCGGGACCGCTACGAACGCCGTCACTACCGACCCGGCTACTGGAATGGCCATCACGGATATCGGGATTATCGCAAAGGCTATCGGCGACACAGCGATGGATATTACTATCCGCGGTCTGTATTCCAACTTTACATCCGTTAAGCGGCGTTCAAATGTCTGATGCCAGGCCCCCGCTAGCAATAGCGGGGCCCTATAAATCGAGTCAGTGCGCGGCTTCCACCACAAGGAATGTCCGCCCCAATCGGCCATAGCCTTGCGGGATTTGCGGCCGCGCGCTCCTCGACTTGAATCGTAACACCCTAGGCAGATGCGCAGCATAGTCGCTGCTGAACGTTCCCATGGATGACGAGGACGCTCTCCACACTAAACAGAGCGCCCTGTTTCCACCGGTCACTGTTGATTGAAGCCGGGCGCGATGATTGGAGAGACATCACCCGGCATCTTGCCGTCAGCATCATCTGGTCCCGCGCCTGCTTGCCGATTTCTCAGGTACTCGGCGATGTCACCTCCGCATGCGTCAAGCAGCTCATCAGCAGAATAGCCCGCGGCTTCTGCCTTGGCTCGAATGATTTCGGCGCGCTGTTCCACGTCAGCGTTGTTTTCGAAGGTAAACGCGCTGTCGCTGGTGTTCGCGTCGAGCCAGTCCACTATGTTCTTCATGCTATCCTCCAGTGATGAGAACGCGGCCAAACTTGGCCACCACGGATAACGTGGAAAATGCTCGCGGGTTCAATGCCTGTGGCCGTAACCTGTCGTTTCAAATGGCGGCGCGATCAACGGCGGATTGAGCGGAGATGGCGCCACGCGCGAGGACGGCTTGCAGACCGGCGGCTCGACATTGGCTTTCGACCGGCGCGACGCTGCTTGGCGGCATCCTGATTTCAGACGCCGAACTGGCAATCGGCGCGAACAGCACGACCATGTCACGAGTGTTACATCTGGTTCTGCCACCGCCGGAGGTTCTTGTTTCTCACTTGAAGAAGGCTTCGATCCAGGACAAAGGCTTAATGGAGCTGTCAGAAATGTGGGCGCGCCTTCTGCGCTGGAAAACCGCTCACCAATGGAAAACTTACCGATGGTCAAACGCCCGCTTTGCGGGCCATAGGTGCGGCCCGCAGTTGGTTGAAAGCCTGGCGACTCTTAGGCCTCGTCTAACTCGATGTTGACCGCCTTGGGACCCTTGCCCCTCAGGTCCGGCTCGGTCTCGAACGAAACCTTTTGGCCGTCTCGGAGGGATTGCAGTCCGGACGCTTGCAAAGCAGAGATGTGAACGAAGATATCGCTGCCGCCGCCGCTAGGTGTGATGAAGCCGAAGCCTTTGTCGCTGTTAAAGAATTTTACTGTCCCAGTAGCCATTATGTCCCCGCAGTCACTTGATGTGATGGGAAATATGCCGCCGACGCATGTTGCGCGCAATCTAAAAAATGTACTGACGGTTATTGTGCTGCGTGTTCGGCGCTTAACTGCGCATGTGCAGCTGATCTGGCAGCCTTTACGAGACGAAGGCTGGCCCGTCGAACTCAAGCCGAATCACGCTGCCTCCAGCATACGGGCATACAGCGCTGCTCAAGTCACTTTGCTTCAGCTCGGGCCTTCTTGTATGTAGGACCGGTTCGTTGTGACCATTCGGCTGCTCGCGGCCTTCATTACCAGTTCGAGAGCCGCCTGGAAGACGATCGCACCGTCGAAATTGCCCGCCCTCGGGGCGTAGAACGATTGCCGGCATTTTCGCCGTTGACCCGCGGCGATGCCCTTCTCCCTTTCGTCTGTGAAGGACATCAGCGATGTGTCCAAAATGCCGTGTTTGCGCGCGGCTGAATATCTAACGGCACTCGAATTCGGTTGCGGCTGATCTTTCGATATCTTGCACGAGTTCTTCCTCTGGCCGGCTCACTGAGCCGGCATTTGCCGTTCTGGGTGCCGCTGGCGACCTGTCGGCGGCAAGGGAAGCTTCGCCGCGGGCGGTGCAGAATTGCACCGTGCTTCCCCGCGCCCTTGCCCCCTCTGCTCTTCGCGGCGGCCGGAAGATGTCCCGCCGATCATGCGGGGAGTTAAACCGAGGAACGATCACAGGCGATCGGAAAAAGCTATGAAAAGAGAAGAAATCGAGAATCTTCGCGAGGCGGTGCGTTGTGCCGTCCTACTCGAACAGGCTGGGTTCGGGGTGGTTGGTTGGATGGGAAGAGCGGGGACCCGAGTGCCCGAGTGGCGCGGCTTTTCCACCGGTGGCAGCAAAGTCTTGTTTCGCTTGGGCGCGCCTGATGCCCTTCGTCTCTGCGTGACCGAGGCTGCAATCGACGCAATGAGCCTCGCCGCCATCGAGGGTCTGCAAGACGACACTCTATATGTCAGCACTGGCGGTGGATGGTCGCCGAGAACCGAAGCGGCGCTGATCACCCTTCTCGCTCGCCCGAACGCGCTGCTTGTTTGCGCCACCGATGCCAACGCTCAAGGCGAAGCTCTCGCTTTTCGTCTGCAGGCCAGACCAAGCCGGGGGGGAAGATGGGCGGTTGGTCTCTCGGCCTGATTTCATGATCGGATTTGGCAACCGGCTGGACTGAACGCTGACGCCAAAGCTTCATCGAGACTGAAGAGAGCTGCAGCGACTAGCCGGCCGCGTGGTAACCGCCGTATATTCCGATGCCAATATAGAAGACAAACGCAACAATCGCTATGCCTGCGCCGACCCAAAGCGCAGCGCGCCCAAATCGCAATTTCTGACGGTTTTCTGCGGGACTATCGCCGGATGGAGCGAGAGCCGGATCGGAATTGGGGTTGGGGTTGCTCGACATTTTGATGTCCTTCTTTCTATTTTGTAGTCGTGAGACAGGAAGGTTTTACAACGCAAATTGTTCCTTGCTTTCCGAGACTTAAAAGCAGATCACGATTCTGCCGCTGGGACATTACTGAACAGCGTCTTAGCCACACCCTAATTCTCGGTGCCTGTAGAAACTCGGCACTAGCGACGTTTAAGTTACACGAAATGACAACCTGTTCGCGGTGCCGCGTGATGTCAGCTTGTGTATGAGCTGCACACTCTCGCACGACAGCTGCGATCCGGTGCGCGGCCATGCCGATGCTGAACATATGTGCGGCACGCCAAGGCGGGCGACGTCGAGAGGCAGGGTCCGTACCCGGTCGACGAGCGTGGAACGACTACAGCTTCGCAGCCCCGGTGTTGGCAACGATCATCTCGAGATCGTCGGCCTCCCGCATGGACTGTGTGACTGTCAGCCGGCCTGAGCGCGACAGCTCTGCAAGACAATGGTCGAAGAGGCTCACATAAGCGTCGCCAAGCGGATTCAGCACACCTTTGTCAGCGTGCAGGCGGCCGGACATGAGCACTTCGATGCATATCCCAGCCAGCGCAGTGAAGAGGGTGTCGCCGGCCGTCCAGCCTTTCCGCTCGATCATCTTGATGGCAACGCTGTCCGGCATCTTCATCATCCGGGAAAATTCCGATAGCGTCGCTTGAACCGCTTTGACGTCTTCGGCTGAGGTGGTTGGGTATCGAGCCGAAAATTCGGTTATCTCGTGTTGGAGCAATTCTGAAGCTGGAAGGTCTTTTTCAGACGCCGTGTGCGAGCGACCAAAGAGTTTTCTCCAAAAATGCATCGGAAAATCGCCTTCTTTCTTAGCTGAGTACCATGGCCCTCAGTTGCTCAGGGTCTTGAACACCTTGTTGCCAGAGCTTCGTCATTGCCAGACTTATCCGAAAAACGGCTACGCGATCCCGCTCGACACTGAGCTCTCGGCATACCGCCTTCAACACCGCGCCGAAGACCACAAAATCGGCTGAGGTGTGGGGTGGGTGGAACGTGCTTTTGCTGCTCATGCTCTCCGTCTGATCCTGTTTCAGGACGATCTACTACGATTCGCCGCGCTTATCGCGTCCCCCTGACAACAAACACTGGTTGCTGAACGAGCGCGGGCACTTGTCGCCAAATTGTGACATCGCACGAATGGTAGTGGACCTGTTAACGTCGTGGCATGGCATTGACGCCGCACCACACCGGAGACCTTTGCTAAACTTTAGGCGGCGAAACAAACGTCACTGGCGCGCCTTGAAGTTGAACACATCTGATGCAGTTTCCCTGAAAACAAGATGCTCCGGGGAGGGCGCGCGACGATGCAAATGGAGAAGATGTTTTCGGTCGAAATCACTGGTGGACCGAAAGAAGACAAGGGCATCTTTACATGGGACATCGCGAAAAACATCGATCTTTGCAGATCGAGCGGTAGCGCGGCTGCACGGCCTGAATCCAGAGGAGACTGTCCGCGGCCTGCCGATCGAAGTCTATCTGGCCAGGGTCCACCCGGACGACCGACCGAGGTTGGCGAAAGGGATCACCGAAACCATAGTTGCCGAACTCCCACAGAAAGATGGCTATCGCGTGCAGGGAGTTGATGGAATCAACAGAGCCGTGTTGGCGTTTGGAAGGGCTTTTCGAAACCGTGATGGGGATGCGGTGCTATATTCTGGCGTCATCGTTCCAGACCCCATGACCACGAGCGATCGCCCAAACTGACACGGCAACCTGGATTTATCTCAGCTGGCGAGTCGAGAAGGCGTCTCAGTTGTTCCGTCAAACATCTGCGTCAGCATCTGCAGCACCACATGAACACGATCGGATTTCACGGAGTAATAGATCGCCTGTGCATCACGCCGGGTAGCAACGAGGTCCATCGCTCTCAGTTTCGCTAAGTGCTGAGACAGCGCCGATTGGCTGAGGCCGACGCGTTCAGCGAGCTTTCCGACGCCCATTTCTCCATCGGATAAGGCAGTCAGAACTTGCAATCGATTCGCGTTAGCCATGACGTTCAGAAGGTTCGCTTTTTCATCGAACGGGTTCATGTGACATCCCAAGAGAAGGTGCAACGAAGGAAAACGTTCTCTAATAAAACGTTTACGAATATTTCTGATTCGGTCAACCGCGCAAGAGGCGAACCGGTTAGCAAGCGGTTGCCTTGTTGATTGCGGTAGCAAAATTGTCACGCATCGCTTCGTACTGGTTAGAATGAGCCGCTTCTACGGTATCGTAAGCAGAGAACTCGATGTCGAAAAATCCTTTGTGCAGCCTTTATCTCTAATCAGGAAGTTCCCCTCGTCAGGCGCGCAGCTCACCGAAAATGGGCGCTTGGACGGTGGGACCTTGTGGGCGGACATGTGGATCGCGGTGAGGAGGTCGAAGATGCTCTCATTCGTGAATGCCAGGACGAGGTTGGACTGACGTCGACCTCTTTCACACTGCTGGCAATTCTACGAGCCAGACGACAAATCAAAGATCACACCATTCTACATCTATGTCGTCTCGGAGTGGTCAGGAGGTAGCGGTTCGCTCCTCGGAGATGAGCATTCCGACCTTGGATGGTTCAGGCTTCGCGAGTTGGACAACCTGACGTTGGCGCTGGATGACTATCGACCGATACCGCCAAAACTGCTGCAAGCGCCTATTCTCTAGGGCTACCGTTTGAGCGCCGGCCCGAGATGGCCTTTCTCCGTGTAGCAGGGCGTCTAACGCGGGAGTCTCTAACTTGGCGATTTCCAACTGATGCCCCCTCCCGAGACTGAGGCTGTGTCCGCTAGGACAAGCGGAACCTTACGCAGGATCCCCTGTAGTTCGGGGTTCCAAGCAAGCTCGGTCGCCTGCTTGGTCGTCGACCACTTCAGCGCGCGCCTTCCTTGCTCGGGGAAATCCTTCTCCATCGATCGGATGGGCATCAGATGCACGTGAACGC
>Ga0247739_10000678_pt1 | contig 12081 bp, 12 predicted proteins | sample UWRJL058202B2_FD_180943 | JGI IMG/M metagenome (GOLD analysis project Ga0247739, IMG submission 180943) | Plant litter microbial communities from Arlington Agricultural Research Station in Wisconsin, United States - UWRJ-L058-202B-2 | ecosystem: Environmental > Terrestrial > Plant litter >... | reverse complement strand
TATTTACGCGGCGGGCTATTACTTTATCCACACCATCAAAGGCGCCACCTGCAATAAACAAGATGTTCTGCGTGTTTACCTTGATCATCTTCTGCTCAGGATGCTTGCGACCACCTTGAGGGGGAACAAGCACTTCCGTTCCTTCCAACATTTTCAGCAACCCTTGTTGTACGCCTTCGCCACTTACGTCACGAGTGATACTTGGGTTATCGCCCTTGCGAGCTATTTTATCTATTTCATCAATGTAAACGATTCCACGTTCGGCCGCTTGTACATTATAATCGCAATTTTGTAATAAGCGGGTCAGCATGCTTTCTACATCTTCGCCTACATAGCCAGCTTCGGTAAATACGGTAGCATCTACAATAGCAAATGGAACGTTCAATAATTTGGCAATTGTTTTGGCCAATAAGGTTTTACCAGTACCAGTTTCTCCCACCAAGATCAAATTGCTTTTTTCAATTTCTACTTCATCATCTTGGATTTGTTTTTGCCCTAAACGTTTGTAGTGGTTATATACGGCAACACAGAGTATTTTTTTCGCACTGTCTTGGCCGATGATGTATTGATCTAAAAACGCCTTGATTTCTTGCGGTTTTTTTATCGCCATCTTGCTAAAAGTGGTGCCAACACCAAACTTTTCGTTCATGATCTGCAATTCTTGCTCAATGATTTCTCTTGCGCTATCTACACAGTTCTCACAAATATGCACATCATCCTGTCCTGCAATAAGGATTTTCACTTCGTCGCGACTCCTGCCGCAAAACGAACAACGCAATAAATTTTGCTTTGCCATCTTGTTAATAAAAAAATGTTAGGTAAAGAGTGTGTAACAAAATATGCTTTTTGTTGTTGGCAATAAATGGCTAATATTTTTATAAATAAAAATGGTGGTCACTTGTGCCGAATAAAACGCAAATTTAAAAAATCAAATGGCGCAACCTTGTTAAAATGATGAACGGTTATGAATACTAAGTAGTACGCACAAGTTCAACAGATGGTTGTTGCCAATCGGAATAATTATTTAGTGCCGAAACTTATCGTGCAATATTTACTGCTCGCTTTTCCCTGATTACGGTTACTTTAATTTGTCCCGGATAGGTCATTTCAGTTTGTATCTTTTGTGCAATTTCAAAGCTCAATTTATCGCTATCGCCATCGGTAACTTTATCGGCTTCTACTATTACACGTAGCTCCCGACCAGCTTGTATCGCATACGCTTTTTCCACGCCTTGGTAAGCCAGCGCCATGTTTTCCAAGTCTTTGATGCGTTGCAAATATTGCTGCATTATTTCACGACGTGCACCTGGCCTTGCACCGCTCATGGCATCGCAAGCTTGTATAATCGGGCTAATAACGTATTGCATCTCCATTTCATCATGGTGGGCACCAATGGCATTAACTACCGCAGGGTTTTCACCATATTTTTCGGCCAGCTTTGCACCCAATAAGGCATGGCTCAATTCAGTTTCTTCATCTGGAACCTTACCAATATCATGTAACAAGCCGGCACGTTTGGCTAGTTTCGGGTTCATACCAAGTTCTGCAGCCATAATGCCACATAGGTTGGCAACCTCACGGCTATGCATCAACAAGTTTTGGCCATAAGAACTACGGAAACGCATTTTACCGACAATACGAACCAAATCTTTATGCAAGCCATGTATGCCTAATTCGATCACCGTTCTTTCGCCAATTTCCATGATTTGGTCCTCAATTTGACGACGGGTTTTTTCTACCACTTCTTCAATGCGGGCCGGATGTATACGACCATCACTTACCAAGCGCTGCAAGCTTAAGCGGGCAATTTCCCTGCGCAGTGGATCGAACGATGAAAGGATAATGGCTTCTGGAGTGTCATCTACAATAAGATCTACGCCAGTAGCGGCCTCAATGGCACGGATATTACGACCTTCACGACCAATGATTTGTCCTTTGATTTCATCCGTTTCCAATTGAAATACCGTAATGGCATTTTCAATAGCTTGTTCCGCTGCGGTACGTTGAATAGTTTGGATAATGATTTTGCGGGCTTCCTTATTTGCCTTGCCCTTGGCATCGTCCAATATTTCTTGCTGTAAAGCCAAGCCTTGCGCATGGGCAGCTTGCTTCATACCTTCCACCAACTGGTTTTTAGCCTCTTCTGAGGTAAGACCAGCAATTTTTTCCAAACGCTGTATATGCTCCTCTTGGTGCTTTTCCAGTTCAGTGCGTTTTTGGTTCACCACTTCTATCTGGCGGTTGAGTTGCTCTTTAATAACATCGTTATCCTTCAATTGCTTGTCGAGATTGCTCACCTTGGCATTGATACTTTGCTCTTGACTACGAACCCTGCCCTCAGCCTCGGCCATTTTACGGTTGCGATCGTTCAGTTCCTTATCATTTTCGGCCTTCATTCGAACGAACTCTTCTTTGGCCTCTAACAGCTTTTCTTTTTTAAGTGTTTGGGCGGCTGCTTCCGCATCTTTTGTTATTCTTTGAGCGTCCTGTTTAATCCGTTGTGCTTCTAATTCAGCATCTTCTATTTGTTTTTTTGTATTGGCTGCGAATACAAATTTACCCGCTACCAGGCCCACTATTAAGGCAGGTATGCCTACGATGAACGGTATTATATTGGGATCCATTGATTGTTTGGTTTAAAATTGATTTATAATAATATATGCTCTCTATACTCATCTGATTGAAATAGTGAGGTTTGTTGGTCGGCGAAGGTACAAAAAATCACAATGGCTTAACGTTGGGAAAACGGTATGAATGAGAGAAAATTTTAAGGGGATGAAATAGAACTCTTTCCGCCTGTATGCTGCCTGGTAAATCATCGCCCAAAGCATCCGAAAGAAGCTTGGAAAAGCAAGATGTATTACTCATCTTACCGTTTTGCCTTGAAAAACGACTTCATCAAAGCGGCACATTCATCACCCAAAATACCTTTTTCTATCACCGTTTTTGGGTGAAAAGGTGAAATAGCTTGATTGAAACGCCGATAGCCATGCTTTGCATCTTCGGCACCGTACACAATGCGGCCAATCTTGCTCCAATACAATGCGCCGGCACACATATGGCACGGCTCTAGGCTGATGTAGATAGTAGCATTGGGCAAGTATTTGCTGCCCAGAAAACTAAAGGAAGATGTTAATGCAATTATTTCTGCGTGGGCGGTAGGGTCTTTTAGCATTTCCACTTGGTTGTACCCACGGCCAAGTATGCGGCCATCTTGCACTACAATGGCGCCCACGGGAACTTCATCGGCATCGTAAGCTCGCTGGGCTTCTTGCAAAGCGAGGCGCATATAATCTTCGTCGGTAAGCATTTCAAACTTGGTTTTTGAACGTAAAATAAGGTGGTAGTAGCAAATGTGGGTAGTACCGTTTTTAAAACTTTTGCCGAAGGCCAAAAATTAAATACAGGTGAGCCACAAATTATTATCAAATTTATCGTTTCAAACAAACCATATGTACCAGGAACGATTGCAGCTAATGAAGGACTATTTTGAAGCGGGGCATACCCGTGGATATGAATTTCGAATTAGCCAATTAAAGAAATTGAAACAAGCACTATTGGCCCATGAAACAGATATTTACGAAGCGCTAAAAACGGATTTGGGGAAAAGTAAAACCGAAGCGTATGTTACTGAATTGGGGATTGTGCTCTCAGAAATATCACTACACATCAATAACTTGAAAGGCTGGATGCGGCCGAAAAAGGCATCCACTAACCTGCTAAATTTTCCGTCCACCACAAAAATTTATCAGGATCCCCTGGGCATAGTGCTCATTATTGCGCCATGGAATTATCCTTTTCAATTACTGATGGCACCCTTGATTGGCGCCATTAGTGGCGGCAACTGTGCGGCACTAAAACCGAGTGAAATAACGAAAGCAACCGAAGCCCTGATAGAAAAAATTATTACGGAAACATTTTCACCAGCATACATTTTTGTGGCCACTGGAGATGGCGACAAAGTAGTGCCTGCCTTGATGGACAATTTTCGTTTCGACCATGTGCTTTTTACAGGGAGCATATCGGTTGGAAAAGCTGTATATGAAATGGCCGCCAAAAAATTGACACCCGTCACTTTGGAATTAGGCGGCAAAAGTCCCGTTATTGTTCATGCAGATGCAGATTTAGAAACTGCCGCCAAACGTATTGCCATGGGCAAATGGCTAAATGCTGGCCAAACTTGTATTGCGCCAGATTATATATTGGTGGAAGAAAGGGTGAGGTTGCCATTGATAAAGGCGCTTACGACAAGCATTCAAACATTTTATGGACATGCCAAACAAGCCGATGATTACGGCAAGATCGTGAACGAGAAACGGTTTGAGACCTTGATTGGCTTTTTGAAAGACGGTAAAATATTGGTCGGCGGTGAATATGATCAAGCGAATTTATTTATTGCTCCAACAATGATAGCGCCTACCGACTTAACCTGTGGGGTGATGACGGAAGAAATTTTTGGCCCGATCTTGCCGATTATTTCTTTTACCAATAAAGAGGATGCCTTAAAAATCATTAACCAAAATAGCCATCCGCTGGCATTTTATGTGTTTACGAAAAATTCGGAACTAGAAAAATGGTGGTTGGAAAATGTACCATTTGGTGGAGGCTGCGTTAATAATACGGTTTATCATTTTGCCAATGATAAAATAGCTTTTGGGGGCATTGGAAACAGCGGCATCGGCGGGTATCATGGAAAATATAGTTTTTACACATTTACGCATGCGAAGCCCGTTTTAAAAACACCCAATTGGTTCGAGCCAAAATTTAAATATCCGCCTTTTGGTGATAAACGGCTGAAGCTGTTCAAATGGCTCATCAAATAACGCAACTTTGTCCGAATGTTTAAAGTCGGTCATTATCAAGTAATATTGTCGCTCAACTCCACCAAGCCATGGGCATTTTACAATCTATTCTAAAAACCATCTATCCACTGCGGATGAAATTTTCTCAGGCCACCGGTCTTGGTAAAAACAGTTCAAAAAACTCGACTATGCAAGCTCCACTCGTTTCTTTTTATACATTACAAGCTATCACTAACGCAGGTAAACCGTTTTCATTCGAAGCATTAAAAGGTAAATATGTATTGCTAGTAAATACCGCCAGTAACTGCGGCTACACTGGCCAATACGACGACCTTGAAAAGCTGCACCAACAATATAAAGGCAAGTTGGTAGTGCTTGGTTTTCCGGCAAATGATTTTGGCGCACAAGAACCTGGCAGCAATGAAAATATCGCAGAATTTTGCCGGGTAAACTATGGTGTTACTTTTCAATTGTTTCAAAAAGCTTCGGTAAAAGGGACCGAAAAGCAACCTGTTTTTACTTGGCTTTCCGATGCCAAACAAAACGGCTGGAACACGCAAGAACCAACGTGGAATTTTTGCAAGTATTTGGTTAGTCCAGACGGAACACTACTAGAATTTTATTCGTCCGCCGTATCTCCGCTAGGCAGCGAAATACTCAGAGCATTAAAGGCATAATCAAGCCCTTTGCTGAGCTTTCCTTTTGACTTCTATGGCCGGATTTATCTCCATAAGTTGCTTAATAAAAGCTTCTTTCTTTTTTGGCGAAATAAGCACAGCACCATACCTATAACTTATTTCAAGTCTATCTAGAGAAGTAGCTGGCGAACTCATTGGGTTATTTGTTTCTTTAATGGATTTAATCGCATCTATATTAACGGTAGCATTATAAAGAAAGCCGCATTTGATTACTAACTTTTTACCAATAACATGATAACGTGTAGTAAGAAACATATGAACTACAAAAGATATAACCAATAAAATAATCAGGACACCTATCCAAATCTTATTATAGACCATAATAAAAAGAACAGTCCCTATAACCAGCGCAATGGGAATGCACAATTTCTTGTCTAGTTTGGACTTGTAGGTTTGCATATATTCAATTCTTTATTATTGATACATAGCAAGATATCGTGCACATTGACCTTAAACAGGGCACTTTTCATGGTAATTGATCAGTTCGATTGGCGTACGCTCAAATTCATAGCCCTCGTAGGTTTCCAGAACCTCATCTAGAACAGCTTCTATTTCTTCCAACGTGTTCATCCGAACCAATTTGCCACGATATTCTTTGATGTTAGGTAAGCCCTTGAGATAATTAGCGTAGTGACGGCGCATTTCAAAAATGCCCACAACAGGCCCCTTCCATTCCAAACTTTTGCGAAGGTGCTTTTTACACACTTCCACCCTGGCCGCTACAGTAGGCGGTGGAAGTAGTTCGCCAGTTTGCACAAAGTGTTTTATTTCATTGAAAATCCAAGGATATCCAATGGCAGCACGGCCAATCATAATCCCATCCACACCATAACGATTTTTATAGGTCAATGCTTTTTGCGGGCTATCGATATCGCCGTTGCCGAAAATAGGAATGTGTATGCGGGGGTTGTTCTTGACTTTGGCAATCAAGCTCCAATCTGCTTCACCTTTGTACATTTGGCTACGTGTACGCCCATGGATGGCGAGGGCCTTAATGCCGATGTCTTGTAACCTTTCAGCTACCTCCTCAATGTTTTTGGTGTCCTCATCCCAGCCTAACCTCGTTTTTACGGTCACGGGTAGTTTGGTTGCTTTTATGCAGGCGGCTGTCAACCGCACCATGAGGTCAATGTCTTTCAGCACGCCAGCACCGGCACCCTTACAAGCCACTTTTTTTACCGGACAGCCAAAGTTAATGTCCAACAAATCTGGATTGGTAACGTCCACAATACGAGAGGCCATTTCAAGACTGTCTTCGTCACCACCAAAAATTTGGATACCCACTGGACGTTCATATTCAAAGATGTCGAGCTTTTTACGGCTTTTAATGGCATCCCGAATCAACCCCTCGCTACTAATAAACTCAGTATACATTAGGTCAGCCCCATTGTCTTTACACACGGCCCTAAAAGGAGGGTCGCTCACATCTTCCATCGGTGCCAGTAGCAACGGAAAATCTGGAAGTTCTATATTTTCTATCTTGACCAAAATTGATTTTTTATGCTTTTATCTTGTATTGATACTGTTTTCACGTAGATAAAATTGAAAATCAATAGTCGATACAAGCTGCAAAGATAAATAGAATTGTAAAAGTGCGGCCGCTGATCTTATATGGCTAAGGCCGGGTTATTGCTCATGGTGTATTAACCTATGCAATGTTTATAATGACTACTTCCCTCGGGCAGTTGAAACGAACTGGAAATGTATCGCCCAATCCTTTACTAACTACTAAGGTTGTTTCTTTAATTTGTTTTCTATCGATACAATATTTATAAAACAGGTTGCCAGGAAAGTTGCCTTTGTCCTGTGTTTTAGCAAAGATGAACTGCCCACCGTGTAAATGTCCTGCAAGTATCAGGTGGATGTTTTGCAACTCTTTTTCTATAATCTTCTCAGGATTATGAATGAGGACTATATTTTTTGTATGATGATTACATATAAGCTCACGCCTGTTTCCCCACGATGTTATTTGGTAAAAATACCCGTGTTTTGATTGATATGAAAAAATTGAGTGTTCAGCACAAATGCAATTTGGAATGTTCAAGAGTAAGTTGGAAATCTTTTTTCCATAGATAGAATCATGATTGCCCTTAATAAATACAATGGGGTATGTTAAACTAATTTTACAAAGAAAGGAGCGGAAATTATGTGCGCCTTTCGGCAAGTCATAGTAGTCACCGGTTAATATTACAAGGTCAGGATTATTTTTGAGGATAATAATTTCGAGCTCCTTCAATATGGATGTGGCATACCATAAATGGACGTCACTAATATGGACGATTGTAAGGTTCTCAAGACCGTTGTGAAAATCTATGTGTTCGTATCGTTCTATGATTTTCATGTTAGTTCCAAACATGTGCTAGGTAAACAATTGCGTAACTAAAAAAGCAAACGATGCTTCTGTAATTTATCGGTTTAAGTATATGCTGCTGGGCCGTTTGGTGTTTGATAAAGTAGTTGCCTATTGACCAACAAAAAATTGAAATACCAATATACCAAAAGTCGAATCGTCCGTTTGTTAAATGAAGAAGTTGAAATAGTTCTAATCCGATAGAAAAAATGAGAGGCAAAAAAATACAATAAAATTTGAATCTCCCTAATTGTATAAATAAAGATTTGGACGTAAGTGTTATGCACAATACCCATAAACCTTCCGGTAGTGAATAAATAACATGTTTGCCTAATGGAAATAGATTTGAAATTAGTTGTCTTGCTTGGATGTACTTGTTATGTGAAATAATGCTGATAAATATTTCAGTAACAACTGTCTTTTCTGTTCGATAAAACAAATAGATAAACAAGCTAACTAACAGACATATTATGATAACAACATAATTCCTTTTCACTGCTTTTGATAAATAAAGATTTTAAAATAAGAGAGAAAGCCACAATTGATTTCTTGTAAAAGTTTGAATTCTTTAATGGCTTTCAAGTTATTAATCCGAAATACTGACTTAAAATGAAATGCACTTGCAAACGGTTGGAATAAATAATCCACACACGCAAGCCAGTTATTGGGTGTAAAATGATTGAGAATAAAAATCTTTCCACTGGGCTTTAAAATTCTAAATACTTCAGACAATACTTTTTCAGGATCATCCACTACCGCAATAACATGGGACAACACCACGTAGTCAAAAGAACAGTCTTCAAACAAAATGTTTTCACCATCCATTCGCCTTAAATCTGCTTGATACCCTTTTTGTTTTTTTGCAATTTCAAGCATCTTCAATGAAGTGTCGATGCCGAATATATCATGCTGCTTATAATGTTGTAGGTGTGTTCCATTACCAACGCCAATCTCCAGCAATCGACCAAATGGAACGTCATTAATTTCATTAAATAGTTTCCTTTTTTGAGATTTCAAGAAAACATCCACCAGAGGATAAAAGATGGAGAAATGATTGTAAAACTCGTCTGTTTGCTTGCTCACTTAAAGTTTGATGTTTTTATTTTAAAGGCAATTAATTATTTGGCCAGATTTTTTACTTGTAAGTATGCCACCCACATTAGACCAGCAAATAATAAGGTAACGCTCCAAGTTTTAATATATTCCCACGGGAAAAGTATACGCTTGGCAATTACTTTACATAAATCAATTGGATCCATTAATACATCCCAACTGTTAAAACGTAAAACACGACCTAAGTAAATTCCAAAACCGCACAGTAAAAGTATTGCCGCAATAAAAAGAGATGCTTTGATGTTGGGGAGCTTGGTACGCCAAAGATTTTCCATTTGCATGAGCGAGATACATCCAATCCAAAGTCCGGTTAAAGAAGCCGTAAATATCATGGCAGCATCAAACCATTGTGGAACGTCATTTCTAGAATGTAAGTGTATCAGGTCTGTAATGATATAAGGCGCATTTGGAAAAAATAGCAACCACACCATAAATAAAGCCCACCATTTTAAGTTAGTGAGTTTTGGTTTGGATTGCATGTATTGCGTTACACAATATGGAATATATGCCAAAAATAAATTCCATAGTAGAAAGCCGTAGTAATGGGTATGTGTAAGCCTGCTACGTATGAACCATAACACAATAACCAGGGTTGATCCTAAGAAAAAAGAAGTAGAGTAATTTTTGGTATTTGTCATTATAAAAGAGTAATAATTTTTGGAATAAATATGATGCCGGCTATAATAGCGCTAATTACTGCGGTTATTAAAACTGCTCCAGCAGAAACATCCTTGATCCATTTAACTTGTTCGTGCCGATGCGGGTGTATATGGTCTATCATTTTTTCTATGACGGAATTCATCATTTCAAATGCTAGTACTAACCCTATACAGAATAATATTATTATCCATTCGGTGCTATGTAGGTGTAAAAGAAAACCTGCCACAATAGCTACCATTCCCAAAAATGCTTGAATGCGACCGTTCTTTTCTGTTTTAAAGAATGACTTCCAACCAGTAATTGCATAGCCAAAGCTTTTTATAAATCGATTCATATAATTTTATTTGTTGTTCAATCAAGAGAAACTTATTTTGTTTCGCAAACTTGCGACCAAGTATCACTACGTGGTATCAATTGACTTGTAATTTATATGTAACCTATCTTTTTTTTGTTGAAGGAAAGGGAAGTGTGGCCGGTCATGGCTCCGGCCACAGGTGTGGGTGTGTTTATGGTAAGTAAAAAAAGCAGTGTGTAGTCTCTCTAAATAATTAATAGTCAGCGGCGCCGATGTATTCTATTTGCAACGAAGCCTCATCTCTGCTTTCACAAGCCTTTTTTATGTTTGGATAGCTAAGCAAAATGGCTGCAGATCCTGAAAAAGTAGCAGTAATGCAAAGCCAGATTCCTTGGGTATCATGAATTGAAAACATTAAGCTGAAAATTCCATATACGCCAACCGTAAGAACACAACCTGTAACAAGCAATGCGCCTAAGATGTCCTGTTTTGAATAACCCTTTTTTATTAATCGGGCGCAAAGCATCCAAATAATAATAAAAATAGGAAACGAGAAAATGCAGCTGAATGCTCCGACCAAAAAAACAGTTAATATAAACTCTTGTATAAATCCTACATAGATAAATGGCGACAGAATAGCGTTTATTATTACAGCTAGAAACCAAATTTTAAATGCAATGCCACTGGGAGATGTCATTAAACGGGTCATACAACTTTGTTTGAATTAATTTATTTAATGAAAGATGTTGCTGGCAAAGTATACACAGCCAACTGTTTTAGAGCCTGTGCATCAGCTGCATTCCAGCTTAGCCAAGTATATCTTTTCGACTCACTGAGATAATTATTTATTCTTTGCTGCAGTTCAATAGAAGGAAAGGCAGAATCGTATGTGCTATAATATCTACTCTGTTGTTCATTTTGCGGAAGCGCTAAATAAGCTTGATGCTGAACCAATACAGGCAAGGCATGGTCGCTTAGCGATAATAAAAACGCTACATCTACTGTGATATTATTTTTGTTGGTGAGATTGTATTTTGCAATAGCTGCATCCCATTGTATAAACGAAGCAATTACTAAAACAACATACGCAGCTACAGCGTTTGCTTTCAATAAATAATAGCCGGTCTTTTTATTTTTAATTTTTTGTAAGATGAAAAATAGACCGATTAGTACTAATAAAACATAAGTAAAAACACCGATTCTTTTATAAGTAAGCCCCATTTTGGTTACGTAGTGGTAATTACGCATGCATACAGATAAAGCAAGGAATGCATTTTGAATGATCCATACATATGCTATTTGTTTCAACAGGGATTTATTACGAAAAAAGTTTAGGTTTCCACGGAAAAAAAATAACACCACAATCATGGCAAGTACAATGGATAAAACTAACATTTCGGCCCCGCTATGAACATATTCTACCCAATCGATATCAGTATTGTAAGCAAAGCCTAGCCAAACATAAAGTAAGTCGGAAATATTTACAAAAACCAATATTAGGTTCAGTATCGCAAGGCATAGCAAACCAGCTTTGTATTCGTATTTTAACCCCATATTGCCTAATGCTTGGTTGCCCAAAAAGAATCGTTTAAAATCATTAGCAAGACTTGGAGAACCATTTTTTTGAATCCTTTTTTTTCTTTCCAAATCATTTGTCTGCAATGCTTCCCTTCCCTCAATAGGAGCTTTTATATATCGTACCAATAAGCCTCCGGTAATCCATAAACCAATAAGTACGAAGAGCAGCCTTTCAGGTGCTATCCAGCTGGCTATTGATGCTAATCCGTAACCTATTTGAACGCCAATTTTATTGGTTACATCTGCAAATACCTTGTTTGCCATTTTATAGGTAAAAAAGAATACGATAGATATTAAAATCGGCAAAATGACAAATCGCATTCTTTTCAGCCAATTAGATGAACGCCCCTTTTTCGCCAATTTCAATTGTAGGTTTTTAAAGAAAGTTGGAATAAAGAATATAAAGCTTTGTAATATAGAGCCGCTTGCATAAAACGGGCTTCTATGATTGTACTGGCTATATGCGGCCAGTAAAATAACCGATATCACAAAAGAGATTTGGCTTAGTTGCGAGTTATTAATGATGAGTGCCGCCAAGCTCAGTAGGGTTGACACAGATAATATCTTTACATACCTGTTTTTCCA
>Ga0247739_10000675_pt1 | contig 12093 bp, 12 predicted proteins | sample UWRJL058202B2_FD_180943 | JGI IMG/M metagenome (GOLD analysis project Ga0247739, IMG submission 180943) | Plant litter microbial communities from Arlington Agricultural Research Station in Wisconsin, United States - UWRJ-L058-202B-2 | ecosystem: Environmental > Terrestrial > Plant litter >... | reverse complement strand
GTCTGGCGCAACGAGAAGCCCGGTCCCGGCCGCTTCCGCGAATTCGTCCAGTGCGACGCCGACACCGTGGGCTCGGACCGGCCCGAGGCCGACGCCGAGATCATCGCCATGGCCTGTTCGGGCCTCAAGGCCGCGGGTCTGGCCGAGGGTCAGGCGGTCATCCGCGTCTCCAACCGCAAACTGTTCGACGGCCTGTTCGACGCCGGCGGCATTACCGATCCCGTCCAGCGCCTGACCGCGCTGCGCGCTGTCGACAAGTTCGACCGTCTGGGCTGGGAGGGGGTCTCGGCCCTGCTCGGCGAGGGCCGGCTGGACGAGAGCGGCGACTATACCAAGGGCGCGAAGCTGCCGCTGGGCGTCGCCGCCACCATCGAAGCGTTTCTGGCCTCGGCCGGAGATGCGGCCCTGTCGCGCGCCGAAACGCTGGAGGCCGTGGCTCGCGCCGGCGGTCTGGGCGCCGCTGGCGAAGCCGCGCTCGAGGAACTGGCCGGGATTGATGCGGCCCTGAAGGCCATGGGTGTCGATCAGGCCTCGGTGAAGTTCGACCCGACCATCGTGCGCGGTCTGGAATATTACACCGGCGCCGTCTTCGAGGCCGAACTGTTGCTGGAGACGAAGGACGACAAGGGTCGGCCGATGCGTTTCGGCTCGATCGGCGGCGGCGGTCGGTATGACGATCTGGTCGCCCGCTTCACCGGCCAGTCGACCCCGGCGACGGGCTTCTCGTTCGGCGTGTCCCGTCTGGCCTCGGCGCTGAGAGCGGCCGGACGCGAGGACGCCTCGGTGCGCGGGCCGGTCGTGGTCATCGTCTTCTCGCAGGACGACATGCAGTCCTATCTCGACGCCGTGTCCGAGCTGAGGAACGCGGGCATACCCGCCGAGCTCTACCTCGGTCGGGCCGGTATGAAGGCGCAGATGAAATACGCCGACCGTCGTGGCGCTCCGGCGGCCATCATGCTCGGCGGGGACGAGATCGCCGCCGGTCAGGTGACCATCAAGGACCTCGACGCCGGACGGGCCCTGGCCGCCGGTGTGGCCGACAACGAGGCCTGGAAGGCCGCCCGGCCGGGCCAGGTCACGGTCGCCCGCGCCGCCCTCGTGCAAACCATTCGCGGCATTATCGAATAAGCTTCGATAAAATCCGCCTCCCCGGATGACTTATCGACGATCACTCATAAAAGTTTCGGTTTTTGCGTGACGGTTCATTGACGCCAGCCGGGCATCCGGGTCATTTGGCCTCACTCGAACGGCGCAACGCGGAAGCACAGCTGCCGGTCGGAGGCGTTTCGGGGAGGAAACGTCCGCTCCACAGAGAGCGTGAAAGCCCGCTGCGATGTATCCCCCGCAGCGGGCTTTTTCACGTCTGGAGCTCTGGTTAGTCCGCTAACGCTCGGCCCGCGGGGCCTCGCTGCTTGAGCGGGCTTTTCTTAGTGCGCTAACGCTCGCGACGCGGTCGCTCGCTGCCTGAGCGCGAAGCCGACAAGAAGCCCTCGACACCTTTTCCCTGCGCTCCAGCGCGCATCGAATTCTCGTCCGCCTGTAATTCGCCGCTCTCTTGCTCTATAGGGCACGCGCTCAAGCAGCGCGTCTCCGCGAGATGCGCGTTAGCGCCCCAACAAAGTCCCCAATGAAATTTCTCGACCAGGCCAAGATCTATATTCGTTCCGGCAACGGCGGCGGCGGCTCCGTCTCCTTCCGGCGCGAGAAATTCATCCCCAACGGCGGCCCCGACGGCGGCGACGGCGGCAATGGCGGCAATGTCTGGATCGAGGCGGTCGAGGGGCTGAACACCCTGATCGACTATCGCTACAAACAGCATTTCAAGGCCGGCACCGGCCATCACGGCCAGGGCCGCCAGATGCACGGCGGCAAGGGCGAGGACGTGGTGCTCAAGGTCCCGGTCGGCACCCAGGTGCTGGGCGAGGACAAGGAGACGGTCGTCCTGGACATGACCGAGGTCGGCCAGACCGAATGCCTGCTGCGCGGCGGCAACGGCGGCTGGGGCAATGTCCGCTTCAAGGGTCCGCAGAACCAGGCGCCGCGCTTCGCCAATCCGGGCCAGGAAGGCCAGGAGATGTGGATCTGGCTGCGGTTGAAACTGATCGCCGACATCGGTCTGGCGGGCCTGCCCAATGCGGGCAAGTCGACCTTCCTCGCCGCCGCCTCGGCCGCCCGGCCCAAGATCGCCGACTATCCGTTCACGACCCTGGCCCCCAACCTCGGCATGGTCGACCTGTCGCCGGGCGAGCGCTTCGTCATCGCCGACATCCCCGGCCTGATCGAGGGCGCCAGCGAAGGGGCTGGACTGGGCGTCCGCTTCCTCGGCCACGTCGAACGCTCGGCCTCCCTGATCCATCTGATCGACGGGACCCAGGAGGACGTCGTGGAGGCCTACCGGATCATTCGCGGCGAGCTGGACGCCTACGGGGAAGGTCTGGGCGACAAGGCCGAGATTCTGGCGCTCAACAAGATCGACGCCCTGACCCCGGAAGCCCGCGAGGAAAAGGCCGCCGAGCTGGAGGCCGTCGCCGGTCGCCGTCCCATGCTGGTCTCGGGCGTCTCCGGCGAGGGCGTGCCCGAACTGCTGCGCGCCGCCTGGGCCGAGGTCCGCAAGAACCGCGGTGAGATCGACGCCGACGGCGACGAGCGCGTCCAGCTGACCGAAGCCTGGCGGCCTTGATCTGACCACAGGCGGCCCGCGATAGTCTCCACAACCAGGGGGACACGATGGGCAGGACGTCATTGCAGCGATGGGCGCCGGTTGCGACGCCGTTCCTGGGCGCGCTGTTGCTGACGGCGTTTCAGGCCCAACCCGTCATGCCGATCCTGCCGACCGGGATCGCGTGGCTGATGGACGACGTCGAGGCGGCGCGGACCTTCGACTATTACGCCCTGAAGGCTGAAGGGATGGATCCGGCGGCCCTGAACACCCAGGCCGAGGCCTGGCTGAAGGTTCGCACCGGCGCCTCGCCGGAAGGTCGCGGCGGTCGGTGCGTCACCGAGGCTGAGCAGCTGGTGCTGACGGGCCTGAAGACCGCCGCAGATGCGCCGGACGAAGAGACCTGGCGCACGGATCGCGCCGCAGCCGACACGGTCGTCGCCGGGTGGCGGGCGTTCAGGGCCCGGGTGATGGCCGGCGAACCGGTCGCCGATCCCCCCTTCACCTATGTCGCCCAGCGGGTGGCCGGAATCGATGCGGCGCGCGATCCCCGCGCCCGCGACCTCTTGCGACGCGCGGCCGAGGACCAGTTCCTGCGCAACTCCGATCCCGACGACGCCCGTCAGGCCTGGGCCGCCGGGCTGACGCCGGGCGCAAAAACGCGGGTCTGGCGCGTGATCGGGGCCGAGACCTGTCGTCAGGACAGCGCAAACGCCGCCTGGCTGGACGAACAGATCGCCCAATCCGGCTGGTTCGACATCGCCACCTATGGCGAGACCGCCGACACCTCCGCCTGGCTGATCGCCCAGCACAACGACCGCAATCCGGCGTTCCAGCAGCGCGTGCTGGCGATCCTCGAACCCCTGGCCGCCAGCGGCGGGACCAGCCCGGCCAACCACGCCTATCTCCATGACCGGGTCGCGGTGAACACCGGCCGGCCCCAGCGCTACGGGACGCAGGGCCGGTGCACGGCGCGCAATGTCTGGACGCCGCGCGAGACCGAGGATCTCGACGGACTGGACGCCCGGCGCGTGGCGGCAGCCATCGGACCCATGGCCGACTACAGGAGCGGGATGGACAAACGCTGCGCCTCGTTCGAGGGCGGTTGAACGCAAAACCCCTTGTCGATCAGGGGCGACAGAGGCGTAACGGCGTGATAGCGCAGCCTTGAGCATAAGCCTGTCAGAGCCCTCCCCGCCTTGTCCTTCTTTCACGCCGGTCCCGCGCCCCGGATCTCCGGACCCCGCCACGGGGCGTTGAGGGATGGGCTGGGCCTGACGCGGGGCATGCGGGTCGGCCTGTTCGGCGGCTCGTTCAACCCGGCCCACGACGGCCATGCCCACGTCGCCGAAACGGCCATGAGCCGGCTGGGACTGGAGCGGGTGATCTGGCTGGTCTCGCCGCAGAATCCGCTGAAGGGTCGTCAGGAGACGGCGCCGCTGGAGGGCCGGATGGCCTCGGCCCGCGCCTTCGCCAAGGGGCCCGGCATGATCGTTTCGGACTTCGAGACCCGCATCGGCACGGCCTGGACGGTCGATACCCTCCGGGCCCTGAAGGCTCGGCATCCCGGGGTGCATTTCGTCTGGCTGATGGGCTCGGACAACCTGGCCAGCTTCCATCGCTGGAGGGGCTGGACCGACATCATGCGGATGATGCCGGTGGCGGTGATCGCCCGCCCGGGCTCCCTGCTGGAAAGCCGCTCGGCGCCCGCCGCGCGGCGGTTCGCCGGCGCCCGCGTGTCCGAGGCCGAGGCGCGCCGCCTGCCCGATATGGCGGCGCCCGCCTGGACCTATCTGACCGCGCCTCTGAACCTGAGTTCGTCCACGGCCCTGCGCGCGAAAGCCCGGGACGGGGTTCGCGAATCGATCTGATTCGGGGTCACGGCTTGAGTCGGGTGACCTCGGGGGCCATCTGTGCTAGAAGCCCTCTTTAGTCACCGCCCTGGAGCCCTCCGCTGACCCCCTCGCCCGCGTACGATACGCAAGAAGACGCCGTTTCCAACACGGCCCATGAGATGGACGAATTCGAGCCCATCCACTCTGAAGACGGGGACGACTCAGCAGGGTTTGACGGTCCGCGCGCGGCGCTGCCCGCCGGTTCGAACGCTCTGGAAAACGCCATCCTGGCCAAGCTGGATGACGACAAGGCGCTGGACATCGTCCTGATCGACCTCAAGGGCAAGTCGCCCATGGCCGACACCATGATCGTGGCCTCGGGCCGGTCGCACCGCCACGTCGGCGCGCTGGCCGACCACCTGCTGCGCACGCTCAAGGAACAGGGTCTGGGCAAGGCCAAGGTCGAGGGCCTGCCGCACTGCGACTGGGTCCTGATCGATTCCGGCGACGTGATCATCCACCTGTTCCGGCCGGAAGTGCGGATGTTCTACAACATCGAAAAGATCTGGGCCGTCGACAGCGCCCACCGCACCGCGACCAACGTCGCCGTCTGATCCCCGTTTCGGGGTGAAGTTATCCATCGTTGCGATTGGAAAGCCCGGGCGCGGCCCTGAAGCCGCGCTCGCGGACGACTATGCCCGGCGCGCCACCCTCGCGGGCAAGGCGCTGGGGCTCGGGCCGCTCGAACTGATCGACCTCGACGCGAAGAAGACCGGCAAGGGCCCCGAGGCCGAGTTGCTGCTGGCGGCGGCGGAGGGCGCGCATCTGATCGCCTGCGACGAGCGTGGCAAGACGTACAGCAGCCGCGCCTTCGCAGACCATATCGCCCTGTTGCGCGACCGGGGCGAGCGCAGGCTGGTCTTCGTCATCGGCGGGGCGGACGGGCTGGACAAGTCGGTGCTGGCCGCCGCCGGATCGACCCTGGCCTTCGGACCCCAGACCTGGCCCCACGCCCTCGCCCGCGCCATGCTGGCCGAACAGCTCTATCGGGCCGTGACGATCCTGGCCGGATCACCCTATCATCGGGACTGATCCGCCTCCCGAGCTCCGTCTGACACCTTGAAACGCCTTTTCCTTCTCGGCTGCGCCTTCGCGCTGGCGGCGACGCCGGCGGCGAGCCTGCGCGCGCGTCAGGAAAACGGCGAGCTGGCCGGCCTCCAGTCCGAATATCGCGACGAACAGGTCCGGGCGCGGCGCCTGAGGGCGGACGCCGCCGACGCGGCCGCCGAGATCGTCGATCTGGACCGCCAGCTGGCCTCCCTGCATCAGGCCGAGACCCACGACGACATCCAGATGGCCGCCCAACGGGCCCGGCTGAACGAGCTGAGCCGGCGGGAATCCGTTCTGCTGGTCGCCCTGGCCAAGGACCGGGGCCAGCAGGCGCGGCTGCTCTCGGCCCTGCAGATGATGAGCCGTGATCCGCCGCCGCCGCTGCTGATCCCCGCCGACAAGGCCGTCGACACGGTGCGCGCCGCCATCCTGATGCGGGCCATGACCCCCGAGCTGCAGCGCCGCACCCGGGCCCTGGTCGACCAGCAGACCGAGATCGCGCGCATCCGCCGCCTCGCCGTCCTGTCCAGCGAACAGCTGATGACCACCGAGAGCGCGCAGGGCGATCGGCGCGGCGAGATCGAGAACCTGTCGGCCCGCAAGGCCGCCCTGGTCGCCGTCCTGAGGGCCGACGCCGCGCGCTCCGAACGGGCCGCGAAGGTGCTGGAGGCCCGGATCCGCAGTCTGGGCGGAGAGATTCAGCCCCTGTCCGCCGCCGAGGCCGACGCCGAGACCGTGGTCACCCGCCTCCCCGGCGGCCGGTCGCGCCTGAGCCCGCCCACCTCCGGCGAGCCCGACGCCGTCTTCGGCCGAGGCTCGAGCGGCTGGCGCTGGCGCACGGGCGCCCGGACCATCACCGCCCCGGCCAATGCCGTGGTCGACTACGCCGGGCCGCTGAGCGGCTGGGGTCAGGTGGTCATCCTCGACCTCGGCCCCGGCTGGCGGGCGGTGATCGCGGGTCTGGACACGGTTTCGGTGGAGGCCGGCGGCCGGGTCGCGGACGGTCAGGCCCTGGGCCGTTCCGCCGACGACGGCGAGGTCTATTTCGAGCTGCGCCGCGACGAACGCCCGGTCGATCCCGCGCCCTGGCTGCGATAACCGGCGGTTCGGCGAACGCGAAACCGCTTTCCATCCGCCCCCGACGCTGATTTTATCCGGAGCAACCGTCGGCGCCACGATTTCGTCGTGACTTCGGCGCTCCTGACCCTGATACCGGACGCCTGAAGGCTTCGGCCCCCGAAGCCTTTTGAGACGACCGCGAAAGAGACCGAATGCGTAAACTGCTCCTCGCCGGCGGCGCCGTGCTGGCCTTGGGCCTGAGCGGCATGACCGTCGCCACCCAGACGCCCCGGAACGAGACCTTCCGGATGCTGCAGCTGTTCGGGGACGTCCTGGCCGTGGTCGAACAGGCCTATGTGGTTCCGGTCGACAACAAGAAGCTGATCGAGGCCGCGCTGGCCGGCATGATGTCGGCGCTGGACCCGCACTCCAACTATCTGTCGCCGGATGGCTATGGCGACCTGCAGGAACGCACCTCGGGCGAATATTCGGGCGTCGGCCTGACCATCACGGCCGAGGGCGGTCTGGTGAAGGTCATCTCGCCGATGGACAACTCCCCGGCCAGCCGCGCCGGGATTCAGGCCGGCGACGTCATCTCGGCCATCGACGGCCAGAACGCCGCGGGCCTGAGCGTCTCGGACGTCTCCAACAAGCTGCGCGGCGCCATGGGCACCTCGGTCAAGGTCACCCTGCTGCGTGACGGCGAAGAGGCCCGCGACGTCACCCTGGTGCGTGAGGTGATCAAGGTCGAATCCGTCACCGGCCGTCTGGAAGGCGACTTCGGCTATATCCGCATCTCGACCTTCAACGAGAACACCGGCCGCGAACTGACCCAGGTCATCACCCGGCTGAAGAGCGAGAAGCCCGGCATCAAGGGCTTCGTCCTGGATCTGCGCAACAACGGCGGCGGCCTGCTGACCGCGGCCATCGACGTCTCCGACGCCTTCCTCGAGCGCGGCGAGATCGTCAGCCAGCGCGGGCGCAAGCCAGACCAGATCGACCGCTATGCCGCCAAGCCCGGCGACCTGACCAACGGCCTGCCGCTGGTGGTTCTGATCAATTACGGCTCGGCCTCGGCGTCCGAGATCGTGGCCGGGGCCCTGAAGGATCAGGAGCGGGCGACGATGGTCGGCCTGACCAGCTTCGGCAAGGGCTCGGTCCAGACCGTCATTCCCCTGAACCAGGGCAAGGACGGCGCCCTGTCGATCACCACGGCGCGCTACTACACCCCGTCCGGCCGCTCGATCCAGAAGATCGGCATCGAGCCCGACCTCGAGGTCGCCCGCTCCGAGGCCGAGGGCCGCATCGTCTCGCGCTCCAGCTTCATCTATTCCGAGGCCGCCTACGCCACGGCGCTGGACGCCTCCATCGGGGCCGAGCGCAAGGGCGCCCACACCCCGCACGAAGCCCCGGGTCCGGACTTCGACAAGGCCAAGGACTATCAGCTGGAGCGGGCGCTCGACGTGCTGCGCGCCGGCGGCGACCTGACGAAGCTGGCGGCGGCCCCGACCGGGATCGTGGTCGACGACGGCAAGACGGAAACGGCGGCCAATGACGACGCGGCGCCCGCCCCGGACGCGACGCCCGACGCCAAGCCCGAAGCCGCTCCCGAACCCGCCCCGACGCCGCAGCAACGCCGCCGGTAGACCGCGAAGGCGGATAGAACCCCTCCGTCACGGCGCAAGCGCGCCGTGACGCCTCCCCACAGGGTGGGGAGGAGGATGGTGAACGGGCCGTTAGGGTTTCTTAACCGCCGCACGGCAGAGTGACGCCCGAGAAGGACCGCCCGTCGCGGTCCCTGACCGAGCGTCCTGTCGCCGTATGTTCGCCAAGAGAGAATCCGCCCTCGCCGCCGCCGCCGGAGCCGCTCCGGAAAGCAGGCTGCCGCGCCTGAGCCTGGCCCCGGTGATCGACGCCCTGAAGCGGCCCCCGGTCGCCGTCGGCGCGGCCGGCCTGCTGCTGCTCGGGACCGTGGCCCTGTTCCTGACGGTGCTGGGCGACCCCACCGCCGGAACCCCGACGGCCCGCGCCGCCCTGCATCGCGAAACCCACGCCGCCGCCGCCCCGGAAGCCCCCACGGGGCTGGAAGCCTTCGGCATGGGCGCCGACTGGGCCGCCTGGCAGACCCTGGGCGATCCCAACGCCGATCCGGCCTCCGGGGCCGCGGGCGGCGACGCCCTGATCACCCTGCCCGACGGCGCGACCGTCGCGGGCGGCGGCGGAGCCATCTCCGCGCCCAAACAGGCGCCCCAGCCCCTGGCCTCCGCCCCGATCGCGGGTCTGAGCCAGCCGGGCCCCAACGGCCCCCTGCCGACCATCGCCGCCGACGGCCGCGTCCCGGCCCAGGCCTATGCCCGCCCCTTCCGTCCGAACGGCAAGCCGCGCGTCTCCCTGATCGTCGGCGGTCTCGGCCTCAACGCCGTCACCACCCGCGCCGCGATCGAGCGACTGCCGGCCGAGGTGACCCTGAGCTTCGTGCCCTATGCCGACGGCCTTCAGGGCTGGATCGACCTGGCCCGCGCCCAGGGCCACGAGGTCATGATCGAGATCCCGATGGAGCCCTCGGGCTATCCGGACAACGATCCGGGTCCGCAGACCCTGCTGGCCTCGGCCACGCCCGACGACATCATCGCCCGGATGAACTGGCTCATGGGCCGCGCCACCGGCTATTTCGCGGTGACCAACTATCTGGGCGACCGGTTCGTGACCTCGGACACCGGCATGTCCGCCTTCCTCAGCGTGCTGCGCCAGCACGGCGTCGCCTTCGTCGACGACGGCTCGGCCCGCCGCAAGCCGGGCGCCTGGGCCCGCGCCAGCGCCGATTCCATCATCGACGAGACCCAGACCCCGGCCTTCATCGTCGGCCGCCTGAACGCTCTGGAGGCCCGCGCCAAGGCCACCGGCGCGGCTTTGGGGACCGGCTTCAGCTATCCGGTCACGGTCGAGGCCGCCGCCCGCTGGACCGCCGGTCTGGATGCGCGTGGGCTGCAGCTGGCTCCGGCCAGCGCGATGACGCAACGCCCGGGGCGGTAGTTGAGTGAAAAGTGCTAGGGAGCGAGGGGTGAGCACGACTGCATCTGTGCTTACTGTCCTGCGCTCACTTCTCGTTCACTAGCACTCCTTACGGATCCCATGCCCGACCTCTCCCGCTACCGCCCCAACGTCGGCGTCGTGCTGTTCAATGCGGACGGCAAGGTCTGGTACGGGCGTCGCCACGCCACCGAGGGGCCCTACAACTGGCAATTCCCGCAAGGCGGCGTGGACAAGGGCGAGGACGTCGCCGCGGCCGCCCTGCGCGAGCTGCAGGAAGAGACCGGGGTGACCTCGGTCGCGCTTCTGGGCCGCACCGAAGGCGAGATCCTCTACGACTTCCCCGCCGAGCTGATGGCGCAGCATCTGCGCGAGAAACGCAAGCCGTGGAACGGCCAGCGCCAGACCTGGTTCGCCTTCCGCTTCACTGGCGACGACGCCGAAATCGACCTGAACCAGCATGAGGAGGTCGAGTTCGACGCCTGGCGCTGGGGCGAGCTGTCGGAAGCCTGTGACCTGATCGTGCCGTTCAAGCGCGCCGCCTATGCGCAGGTGGTGGCGGCGTTCGGGACGTTCGCGGGCTAGGTTTTCCGCCTCAGCGCCAGCCTTGCCAGCCCCGCCAGGGCCACCAGCGCCCACGCGCCCTCCATCAGGGCCGCCGACAGGTTGAAGTCGACCGACAGGGACCAGAGGATCAGCAGGGCGCCGACGAGGTTCAGCGTCAGGGCCGGCCATTGTTTCGGGTCGAGCTTCCCGGCCGTGGCGCCGGCGTAGGCTATCAGGATGAGTACGACGCCGGCCACGCCGGCGACGTCGATGAGGGTCAAGGCCATGGGGGCCCTCCTTGCGCAGGAGCCGGGCCGTCCCGGGCTTTACGCCGGCGCGAGACCGGCGGCGAGGACGTGGCCCCATGAGACCCAGTCTAGCGCCCCGAACCGCCCGTTCAAGCGGCCTTGAGGGTGAGGATGACGATCTCGGGCGGGGCGCCGATCCGCATCGGCACGACCGAGGTCCCCAGACCGCCGGTCACGAAGAGATCGCGTCCGGCGACCTTATAGGCGCCGCAGGGCCACAGGGCCGCGCCCGGCGAGGCGCTGAATAGACGGCCGATCAGGGGCAGGGCGATCTGGCCGCAATGACTGTGGCCCGCGACGGTCAGGGCGACCCGCTGAGGGACCTCGGCGAACGGATCGGGCCAGTGGCTCATCAGGATCACCGGACGGCCCTCAGGCGCCTCGGAGAGGGCTTCCCGGACCGAGGTCTGCAGCAGGCGCGAACGCATGTCGGCGACCCCGGCGAGGGTGAAGGCGCCGCCCGGCCTCAAGAGGGGGACAGACCGGTTCTGGAGCAAAGGAATTCCGGCGGCTTCGAATGCGCGGTCCAGAGCGACCTCGTCGAACCAGCTGTCGTGATTGCCCAGCACCGCCCAGGTCCCGAGCGGGCTGCGCAGATCCCTGAAGGCCGCGACGCCCGCGATGATTTCCGCCCGATCTTCAGGCGAGCGGCGCCCGGCCGCCAGATCGCCGCCCGCATAGTCGCCGAGCAGAAGGACGATGTCGGGATGTTCGGCGTTCATCCGGGCGATGACGCGCCTGAGCCGGACGACGTCCATATGCGGGGCTCCGACATGGCTGTCGGAGATCAGGCCCATCCGCAGCGGCGGGCCGGACCAGGTCTCGCTCTCGATCGTGACCTCGCGAACCCTCAGGGTCTCGGGCTCGATGAAGACGGCCCAGACGCCCGTCGCCCATGGGGCAAGCGCCAGAATGCACAAAGCCGCCGTCAGGCGGGGCCTGCGGCGGCTTGTGCGCCGGGCGAACCCGGCAAGGATCAGAACGTACCCGAGCGCCAGCGCTCCGAGGAACCAGACGAGGCCGTTCGGCGCCGTCATGGCTGCATCAGGCGGCGGTCACTTCCGAAGCCTGTTCGGCCAGGATGGTCAGGCCGGCCGGGGTCACGTCGGCGAAGCCGCCGTGAACCTCGAACACGCGACGGGCCGAACCGTCGAACACCGTGACCGTACCCTCACGCAGGGCCGTCATGAACGGCGCGTGGTCCGGCAGGACGCCGAAGTCGCCTTCGACGCCCGGCGCGTCGACCTGATCCACGAGGCCCGAAAAGACCTCGCGTTCAGGCGCGACCAGCGAGAACTGCAGCTTGCCGGCCATGGATCAGGCCGCCTCGGCTGCGAGCTTCTGGGCCTTCTCGACGGCTTCCTCGATGGCGCCGACCATGTAGAAGGCGGCTTCCGGCAGGTGGTCGTATTCGCCGGCGACGATGCCCTTGAACGAGCGGATCGTGTCTTCCAGCGAGACGAACTTGCCGTCGGCGCCGGTGAACTGTTCGGCGACGAAGAACGGCTGCGACAGGAAGCGCGAGATCTTGCGGGCGCGCGAAACG
>Ga0247739_10000674_pt1 | contig 12115 bp, 8 predicted proteins | sample UWRJL058202B2_FD_180943 | JGI IMG/M metagenome (GOLD analysis project Ga0247739, IMG submission 180943) | Plant litter microbial communities from Arlington Agricultural Research Station in Wisconsin, United States - UWRJ-L058-202B-2 | ecosystem: Environmental > Terrestrial > Plant litter >... | reverse complement strand
AAGAAACTGAAGACGAGTTTTGGAAGATGGAAAACAATGGAGTGGCAGATAACTTCTTTACCTACCCTCTTGTCTTGGAAGTCAAGTCTTCCGTCGACTTTTCTAAAATCGATATACTAGCCCACTTTGATGCCCAAGTCATTCCAAAGTGGCGAGTTCAGCGATTGCTATTCCAGTTTGATGCTGTTCTACGACAATTGGTATTTGCGCAACAGTCTGGCGCATCCGAAAAGGTTGGAGATATACAAATCTTCAGCCCCGAGGACAAACAACTCCTTCAAGAATGCAACGGAAAGACACCAATATTCCTGGATTCAACGATTCACGAAGAGTTTGAGAAGATTGTAGTTACTCAGCCCCACGCCCCTGCTTTATGTAGTTGGGACGGCAATTTTAGCTACAGGGAAGTTCACGAAAACGCGACCCGTCTTGCGCACCATCTTATTTCTCTGGGTGTTGGCCCTGATACATTTGTTCCAATTTGTATGGATAAATCAGCTTGGGCAACAATTTCCATGCTAGCTATAATGATTGCGAATGGCGCTTATTCCCCGCTGGATCCGGCTGCACCTCTGGCAAGGCACCATGAAATGATCAGAGATCTTGATGCGAGTATTGTCCTCTGCATGCCGAAGTATGCTGAGAGATATCATGATGTTGTTGAAGATGTTGTGTCTATTGATGATGCATTTGTACATGGTCTGCCGGAGGCTCGCGATAATCCTCCACGCCTTGCAACTGGCAATAGTCCTGCATATGCTATTTTTACTTCCGGGTATGCTTATTAGCTCCTACTCAAGATTTATAATACTAATATTTAAATAGGAGCTCAGGCAAGCCGAAAGGTTGCGTTATCCAACATCGTGCAATTTGCACCAGCTCCTTGGCTATGAGAGATGCTATGCTTATGAAGAAAGATTCTCGTGTGTTCCAGTTTGCATCATACACGTTTGATGTCAGTGTTTTGGAGATGTTTACCACTTTAACCTACGGTGGATGTGTGTGTATACCGTCCGAAATGGCAAGACTCGGTGACATAGCCGGTGCTATCGCCATGCTCAATGTGCAATGGTCGTTCCTCACACCCTCCGTAGCAAACCTCTTTGAGCCATCCGCCGTTCCATCCTTGGAAGTACTTGTCTGTGGTGGTGAGGCGATGTCATTGGAAAACGTGGTAAAATGGGCACCTCATGTCACATTAGTGAATGGGTACGGCCCCACGGAGGCCTCTGTGATAGCTCTTTCGAACGATGCAGTCAGCCAAGAAAGAAATCCTGCAAATATTGGTCGCGCACTTGCAGGAAACTATGCCTGGATAGCAGACCCTTCTGATCGCGATCGATTAGCTCCCGTAGGATGTCCAGGAGAGCTTCTCTTAGAGGGTCCAATTCTCGCAAGGGAATATATCAAAAGCCCTGAAAAGACGGCTGAATCATTTATCAACGATCCATCCTGGGTTTCGCTATTCGGTAGATCGGACATAACTAGAAGACTATATGCGACTGGTGATCTTGTCCAATACAATGAGGACTTATCCATCTCATTCATTGGACGTAAAGATAATCAAGTAAAGCTCAATGGCCAGCGAATGGAATTGGGAGAAATTGAGAATGCCCTTGACATTGACGAGCAGATCAAGCATGCCCTCGTTGCGCTACCTAAGGTTGGCCACTTCAAGAAACGCCTAGTGGCCATTCTCTCTTTGACGGACGTTTCTTCTGAAGTTAACACGTCCAGTACATGCCAAATAGTGCAAGATGGACCCAGAGGCGCCAAGGCACGCTCGGAAGTTGCCAGAGCAAGAAGCCGTCTATCAGAAAGATTACCAGCTTTCATGATACCATCAACATGGATTGCTGTCGAATCCATACCACTTTTACCTTCTGGAAAACTCGATAGAAGAGGGGTTTTACAGTGGCTAGAGAGAATTGATGAAAAGACGTACGAGACTATCATGGAAGCCGACAATGACGAAGACGATTCCATACCAGCCACAGAAACTAGTCTGCTGCTTCAGCAAATATTCTGTCGTGTCCTCAATTTGCCGCTCCATCGGGTGAAATTAAGTTCTTCTTTCCTTTCCGCAGGAGGGGATAGTATTACTGCTATGCAAGTGATGGCGATGTGCCGAAAGGAAAAAATCAACTTCTCACTTTCGGAAGTTTTGCGCAGTAAATCTATCCATCAGCTTGCCGCAAGCGCAAAATTTGAAGGTGATAGAGTTTTCCAAGACGAGAAGTTAGAGGAGGAGTTTGAACTTTCTCCCATTCAGCAGCTCTACTTCCAGGCAAAATCTGCAGACCAACAGAAGCCAGACTCTAGATTTAACCAAAGTTTCTCTTTGCGGATCAGTCGGAGGATTGATACAGACAATGTCAAAGATGCTATCAACATTATCGTTAACCAACACTCGATGCTGAGAGCGAAATTCAAGAGGAGTCCTTCTGGAAACTGGCAGCAACGGATTACCAAGGATGCAGCAACATCTTATCGATTCCGTGTTCATGATGTAAATGATGCCAACGTGGTTGCTTCTTTCGTAGGTGACAGCCAAGCGACTTTGGACATTCAGGCGGGGCCCCTTTTCTCCGTGGACCTATTCAACATTGCCGGACATGACCAGATGTTGTTCCTAGCCGCACACCACTTGGTAATTGACATGGTAATATCCCTTCCCAACATTTTGTAGCCTCTTTCTCACGCTGCAACAGGTTTCATGGCGTATAATTTTAGGCGATCTTGAAGAACTCCTCAACGATGGGAAACTCACCTCTGACAAGCCATTGTCTTACCAAGTCTGGCTTACTATGCAAGCAGATCATAGTCAAAGCCTCGCTGCAAACAAGCGACTTGGTGTGCTGCCATTCAAAGTAGGACCTTCCCGGATAGACTACTGGGGCATGTTAGATCGTACCAATACTTACGGCGATGTCATTTCTGATTCCTTCGTTGTCGACAAACAACTTACAACTTTAGCGATGAGCGCAAGCAATATCAGTCTCCGCACAGAACCGGTCGAACTGTTCCTATCTGCGATAGCCCACTCATTTAGTCGTGTGTTCTTAGACAGAGATACCCCAGCTGTATATAATGAGAGTCACGGCCGCGAGTCATGGGACTCTGGTATTGATATCTCACGTACTGTTGGCTGGTTTACATCAATATTTCCGCTCCAAATAGATGTTGATACAGATGAGGACGATGTTATTGATACAGTCCGGCGAATCAAAGATATCCGTCGCAGAGTTCCAGACAATGGAAGACCATACTTCGCCCAACGTTTTCTAACACCTGAAGGAAGATCTGAATTCAAGAAGCACGATGGTACCATGGAGATAATTTTCAACTATTTGGGCAGAATGCAGCAGCTTGAGCATGATGATTCACTTTTGCAACAATGGACGTACCCCGAAAATAGGGAAGATGAGACTTTAGTGGCGGATGTTGGCAGACATGCTGAGAGATTTGCGCTGTTTGAAATCTCAGCATCTATTGTGAGGGATGAGATCCAATTCTCCTTCCTTTACAACAAGGATATGAAGCACCAAAAAGATATCCGGCGATGGATTATGGAATGTCATAGGACTTTGGAAGAAACAATCCAAAAGCTTGCCAGTATTAAGGATGAAGTTACGTTTACATTAAGCGACTTCCCACTTCTTCCAATCTCATACGATGGGCTTGAGAAGATCACAACCAAATCTTTGCCACAAGTTGGAATCGCCCCACAGATGGTCGAGACGATTTATCCCTGTGCTCCATTGCAGGAAGGTCTGATATTAAGTCAAATCAAGGATCCTAGCCTATATCACTTCCACGCTGTTTTTGAAGTCAATCCAGCCAGTGATGGTATTCCGATAGATGCCCAAAAGCTCATGCGGTCATGGCAGCGCGTGGTAGATTACCATGGAGCTCTTCGTACTGTCTTCGCCGATAGTGTCTACCGGGGTGACATTTTCAACCAGATTGTCGTCAAACAGACCGACAGTGGAGCCATAGCAATTCGATGCGATGAGTTCGAGGCTCTGGAGAAGCTAAGCAAGATCAGTATTTTGGATCATAATTACCAAAAACAACCTCGGTTACCACATCAGATAACAATCTGCGAATGTACCTCTGGGAAAGTCTACTTCAAAGGAGAGATTAACCATGGTGTCATTGACGGCTCCTCCGCAAATATCATGTTACGCGACTTGGCTGCTGCATATCATGGCACACTTCCTGATGCACCGGGCCCATCGTACGGAAATTATATTAGCCATATTAAGACCCTCCAGCACGGGTCTGGCAATATGTTTTGGAAGAATTATCTCGAAGGTGTTCGGCCATGCCACTTCCCTAAACTTAACAAGGAAGGGGCAAAGAAGCTTCTACATTCCGCACCCATGGACTTTGATCGCTTCCCCGAGCTCCAGGCTATGTGCAAGAAGATGAAAGTGACACTTGCTAATGTCATGCAAGCCGCCTGGGCTCTGTGCCTCCGCGCCTACACAAAATCTGAAGACATTTGCTTCGGATACCTAACTTCTGGTAGAGATGTTCCGGTACCTCATATTCAAGACACGATTGGAGCTTTTATTAATATGCTGGTCTGTCGAGTGAAGTTCTCGCAACAATCAACACTAAAGGAAGTATATCAGAAGGTACAGCAAGATTACATCGAGAGTCTGGAGTTCCAACACACCTCATTAGCACAAGTACAGCACGACCTTACCGGTGGCCAACCACTGTTTAATACTGCTGTCTCCATTCAAAAAGGTGCGGCTTCGGACGATGCACGAGATACAGATACTATTTCTTTCGACCCTGTTGCCGCTCATGATCCAGGAGAAGTAAGTTCATATTCTTCATTTAAAATTGATTACTAACTCCTGCTGAAATATAGTACGCAATAACTCTCAATGTCAGAACTTTCCTCAATGACGAAGGAATGGTGCTTAGATATTGGACCAACTTCATCTCTGATGAACAGGCAGCTATCCTTGCAAGTAGAATGTCGAAAGTACTTGAAGCTTTTGTCAACAAACCACATCAAACTGTAGAGGAACTTGATTTATCGGAAGGTTACAAGCCAAAGCCAAAACCCGTCGAGCAACCTGAAAAGCCAGAAGACACTCAACAACCGCCGATTTCAATCCTCAACTCTAGCGAGCAGCTTCGCAAAATGATCAGCGAAACAGTGCAGGAAGTCATTGCTCAGATGTTCAAATCAGGGACTCTGGTGAGCTATGGACAGCAAGATATCCAAGACACGATGAATTTTGTCAATCGCCAGATTATCCAATCACCGCAGCCAATCCAGGTTGCTCAGCCAATGATTGACTACTCACAGCTAACACCACCAACAAAGACCTCCAGCGCTATCAAGCCGAAGAAGACCATCCCTGCGGAATATATGAAGCCCGTTCTCCCACAAGATGACTTGGTGGAAAGAAAGCTACTTGCCATTTGGAGTGATCTGCTTCAGATCCCCGAGGAGACCATTAGAGGAGACGACAGCTTTTTCGCATTAGGGGGAGATAGTATCATAGCAAGTAAGTCCAGTAATCTTGAAAATCACTCAAATTGAAAAGGCTCTGACTCAGAACCTATTAGTGCAAATGGTGGGCATTGCCAGGGACGAGGATCTTGCTCTGACTGTTGCGAGTATATTCCGGCATCCAACCTTCGCTGACATGGCAACTGTCATTCGCTTAGCAGATGAAGCAAATGCACCTCTCGATGTCATCGGCCAGATCGATCAAGAAGAGTTCCGAGAGATCAGGGCACAGAAAATTCAGAATGCTCTCTATCAGCGATACTCTTTGCTCGAAGCTCCTAACGTTGATGCTTTCTTGCAAGACAATATATGTCCCAGGGTCACGACCTTCAGAGGTGGAATTGTTGACGTATTTCCAGTCACCGATTTCCAAGCTTTGGCTATTACTGGTACACTTATGGAGTCCAAATGGATGCTTAACTACTTCCATCTCTCGGGCGATGGGCCATTAGATCTGAAGATGCTTAAAATTGGCGTGAACAGGCTAGTTGACGCCTTTGATATTCTCCGAACTGTGTTTGTTCCTTATGGAAATAGATTTTTCCAAGTCGTTCTCCGCAAACTTCAGCCTACTTTCTCTGTCCATGATTGCGAAAACTTGGCTGAGTTCACCAGCTCTCTTCAACAGAGCGATCGAGAGAGCGGCCCTCGGCTAGGAGAGTCTTATCTCAAGTTTGTTGTTGCGAAGGAGAGAGGAAGCCTCCGTCACCGTATCATCATTCGCATGTCTCATGCCCAGTACGATGGAGTTTGCATGCCTACTATCCTAGCCGGCTTGCAGAAAGGTTATCAGAGCCAAGCTATCCCCGCCACCCCTTCGTTTTCTGGCTACGTCCGAGATGCTGCTAGGAAAACAACAGATGAACATTACGCCTACTGGAAGAAGCTTCTTAAAGGATCTTCGATGACGGAGATAGTACGCCGCCATGGTCCAAACTACAAACGTGGTGGTGAAGTTATATCCTTGAAGCGCAACGTGCGATTCTCATCTCTCGCCTCGAAAGCTATTACACCAGCTTCAATCATCAAAGCCGCATGGTCTTTGGTCTTAGCTACCGTTGCTGGCTCATCCGATGTCACTTTTGGAAATGTGATCAGTGGCCGAAATGCCGCAGTGCTTGGCATAGAAAACATAGTTGGCCCATGTGTAAATCTCGTCCCTGTTCGAGTTGCCTTCTTATCGGGTTGGACTGTACTTGATTTATTATACCACATTCAAGAACAACAAGTTTCCAACATGCCGTACGAGTCCCTTGGATTCAGAGAAATTATCAAACACTGCACCGACTATCCTGACTGGACAAACTTTTCCACAGTCTGCCAACACCAAAACATCGAACAGCAAGTCAAAATTGAGATTGGGGAGAATGATTACACACTTGGTGCCATTGGTTCTCAGGAAGACTTTGCAGATATCACAGTTCTCTCCACGCCTCAGGAAGATGACAGTATTGAAATCAGTCTCATATTCACCGAAAACAGCGGAATTACTACAAAGTTCGCAGAAGAGCTATTTGAAGAGTTGTGTGACACCTCAACCGCCTTCTCAGAAAACCCTAATACGCTACTGCCGAGTCCATCGGAGCTTTCCGCATTACCCCCTCAAACAGTTGACGACCCCAAGCCTATAGCTGACACCTCGCTCTCAACCAACCTGCGCGGTATTAGCCATGACGAGCTTCTCGCCTATAATGAGGTCCTTACCCGTGCCTGGCGGCGAATCCTCTGGGACAAATCAACCAGCGTAGCCGTCATTGATTTTGACTCCTCGTTCTACGAGCTCGGGGGCGATATCATTGGTATCGCTCAGGTCGCGAGTATACTCGAAACTGAGGGGTACAAGTTGAGAGTGGAAGATATGGTGGACCATCCACTGTTAGTAGAACAGCTTGCGTTGTGTGCGGTGTTTATGAAAGGAAAACGGGAGGAAGAGGCGAAAGAGATGGCTGGGCTTGCAGTGCCGGAGCCTGAGGAAGTTGTTCCGCAGAAAAAGGGCTTGAAGAAGGTATTAGGGAAGACTACGGGGCTGAAAAATATCTTCAAGAAAAAGAAGGAAGAAATCTAAGGAGGCCAGTATTGCAACTAGTGGCTAAGCTGTTCTTTATTTCATTTGTCTAGATATTTTGTCTATTGTGATGTAAGATTTACTATATAAGCTTGGATATTGGGAAATTGTTTGTTTTACTACTTTCGTAATGTTAGCTAGTGCCAAAACAAAATAAACTTATTCAAACGTGCAATTCCGGACGAGTTAATAATTAGCCTCTAACTTTGGCTTGCTGATTTAAGAACCCTCCTTAATAAAAGGCCTTTCGCGAGTGTTGGCGTCTTCCAATATTTCATAAATTAGCAGATGAGGATTTCATTTATCTACTATCTGTTCAATAAATATATATAGAAAAATCAGTTGCAATTCATTCCTGAGCATCCCTCTTAGTTCATGGCCTTAAAGAACAAATGTAGCACTTCTTAGAAAATAATTTCCATTAGGGGGAGGGTTTTTTTAATCGCACTAACAAAATATAAACCAAGCAATAGAGGCTACACTAATAGGAGAAATTCAAATTGTAAAGCAAATTTCACTATGACGATGCCATCAAAGATATCCACCTCGATCAACCAGATGTAGAGACTTGATCAGCTGTCAAACCTGTACCTTCACCTCTTCCTTGACCCTGCAAGCTGGTTGTAATTTCAGGCCAGAACTTGACTTCCGGCGAATATATGGGAAGCTTGTCATTATCTTCCGGAATTGTGACCTCATTGGACACCACAGCAACAGTCAAACCATCTACTGCACCACGATTTTCGAGTACCGTTCCATCTTTCTGTTCGGGTTGTGTTACTATGGCAGCTCCTCCGTTGTGAATGAGAAATTGAGCACCTACCTTGACAACTCTCCAATGCAGCTCTTTTGTTAAGTAAGGTACCACAGCCTCTGGACTCAAATCCTTGATGATTCCTGCTAAATATCGTTCCACAAGCGCAAGTGTAAGAGGAATTTGCCCAGTAACCTGTGTATGATCACGCTGGTCATCAACACATTTGGAACATCCGGTGTCTCTCGATTGGCCTAGAGGATCAAAGATTCCAACGTAAGTTGGTGAGGCTGCCCATAGTGCGACATTTGGCTCTTGAGGAGGACCTAAGAAAACATGAACAGAGTAAGCTCCATCTAATGTATGTTTCTCCGCTTTAATGTTTGTTAGCCACTCAAGGTATTTGTTGTTGGGGGCCAGGTCTTTCAAGAATGGCTTGGACTCTTTGAGTGATTCCTGGAGAAGATCTTCCTTCAATGGCAACTTCTTAATGAGTGTTTTGAGCTGAGCGTTAGTGGTAGAAAGCTTCTTGTGTACAATTTGATCGATGATGTGTGCCTGGGGTAAAAGAACAGCACCTGCGGTAGGAATCCCTTGCTTGCTCTGGCGAATGAATTTTACTATGGAACCATAAAGGTGGCCAATTTCTTTCATTAGAGCTGTTTTCTCATTTGGAGCCGTTGGGTATTTCAAGCCTGCAGTCTCTTTGTAGTTGTACCCAAATGAAGTAGTCGTCCGGACTGTTCTTGACGTGTACCAGGAATTCACATCGGGTCGGAAGGGGTAGAGGGGCGTATTCATTGTCTCATCAGTATTCCCTTGTAAAGCAAATGTTCCCCCAGATTTTCGAGGGACGATAAATGTTTTGACATCATTGTCATCCTCATGCAAGGCTTGCCAAATGTCATAGAGCCTATCAACATTTCTGCTTAAGGTTAACAGCGCAGTCAATTACCGGTTTTATGCTAAACTCGACTTACGCGTGATCTGATTTGCGTTAGAACAATTCTTTCACCGTTGAATGGTATGGTACTTACGAAGCCAGAATATAGGGTCGAAAGCAGACACTGCAATTCCTGACATGTGGCCACCTCCACCCATGTGATTATGAACTGCATTGTGTATATCCTCAAAACTTCCCCAATTTGGTGCGTCCACTAAAGTTGGTTTGCCATTCTCTGTTCTAAGTCTGTTTGAGCTGGCAGCATTGAAGGTGTTGTATCTCTGAAGAATATACACAAGGCGTTCTGATAAATTGTGCCCCGGAGTAAGCTGTGGCAAGCTGCCTCCGTGGTCGGGTGTTTTGTAGAATTCAGTCATTTCGCTCAGTATACTCTCTTTTTTGTTTTCAGCACCCACGACATCGGGATAACGGACAGTGGCTGTAGAGTTGAGCTTTAATTCAAGTCAGTATATTGTGTATTGTAGATGGGGGATGGTTATTGATTTAATGACAATAACAAATGAGGCTGTAAGTAGCAAGGCATAGAAATAGAACAGATAGTTAAGGACTTACTGTGATCTCACTCGGAGTGCCCCCGGGGAATGGGTATTCATACAGGGGATTGTACTTCTTCAATGGCGTCTCATTCTTCTTCTGCCAAGGAGGACCTTCCAAAACATAGTTAGGATCGAGAACCTCAGGAGGAACTATTAGCGAGTCTATCCTTGCCCAGTCCCAATAAGGTATTCGAAAATCTTCGGCAAATTTCAAGTATTTTTCTTTATCGGGGTGACCCCGAGCGGCAATGCCTTCGGCCACATCTTTCACGTGTGTGCGTAAGGTTGTCTTTATGAAGTCAGATATGTATGAGAGAGTAACTATAGACACACCTCAAACAGAGATAGATATGGGCGATGCCAGGTAAGAAACAAGACAGAAGTGTGTGTGCAAAATCCCGTTCCTTTTCGCACTTCTGGAATGTCCTTGTTCCCAAAGGGCCATGTTTGATATGGCCTACCATGTATCCCTTTTAAATTAGTTTTCAAACCAAACTTAGGCAGCAGGATTACTCACCTGCAATCTGGAAGTAAGATAACGGGTCATCCTTTCCTGTGTGATGGAATTTCTTGAGACCTTCAAGATAAAGGTATTTTTGCTCATCAGCTAAATCTGGGAAATTTTGTCGCAAAGGGATATTTTCTGCGATTTTTAGTAGATTACTCCTGAAGAAAGGTAAAAGAGCCACCTTTGGGGTCAACAGGGATTCCTTTGACCAAATACTTATTCCAATTAAACGCCATAGTTGCCGAGATATTTTCCTGAAAGTTTTGTCAGTGATTGGCGATGATTTGATATGATGATCTATCTAGCATGACTGAGGAGAAAGAAACATTTATACTAAAGCTCAAGAATACTCTCCTGACTCCTTCTCCATGCAAGTCAGCTGAGCGGAATATTAGGAGACATGGCTTGCTGGGCGTGCGGCTGCAGATGGCTTGGGGCCAAGGCTAAGATTTCGAAACTATCAAACCTAAATTCTGACCTCAGCTCAGCTCTCAGCTCAGCAATGTATGTATTGGGATTCGAAATTGTCAAAGTTTTAAAGACATTGCGGAACAACTTTTCTGGTTTCTTCAAATGTTTTAATGAATAACTAAAAGAAGAAAATCTCAACTGAGGAATGTTAGAACTCTCGCAATGTTAGTATATTCGTTCTACTTCTTTTTTATTCTTTAGTGTTACATGAGTGATACAACTTTTCATAACGAAGTTGTAGTACTGGTCGTAATTGAGATATAGAAGAAAGGTGCGCAGCGGGTTATGTTAAGGGGTTGTTTTAAAGAATACATCATTCCACATTTGAGTTGGAAAAGCAAAAGAATTGGAAAAATTGAGAGGCTGATGAAGTCAAAATCAGAGACTTGGCGGGAAGCTGCATACTATATGGGATAATGGGGCGCACCTTCACCTGCTGACACGTCTGACCAAAAGCAGAGGACTTGATTCACTTGGTCAATATGTGTCTTGCCCAGGACTTGCCATATAACCATATGTCTGATGTAAGTGACTCTTCCTTTTACTCGCCTACCCAATTGCTTAGATCGTTCCTTGTGCATCTCATTACAACGACACATGTCACCTGTCATAACTTCTAACAGCGATTTGTTGATTAACCAGCACGAATAAGTTGACAGAAAGGAGAGATACTGTGGCAGTCATAGCACTTTTCACCGGTAACGCTTTATCGCATATATCCCCGCCCTTCTGTAACAGTCGTGGCGTAATGGTGATAGGTGGATTGCCGAATGGCAGCCGCTTCCATCCACAAGCAATACGTTAATACACCAGTCTCGCAAGCTACTAAGACAATATTTATTGATACTGTCTCGGCCAGATTAAATCAAAAGAAGAGATATGACCTATCAATTTCCGAGAGCGAGAAAATAATCATCCTGGTGATTTCCTGAGACGTCCTTGCGTTTGGGGATAAACTACTACCATGGGTCACGTGCTGATCTCTTCATCGTCTCGTCTAAAGAGTTCTTGAACCAACTCCCATAACTTACCAGGCTTACCTTCTTCGGTATGGTTGTAGTTCCATGGCAATTATATCAAGACTAGAAGCGGTCATTTTATAGTGACAAACACTTGGACATACTGATCTTCCTGCATTTCCGAACGAAGCTCCCGCGACCCATCCTTTGATGAGCACTTGAATGCCCTAATACGCTGGATTGCAACAATTTTGAGCTTTAAGCTAGAGGATGGTCACCAGATTTCCAATGGTATTTGCAGCAAATTGAAAGTTTCGTC
>Ga0247739_10000673_pt1 | contig 12117 bp, 9 predicted proteins | sample UWRJL058202B2_FD_180943 | JGI IMG/M metagenome (GOLD analysis project Ga0247739, IMG submission 180943) | Plant litter microbial communities from Arlington Agricultural Research Station in Wisconsin, United States - UWRJ-L058-202B-2 | ecosystem: Environmental > Terrestrial > Plant litter >... | reverse complement strand
AATTGACTTAGGAGTAACAAATGACTATCAGAGTGGCAATTAACGGTTATGGTCGTATTGGTCGCAACGTACTGCGTGCTTTATATGAATCAGGCAAGCGCGAAAAAATTCAAATCGTTGGTATTAATGACCTCGGTGATGCTCATCTGAATGCTCACCTTACCAAATACGATTCCGTGCATGGCCAATTTAACGGCAGCGTGAAATTTGAAGGCTCATCAATGTTTGTGAATGGCGATGAGATTCGTATTACCGCCGAACGTGATCCAGCTAAATTGCCTTGGGGCGAGCTGAACGTAGATGTTGTTTATGAATGCACCGGTATATTTACTAGCAAAGAAAAAGCAGGCTTGCACTTGGCTGCTGGCGCTAAGAAAGTGATTATTTCTGCTCCAGGTACTGATGTGGATGCCACCGTTGTATTTGGCGTGAACGATAATGTATTGAAATCTACCGATACCATTATTTCTAATGCATCTTGTACCACCAATTGCTTGGCGCCAATCGCGAAAGTTTTGAACGATAACTTCACTATTGTTCAAGGCTCCATGACTACCATTCACTCTTATACTAACGATCAAGTGTTGTCGGATGTATTCCACAAAGACATTTACCGCGCTCGTTCAGCGACTCAATCGATGATTCCAACCACCACTGGCGCTGCAAAAGCGGTAGGGTTGGTGTTGCCAGAATTGAAAGGCAAGCTAGATGGTATTTCAGTTCGTGTTCCAACCATCAACGTATCTTTGGTTGACCTGAACGTATTGGTAGAAAAAGACGTCTCTGTTGAAGCTGTTAATGCAGCCATGAAAAAAGCTGCTGAGTTGGAAATGCCAGGTGTATTGGCTTTCGTTGATGAACCTTTGGTTTCTATCGATTTCAATCATAACCCACACTCTTCGAACTACGACTCTTTGCAAACCAAAGTGTATGGTAAGTGGGTAAAAGTATTGAGCTGGTACGACAACGAGTGGGGTTTCTCTAACCGCATGTTGGATAACACTCTCGCATTGATGTCAGCCAAATAAAAAAAGAGAAAATCAATCATGTTAAGACGTACAAAAATCGTTAGTACCCTTGGCCCTGCTTCAGAATCACCAGAAGTTCTGGAACAACTGATTTTGGCGGGTGTTAACGTCGTTCGTTTGAATTTTTCGCACGGCTCGCCTGAAGATCACAAACGCCGTGCAGAAATGGTTCGTGAGATCGCAGCCAAGCACAACAAATACGTTGCTGTGCTCGGCGATTTGCAGGGCCCAAAAATTCGTGTAGCGCGTTTTGCCCAAGGCAAAATTCACCTCAATGTGGGCGACAAGTTTGTGCTTGACGCCACCCTTGAGCGCGATGCTGGCAACCAGGATCAAGTCGGCATTGACTACAAAGAATTACCTAACGATTGCGTCCCTGGCGATATGTTGTTGCTAGACGATGGCCGCGTCGTGTTGAAAGTTGACCGCATCGAAGGCCCTCGTATTTACACTACAACTGCTGTTGGTGGTCCTTTGTCGAATAACAAAGGCATCAACCGTCAAGGTGGTGGATTAACGGCACCGGCGTTGACCGAAAAAGACATGGCTGATATCAAAACCGCTGCCGAAATTGATGTGGATTACCTAGCTGTATCTTTCCCGCGCAGCGCAGAAGATATGAACCTCGCTCGTCGTTTGATGGAAGCAGCAGGCGGCAAAGCAGGTTTGGTTTCTAAGATCGAGCGTGCTGAAGCCGTAGCGGATAACGAAACGCTCGATGACATTATTCGCGCATCTGACGCGGTAATGGTTGCTCGCGGTGATTTGGGTGTTGAGATTGGCGATGCAGCTTTGATCGGTGTGCAAAAACGCATTATTGAGCGTTCACGTGCATTGAATAAAGTGGTTATCACCGCGACCCAAATGATGGAGTCCATGATCAATAGTCCACTGCCAACTCGCGCCGAAGTTTTCGACGTGGCTAACGCCGTGTTGGACGGAACTGATGCGGTGATGTTATCTGCAGAGACGGCCGCAGGTAGTTATCCTGTGCAAACCGTTGAAGCTATGGTACGTATTATTCTCGGTGCGGAACAGCATCCTACGGCCAGCTTTGATAAATACCGTATGGATGAACATTTTAGTTCCATCGACGAATCCATCGCATTAGCTGCTATGTTTACTGCAAACCATTTGGCGGGTGTAAAAGCTATTATCTGTTTGACAGAATCCGGTAGCACTCCGCGTTTGATGTCACGTGTTGGTTCGCAATTGCCGATTTTCGCGTTCTCTCGCCATGTGAGCACACAACGTAAGGTTGCGCTTTATCGCGGTGTTTACCCAGTCGCTTTTGATACCGCTGTTGTTCCTTGTGCGGAAGATTTTGATCGCGCGGTGAATTTGTTGAAAACAAAAAATATTTTGGTTGACGGTGATTTAGTGATTCTTTCGAATGGTGATACCACTGTTCTTGGTGGCACAAATACCATGAGAATCTTGCGTGTGTAAGTGTAAGATTTGCTAAAAAAACGGCAGCAAGTCTGCCGTTTTTTTATGCCTGTCATTTTTTAAATTTCGTTTGGTACTTCAAAAAAATGAAAAAGCATCTCGCTAAAATCATCACTAATTTATTAGTTTTGCTCGCTATTTCGCCGGCAAATGCGTTGGAGATTACTGGTGAATGGCAACAGGGCGCAGTGCTTATTGGTCAAGTACCTAAGGGTGTTACCGTCGAGTATAGCCAACGAAAATTGCAATTAGCCCAAGACGGAAAATTTGTAATTGGTCTCGGGCGTGACGCTCCTGCAACAGCAGTGATTACTACAATTTCTCAAGGCAAGAGAGAAGCGCACCAATTTACTGTAAAAGCGCGTGAATACAATATCCAACGTGTTGAAGGGGTTCCACAGGCGACTGTTGAACCTTCAAAAGAACAAACAGAGCGCATAGCTCGCGAAGCTGCACTCGTAAAAAAAGCACGTAAAGTAGATTTGCCGCTGAATTTTTTTGCACAAAAATTTCAATGGCCATTGGTCGGGCCTATTAGTGGAGTTTACGGTAGCCAGCGCGTTTACAACGGCATACCTGGAACGCCCCATGTGGGGCTAGATATTGCAAGGCCTGTAGGCGCACTTGTTAAAGCACCGGCGGGCGGCACAGTGACGCTTGTTCATGCAAATATGTTTTTATCCGGCGGCACACTCATCATTGATCACGGTCACGGTTTGTCATCGACGTTTATTCATTTGAGCAAAATTCTTGTCAAAGAAGGCGATAAAATTTCTCAAGGGCAAGATATAGCGTTGGTCGGTAAAACGGGCCGAGCTTCTGGTCCACATCTGCATTGGGCGATGAATTGGTTTGAAGAGCGTGTTGATCCGCAATTATTGGTTGAGCATCAAGAGTAAACCTGAGTGATAATGCTAATTTGCAGATGCTTTTGTCCAACTGATTACAGCTTCTATAGAGACACGACAGGCGTCAGCGGTTAATATATCGGCCCTGATTTGGCTATCGACAGAGTTGATTTATGATCGACAAAAAATTACTCAGTATTTTGGTGTGTCCGGTTAGTAAAGCCGAACTAGAATATTTTCCGGAACAGCAGGAATTAATTTGCTGGACGAGCGGATTGGCGTATCCCATTCGTGATGGCATCCCCGTTATGTTGGAAAACGAAGCGCGCAAAATTAGCCTCGAAGAAAAAGAACAGCGCCGGGCCAACAAAGAACAGCATCAAGCAACTCAATAATTGGAAGATTTATGAAGAGCGCAGAAATACGCGACGCCTACCTCAAGTACTTTGAAAGTAAAGGCCACACCATTGTTCCTAGCAGTTCTCTGATTCCAGGGAATGACCCGACGCTATTATTTACCAACGCCGGGATGGTGCAGTTTAAAGACGTATTTCTCGGCGGCGACAAACGCCCCTACACCCGTGCGACTAGCTCGCAACGCTGCGTTCGCGCAGGTGGTAAACATAATGACTTGGAAAACGTTGGTTACACGGCACGGCACCATACTTTTTTTGAGATGCTTGGCAATTTCAGTTTTGGCGATTACTTCAAACGCGATGCAATTATCTACGCATGGGAATTTTTAACTTCCAAAGACTGGTTAAATATTTCCGCTGAAAAACTTACCGTTACAGTTTATGCATCAGACGACGAAGCCTACGATATTTGGGCCAACGAAATAGGTGTTCCCACTGCGCGTATTATCCGCATTGGCGACAACAAAGGTGCGCCTTACGCGTCTGACAATTTCTGGGCGATGGGCGATACCGGCCCTTGCGGTCCTTGCACCGAAATTTTCTATGATCACGGCGCTGATATTTGGGGTGGCCCCCCAGGTTCGCCAGACGAAGACGGCGATCGCTTTATCGAAATCTGGAACAACGTGTTCATGCAATTCAACCGTACTCCAGACGGTGTTTTGCATCCTCTACCGGCTCCATCGGTAGATACTGGTATGGGGCTTGAGCGTATTTCTGCGGTTATGCAGCATGTTCATTCGAATTACGAAATCGATTTGTTTCAATATCTTTTGAAAGCTGCTGCGGATGCCACTGGCAATCGTGACTTGGAAAATAAATCGCTCCGCGTAATTGCCGACCATATTCGTTCATGCGCATTTCTCGTCACCGATGGTGTTACGCCATCCAATGAAGGTCGAGGTTATGTATTACGCCGTATCATCCGTCGTGCAATCCGTCATGGTCATCAACTTGGCCAGAAGCAACCTTTCTTCCACAAACTTGTAAAAGCGCTTGCTGAAGTTATGGGTGATGCTTATCCAGAACTTATTAAAAATCGCGCGCACATTGAGCGCGTACTTCTTGCGGAAGAAGAGCAATTTGAAAAGACTTTGGATAAAGGCATTAGTGTTCTGGAAGATGCGCTCAGCAAAATTTCCGGTACCGAAATTCCCGGTCAGGTTGTTTTCACTCTTTACGATACCTACGGTTTTCCGCTCGATCTACCAATGACATAGCACGCGAAAAAGGTCTCACGATTGACCTTGCAGGCTATGAAACCGCAATGAACGAACAGCGCACTCGTGCACGCGCGGCAGGTTCGTTCAAGGTTGATTACACCGCTGCTGGGTTGGAATTACCGGTCAGTGAATTTACGGGATACAACTCCTTAGCAGAACAAGGGAGGGTAGTTGCGCTTCTCAAAGACGGCGCTAAAGTCGAGCGCTTAAGCGAAGGCGATGACGGAGCTATAGTGCTGGACCAAACTCCTTTTTACGCAGAGTCAGGCGGCCAAGCGGGCGATACGGGCTATCTAACCGCTGGAGCAACGCATATTGAAGTTCGTGATTGCCACAAGCAGGGCGCAAGTAATTTGCATTTGGTGCGTGTATTAACCGGCGCTATCAATATTGGGGATGAAGTATTGGCGGTGGTTGATCCTGGCGTACGTCAGTCAACCGCACTCAACCACTCCGCTACTCACCTATTGCACGCAGCCTTGCGTAAAATCCTGGGTGAGCACGTTACGCAAAAAGGTTCTCTGGTAGATTCCGAGCGTTTGCGCTTTGACTTCTCGCATTTTGAAGCCGTTTCGCATGAACAAGTAAAAGCCATTGAAAATCTGGTGAACGATCAAGTCCGTATAAACTCATCAGTTGCCACTGAATTGTGCAATATGGAACAGGCTAAATCCAAAGGCGCTATGGCGTTGTTCGGCGAAAAATATGGTGACAGTGTTCGTGTGTTGACCATGGGTGACGGCTTTTCTGTGGAGTTATGTGGCGGCACTCACGTGCAGCGTACAGGTGATATAGGTTTGATCCGAATCACTTCTGAGTCTGGTGTCGCTGCAGGCGTACGTCGTATCGAAGCGGTTACTGGCGCTAGAGCATTAGCTCTATTTGATAAAGTTGAAGAGCTGGTCGATGCAAGTGCGCGCGTCTTAAAAGCCAACCGCGATAATTTGACCGAGAAGCTCGAACAATTAGTAGCTCAGAATCGCAAGCTTGAAAAAGATCTGGCGGCACTTAAGACCAAACTTGCTACTGCGGGTAGTATTGATCTGTTGGGTCAGGCGCAGGAAGTTGCAGGCATTAAAGTTTTGGTATTGAATCTGGAAGGCGCCGACTCCAAATCGCTGCGCGATAGTGTTGATCAATTTAAGAATAAACTCGGCACCTCCGTTGTTTTATTAGCTGCGGTTGAAGACGGAAAAGTTGCCTTGGTTGCTGGCGTTACTCAGGATGCTACCAACAGGGTTAAAGCGGGCGACTTAATGCGCTTTGTTGCCGAGCAATTAGGTGGTAAGGGCGGTGGTCGTCCAGATATGGCTCAAGGCGGAGGAACCGACGTTGCCGCGTTGAATGATGCGCTTGAATCAGTATTACCTTGGGTAAAATTACAGTTAAGTGTTGCGGCGTGATAAAAAGTTTAAAAAAGTGTGAATTCTCAGCTTTTTCATCCTTTTGAGTTAACTTTTCGTGAAAACTGGTGTTTAATTGCCCGCCGTTTTGTGACCTGGTCGTTGCCAATAGGCGACAGTCCAGATTTTTAGAATATTCAACTGCCATACAAATAATTACTGGTAGATATAGTCTGTAAAGGATAGGTTGTAATGAGCTTATTGGTTCAAAAATACGGTGGTACATCGGTAGGCTCTATAGAGCGTATTGAGCAAGTTGCCGACAAAGTCGCCAGCTTCCGCGCACAAGGCCACGATATGGTGGTAGTACTTTCCGCGATGAGCGGTGAAACGAATCGCTTGATTGGATTGGCAACACAAATTCAATCTACGCCCGATCCACGTGAATTAGATGTGTTGGTTTCGACTGGGGAGCAGGTGACTATCGCTCTTCTATGTATGGCGCTGAAAAAGCGCGGTGTAGATGCCCGCTCTTATACGGGTGGTCAAGTCCGAATTATGACGGACAGTTCTTTCACTAAAGCTCGCATTCAATCAATTGATGAAGCGAATATGCGCGCTGATCTAGACGCAGGACGTGTTGTAGTCGTCGCCGGTTTTCAAGGCGTTGATGAGAATGGAAACATTACTACCTTGGGTCGCGGCGGTTCAGATACTACCGGTGTGGCACTAGCGGCTGCACTTAAAGCCGATGAATGCCAGATCTATACCGATGTAGACGGCGTATACACCACAGATCCTCGAGTTGTGGAACGTGCACGTCGCCTTGAAAAAATTACCTTTGAAGAAATGCTGGAAATGGCAAGCCAGGGTTCTAAAGTATTGCAAATTCGCTCCGTAGAATTTGCAGGTAAATACAAAGTTCCACTGCGTGTGCTTCACAGTTTCAAAGATGGCCCTGGAACCCTGATTACCCTCGACGAAGAAGATTCAACTATGGAACAACCAATTGTTTCCGGTATAGCATTTAACCGTGATGAAGCCAAAGTAACTGTTGCTGGCGTACCTGATGTGCCAGGTGTAGCTTCAAAAATTCTCGCGCCCATAGGTGCGGCCAATATTGAAATAGATGTGATCGTACAAAACGTAGCAGCGGATGGCACTACCGATTTGACCTTTACTGTGCACAAAAATGATATGCAAAAAGCCGTTGACGTACTTGGCGCTGTTGCTAAAGAAATAGGCGCACGCGAAGTTCGTAGTGATGATAAGGTGGCTAAAGTTTCTATAGTGGGTGTTGGCATGCGCTCGCACGCGGGCGTTGCTTCAAAAATGTTTACTGCTTTAGCGGCAGATAACATCAACATTCAAATGATCACAACATCTGAAATTAAAATTTCGGTGATCATTGATGAGCGTTACTTAGAGCTGGCTGTGCGCAGTTTGCACACCGCTTTTGGTTTGGATGCCGAACCGACAGAAAGCAGAGTGAGGGGCTAGGCTTAATAATCTGTCGGTTTTGTTATGGTAGTTAAATCTCTGGCGGCGCATGCCGTAGAGAAAATGTTCGGGGTTTCTTCCTTTTCGCGAAAAGTAGTCAATACTTAGCTTGGGCATCTTGCCAAAAGCCGCGACAGGGGTTAGTCGAGAGACGAAGAGAGGCTGGGAGCCTTGATTCGTACTCTTACAGGATGAGTGAAGGAGATTGAAATGTTAATTTTAACTCGCCGTATTGGTGAAACTTTGATGGTTGGTGATGAAGTCACTGTGACCGTTCTTGGTGTAAAAGGTAACCAGGTTCGTATCGGTGTAAATGCGCCAAAAGATATCGCCGTTCATCGCGAGGAAATTTATCAACGTATTCAGCGTGAAAAGCAAAATTCTGACGATCAAAACTAGTCTGAATTTTTTCTACCTCGCCGATTATTATAATAAATTTTCGTCTGAACGTTCTCGCGGTAGCAAGGTGCAAGCCTCTACCGCGTAGTTTCCCTCCTGTGTTGTTTCCTCTGTGTTTACTATTCAATCAATTTGATTGTTTAATCGAAAATGCATTTTAGAATGTGCGTTCGTTAGCTATTAAATTGGGTTTAAGCCTTTGATTTTTTTTGAAATATGATATTATGCCGCTCCTACCGAAATGGCAGCTTAATAAGTTTTTATTTCAGTAGTTTACGGTGAGGTGGCCGAGTGGCCGAAGGCGCTCCCCTGCTAAGGGAGTATACCCTTTAAACGGTATCGAGGGTTCGACTCCCTCCCTCACCGCCATTATTTAAAATAAAAAAGCCCACGTGAAAACGTGGGCTTTTTTATTTTTTGTTATTTCATTTATTAAAAATAAAATTGATTAGCTTACCATTAGTTATCTACTGCCATCCTCGCAGCTCCACTGAGTCGCGGGGATGACAATAAAGAAAAAATATTTACAGCGCGCTAATTTTTTGAATTTGCTCGCGTAATTTTTCCACCGCAATTTTATGCTCTGCAACACGCGCACGCTCTGCCGCAACAACCGCTTCAGGTGCTTTGGCAACAAATGCTTCATTACTGAGTTTGGTTTCAGTGCTGGAAATATTCATCTCCAGTTTAGCGCTTTCTTTTGTTAGGCGCGCAATCTCGGCATCTTTATCAATGATGCCTGCCATAGGTACTAGAATTTCCATATTGCCCACTAAAGCCGTTGCCGACATAGGCTCCAGATCACCAGCGCTCAACCAGGTCACGCTTTCCAGGGATGCCAATTTTTTCAAAAATTGCTGATTGTTTTGCAAGCGTTGTTGATCTTCTGCAGAACCATTTTTAAACAGCACGGGCAAATCTTTCGCAGGAGAAATATTCATTTCGCCGCGGATACTACGTACACCCAAAATTACAGCTTGTAACCATTCGATATCGTTTAGTGCTTGTTGATCTATTTTGCTGTCGTTTGCTTCAGGAAAGCTTGTGAGCATAATAGTTTCGCCTACAGCACCGCTGAGTGGTTTGATAGTCTGCCAAATTTCTTCTGTGATAAATGGCATGAGCGGATGCACTAATCGCAAAATGGCTTCAAGCACGCGAACTAGTGTGCGACGAGTTCCTTTTTTCTGTGAATCAGTAGCATTAGCATCAAACAATATTGCTTTGGTTGCTTCGAGGTACCAACTGCAATATTCACCCCAAACAAATGCATGAATTGCTTGAGATGCTAAATCTAAACGATAGCTATCTAAACTTTCCGATACTGTTTTTTCAGCAATTTGTAATTTGCTAATAATCCAGCGATCACCTAAAGATAATTCATAATTAGTAGAGCCATCTTGTCCGCAATCTTTATTTTCACATTGCATTAAAGTGAAGATCATTGCATTCCAAATTTTATTGCAGAAATTACGATTGCCTTCAACACGACCCATATCAAATTTAATATCGCGACCGGTTGATGCAAGCGAGCAAAACGTAAAACGCAACGCATCTGTTCCGTAAGCTTGAATGCCTTCAGGGAATTCTTTGCGCGTTTGTTTTTCAATTTTCGACGCATCTTTTGGATTCATTAAGCCTGTAGTGCGTTTTTGCACAAGAGTTTCTAAATCAATACCGTCGATAATATCGAGTGGGTCGAGCACATTGCCTTTTGACTTCGACATTTTCTGGCCTTGACCATCTCGCACCAAACCATGAACGTAAACGGTTTTAAACGGAATTTGCGGCGTGCCATCTTCATGCTTAACTAAATGCATGGTTAGCATAATCATGCGCGCAACCCAGAAGAAAATAATGTCGAATCCAGTTACCAACAAATCGGTCGGGTGGAATTTTTTTAAAAATTCAGTGTGTTCAGGCCAACCTAAAGTTGAGAAAGTCCACAAGCCTGAACTAAACCAGGTATCCAAAACATCTTCATCTTGATTTAATGATATTTCATCACCGAGATTATACTTTGTGCGAACTTCAGCTTCATTTCGGCCAACATAAACTTTTCCACTCGCGTCATACCATGCAGGAATACGATGTCCCCACCATAATTGACGGCTAATACACCAGTCTTGGATATCGCGCATCCAGGAGAAATACATATTCTCATATTGCTTGGGCACAAATTGAATACGACCATCTTCCACCGCTGCGATTGCAGGTTCAGCCAGTGGTTTGGTGCTTACATACCATTGGTCTGTTAACCAAGGTTCAATCACAACGCCCGAGCGATCACCACGCGGAACTTTTAATCCGTGATCATCAATTTTTTCAAGCAGACCTGTGGATTCAAATGCGGCGACAATTTGTTTTCGCGCTTCGTAACGATCAACTCCTGCGTACTCATTTGGCAATGAATTATTTAATGTCGTATTTAAGGTGCCATCGAAATTAAATGTCTGTGCAGTGCCTAAAATAGCTGCGTTTTTATCGAGCACATTGATCAATGGTAAGTTGTGGCGTTTACCAACCTCGTAGTCATTAAAATCATGTGCAGGAGTAATTTTTACGCAGCCGGTACCAAATTCGCGATCAACATAATCATCTGCAATAATTGGAATTAAACGACCAACCAAAGGTAGTTCAACAAACTTACCGATCAAAGATTTGTAGCGCTCATCTTCTGGGTGAACCGCAACGGCACTATCGCCCAACATAGTTTCAGGCCGAGTAGTAGCAACAACTAAATAGCTTTTACCGTCGGCAGTAGTGGCGCCATCAGCTAACGGATATCGTAAATTCCACAAGAAACCTTTTTCATCGTGGTTCTCTACTTCTAAATCAGAAATCGCGGTGTGCAGTTTAGGGTCCCAATTCACCAACCGTTTACCGCGATAAATTAATCCATCATCAAACAAGCGCACAAAAGCTTCTTGAACCGCTTTGGATAATCCATCGTCCATGGTGAAGCGTTCTCGGCTCCAATCTACCGACGAGCCGAGGCGACGAATTTGACGAGTAATAGTGCCGCCGGATTGTTCTTTCCATTCCCACACTTTTTCAAGAAATTTTTCGCGGCCAAGGTCATGTCGGCTAACACCTTGTGCTGCAAGCTGGCGTTCGACAACCATTTGCGTGGCAATACCAGCATGGTCAGTACCTACTTGCCATAGTGTGTCGTCACCTTTCATACGGCGGTAGCGAATCATGGTATCCATAACTGCATTATTAAAACCGTGTCCCATATGCAGGCTGCCAGTCACATTCGGTGGCGGAATCATCATGGAATACGGAGTACCGCTGCCGACCGGTTTAAAATAACCTTTAGCTTCCCAGGTTTCATACCACTGGCGTTCGATAGCATAGGGTTCGTAGGTTTTTTCCATAACAATAACAACTCGTTCATAGTGCCGAGAACGGCGAAAATAAGTAGTGCCGAAGACGGCAAAATATAGAAATAAATAGGGCTTGCGATTATAGCGGGGGCGGGTCTCGTTTGTCTGCTTCACAGATGAGATTTTTATGGTTCATTTCGGTATGATACTTCGCTAAATTAAAAAATGATTTTGTAAAAAATAGCTGTATTTACCAGCCAGTTGAAGAGATGCGTTTATGAATGTGTTACATCTTTCCGGTGTGTTGAATTGGGGTGGCGGAGAAAATCATATTCAAAATTTATGCTTTGAATTGGCACAGAGTCACTCCGACGTAACCAATATTATTTTATGTGTTGATGGTGGTAAATTTCATCAAAAGCTAAAATCGCTCAACATAAAATTTTTCACCGCGCGTCGGCGCCGACGTATTGATATTAGTTTTATTTCACGCATCATTACATTGTGCAAGCAAGAGTCAATTGACCTGATTCATCTACACGACCCTACTGCCATGCAGCTTGCTATTATTGCAGATCATTT
>Ga0247739_10000672_pt1 | contig 12119 bp, 9 predicted proteins | sample UWRJL058202B2_FD_180943 | JGI IMG/M metagenome (GOLD analysis project Ga0247739, IMG submission 180943) | Plant litter microbial communities from Arlington Agricultural Research Station in Wisconsin, United States - UWRJ-L058-202B-2 | ecosystem: Environmental > Terrestrial > Plant litter >... | reverse complement strand
AATATAGATGTTTGGAAGAATGTGATAGCCGCAGTGGTTCCGTTGGCCCTATAATCGTATTGATGTAAAGCACCCAATTGGAGCGTAAAACTGTTACTAAACTCGTACCCAGCGCCACCAAATATTCTATTCCTTTCAAAATGGGGTTTAAGATTGGTCAAAAATATTTCATCAAAAGCGGTGAGATACAAGGTTTTTGGTTCCAATTTTTTATGGGCAATAGGCATAATAGCGTTCAACCGGTAACGAAAACGGTTTCTGTAGCCTGTTGTAAGCCACCGTTGTTCTACTCGATACCGGTGTTCAATCTTAAAACGATCAATGTTGTTTACCAGGGTCATTTGTTCCCATAATCGCCATTCATGTGTAAGGGTAGGGGCTTTAAAATTTCCGCCCTCGCTGTAGGTTACATATTGGCCCGTGCCCATCAATACCATTGCACTTTTATTGACGTTGTACTGCATTCCGGCTTTTACTTCGTGATAATAAAAATCATTAAAGACTTTGTACGAACGGGTTTGCAGCTCCGCCCATGCTACCCACTTTTCATTCATATGATATTGTACATTACCAACATTCCAAGTTCCTGGCCCTTTAGGCTGAGCAGAGGCTTGCATACAGGAAATAAAAATAAGCGTAACTAAGAGGATAGTTTTGAATCGAAAAGCTCTAGATGGATGCATGCACACAAAAATGGAACTTTTAGGCTATCAAAAAATACAGCACATGAAATAAATATGGAAACAAAAATGCCGGCTAAAAATTAGCCGGCTAGAAGGATTAGGATAACTCAAAATTACTTTGCTGCAGAAAGTCTGAAGAAAACGCCTGCATCAAACGTAAAGAACTTGTCTACAGGTTTAGTACTGTTGTTGTTGATTCCTGGAATGTTGGCATTCTTAGAATTACCATCACCAAAGGTCAAGTTGTACTGTGCTTGGCCAAAGATACCAAAGGCCTTACCTAGCTCGAAGTTTAAACCTACTTTAGGAGCTGCGATAAAAAACGTTTGTTTGTTTTTGTCGTTGTAGGTAGTAGTGCTGTTGGTAGTAATCAAAGTAGTGTTGCTACTCATACTTACACCTGCATCTACACCAATGAATGGACGTACCGGCGAACCTGCCTTGCCAACAAGAAAATCCAAGGTGCCCATCACATTATTTAGTAAGTCTGCATTTCTTACGGTGTAGTTGCCCACTGTATACTCACTACTTTTTTTAGGGTACGTACGAAAAATACCACCTAAGGCTATATTATCACCCAAGAAAAATTTTGCATGAACACCACCGCCCCAAATACTTCTGTCGTTATCTCCGGTTCCTTTGAGATAGGATCCTTGTACGCCAACTTGCACTTGTGCACTTGCTGCTGTTGATAGTCCTAATGCCAATGCTAATGCGCCGATTAATTTTGTCGATTTCATAATGCTGATTTTGTTTTTGTTATCAATTTGATTGTTTGTATAAGAATAGTGTGCCCAATTTGGTTATTAACAACTTTTTCTCACAATTTTGGCAGCATTAAATACTATATGCTTTCTGTGTTTACCTTGCGCCAATGCAGCAATACCTTGACTTATTATCCAATATTTATGAAAATGGAACGATAAAAAACGATCGTACCGGAACTGGCACCAAAAGTTTGTTCGGTTATCAGATGCGTTTTGATTTGGGGAAAGGGTTCCCCATTGTTACTACAAAAAAGCTACACTTAAAGTCTATTATCCACGAATTGCTGTGGTTTTTGAAAGGTGAAACGAATATTGCGTATTTGAAAGAGAATGGCGTTCGCATTTGGGATGAATGGGCCGACGAAAATGGAGAGCTTGGCCCGATATACGGAAAGCAATGGCGGAGCTGGGAAGGTGCGGACGGCAAAGTGACTGACCAAATAACATGGGTGATTAACGAAATAAAGAGAAATCCGGATAGTCGCAGGTTGATTGTAAGCGCTTGGAATGTGGCCGACTTACCTAAAATGGCCTTGATGCCTTGCCATAACATGTTCCAATTTTATGTGCAACCACCATCCGAAGGAAAAACCAAGGGAAGGTTAAGTTGCCAGCTGTACCAGCGAAGTGCCGATGTATTTTTGGGCGTTCCGTTTAACATCGCTTCTTATGCATTGCTTACTATGATGGTGGCGCAGGTTTGTAACTTAGAGGCTGGAGATTTTGTGCATTCTTTTGGCGATGTTCATTTATATAGTAACCACTTTGAACAGGCCCAACTTCAACTTACCCGAGAACCGTTTTCTTTACCGATGATGAAAATAAATCCGGACGTAAAAGACATATACGGATTCAAGTTTGAGGATTTTGAATTGATAGGCTACCAAAGCCACGCAGGTATCAAGGCACCTGTTGCGGTTTAAGTTCACTATATTGCAAAATTGGTTAATACAAAATAAGACTATAAAATGTACATTTCCCTAATAGTTGCAGCTTCATCTAACGATGCCATTGGCCGAAAAGGAGAACTTCTTTGGAACCTTCCGAACGATACGAAATTTTTTAAAAATACCACTTGGGCAATGCCTGTAGTAATGGGGCGCAAAACTTATGAAAGCTTGGGTAAGCCCCTGCCTGGGCGAACTAACGTTGTAATTACCAAACAAAGCGATTGGAAAGCAGATGATGCAGTGGTTTCAGATAACCTTGAGCATGCTTTGGAAGAGGCTATGAAGATAGCAACCAATGAAATCTTCATTATAGGCGGTGGACAAATTTATAAGGAGGCTATGCCAATAGCTAACCGAATTTACATTACCCGTGTAGACATGATTGCCACAGACGCGGATGCGTTCTTTCCTCCAATAGATACTAATGAGTGGGTCTTGGTTTCAAAAAAAGACTTTGAAAAAGACGAAAAGCATGCTTATAATTATTCTTTCCAAACTTGGGAACGGAAACAGTCATAATTTCTTTCGTTGTTAATTATTCTCTGTTTGCATTTTACTTATTAACAAAGCGTTGTTTGTTCCATCTAAATCCTTTGTTAATTGGACAACCTTTTATATGCTCGTTTGTAATTTTATCTACTTTTGAAACAAATCATGAAAAAAATCTGGAACAATATGACAAGCAAGAAAGCATTGGTGTGGTGGATTCCATCCGTTTTGGTTTTATCGTTTGTAGCTGTCAAATCTTTTGGTTTCAAAAGTGAGCCGGCTTCTAAATATGAAAAAATAATCACTTCTATCGCCTCCCTATTAGAAAATGGCCATTTTAGCCCCAAAAAAATAGATGATGTATTTTCAAAAGAAGTATTTAAAAGATACCTCAATGATATCGACCCTGACAAAGACATTCTTTTGCAAAGTGACGTGAACGACCTGAAAAAGTTCGAAACAAAAATTGATGATGAACTACATGGCTCAAAACTCGAATTTGTAAGCACGCTCAATGGAATTTACAACCAGCGCATTCAAGAAGCCTCGGTTATTTACAAAGATCTGCTTAGTAAACCTTTTGATTTCACAAAGGACGAAACCACTGTCTTGGACGGTGACAAGCTGCCTTTTCCAAAAAATGAAGCCGATCGCAAGGAGCAATGGAGAAAACGTTTAAAGTATATGACCTTGGAACGTTATGCAGATGCTTTAGACCTTCGTGAAAAAAATAAGGACAAAAAAGACTTTGTGGTAAAGGCAGATTCTACCTTGGAACGTGAAAGCCGTGATTTGGTGCGGGTTGCTATGAACAGAAACTTTAATAAGCTTACCACTAAGTTTACGGAGGAAGAAAAATTCAACATGTACATCAATACCATTGCATCAACAATGGATCCACATACCTCGTTTTTTCCGCCAGTGGAAAAAAGGGCGTTCGACGAAAGTTTAAGTGGTCGCTTTTATGGCATTGGAGCTCAGTTAAGTGAAGCGGACGGTGTTATAAAAATAGTGAGTGTTATTACCGGAAGTCCTGCCTGGAAAAGTGGTGACATCAAAGCAAACGATGTGATTTTGAAAGTGGCCCAAGGTGCTAGCGAACCCGTTGATATTGCTGGTTTCGAAACACAAGATGCGGTGAAATTGATTCGTGGTAAAAAAGGAACTGAAGTTAGGTTGACCCTCAAAAAGGTGGACGGTTCTATAAAAGTTGTTCCTATTATACGTGATGAGATTGTACAAGAAGAGTCTTACGCAAGAAGCGCCGTTGTACAAAAGAATGGTAAAAAAATTGGGTATATCTATCTACCTGAATTCTATGTAGATTTTTCTGGTGCTGGTGGACCAAGCTGTTCCCGTGATGTAGCCATTGAACTTCAAAAACTTAAGGCTGAGCAAGTGGATGGTATTGTGATGGATTTGCGGGGAAACCCGGGTGGGTCGTTGCCTGATGTAGTGAAAATGGTAGGTCTTTTTGTTGATGAAGGACCGGTAGTACAAGTAAAAGATAAGGATGGCCAGCCTAGTGTATTAAGAGACACAGAAAAAGGTGCGCTATATGATGGACCACTCGCTGTAATGATTAACGAGGGTAGTGCTTCTGCCTCCGAAATTTTTGCGGCAGCTATTCAGGATTACAAACGCGGTATTATCATCGGTACTCCTTCGTACGGAAAGGGCACCGTTCAACGTTCTGTTGGCATCGATAAAAACATTGGCCTTTTTGTTCCGCAAACTGAATTGGGCTCTATGCACTTAACCATTCAAAAATTCTATCGTATCAACGGAGGTTCCACCCAATTAAAAGGCGTTACGCCAGATGTTATTCTTCCAGATGTGTATCAATTCCAGAAAATTGGAGAAAAGGACAGCCCAGATCCATTGCCATGGGATGAAATTGCTAAGGCAACGTATAAACCATTTGAGTATGCTTCTAACCTGGTTATTGTAGACAGTGCCGCACAAAGAAGGGTTCGGGAGAACGCATCCTTCGCTACTATCCGTACTGATGCTCTTTGGCTCTCCACCCAAAGCGATTTGGCCGCCAACCTGAATTTGAGCAAGTATCAAGCAAACCAAAAAACCTTGAAAGAAACAGTCAAACAACTGGGTTCTTTGGTAAGCATGCAAAAAGATAGCTTGAACATTAGTTTTATGAAAGCTGATAATGAAAAAATAAGTGGGTATGATAAAGACAAAGGCGATCGCTACCGCAATTGGCTGAAAAGTTTGCAAAAAGATATTTATTTAGATGAGGCTATTACCACAGTGGGCGATATTATATCGCAAGAACACACTGTAAAAAAGTAATTTGACCTATTTTTAGTCGGCTATCACTAACGTAGATTGTTTAACTTCTTGCGTCAGTTGATAGCCGATTTTGTTATTTGCGCTTATTGGATATATTTGCAGCCCGTTTAAAATTAACTAACTAATTCTACGGGCTATAATGAAGCGTCTTCTCCTCTGTCTATTCACCTTGCCAATTCTTGCTTTTTTGCTTGCCTCCTGCGGATCTTCGAACAAGACGTTGTATGCCAAAGAATATCTTGATTCCAACAAAGTAAACCTTTCTGTAACAGAAGTTCCGGTGCCATTGATACAGCCTTACGACTTTATTAATATCAATTTTTACGGAAATAGTGCTGCCGTTACCTCTATGATGAACAATTTCGGTGGAGTGGAAGTAGCTACAGCAGGAAGTGGTTCCTCCACATCTGCTCAACTAAAAAACGGATATCAGGTAAGTGCTGACGGATACCTGGATTTGCCCCAACTAGGCAAAATAAAGGCATCTGGAATGACAATAGAGCAGTTAAAAAAAATGCTCACAGAAAAGGCGAAAGAGAAATTACAAGAGCCTACTGTATTGGTAAAATTTGCTAATTTTAAAATAACAATGCTAGGTGAAGTCCGTTCACAAGGGAGCTATACTGTGCCAAATGATAAAATCACGATTTTAGAGGCATTAGGCACTGCCGGTGACGTTACTTTATACGCTTTAAAAGATAAAGTGAAGATAATAAGAGAAGAAAATGGAAATAGGACGATGGGTACCATTGACTTGACCAGTAAATCATTGTTTTCGTCAGAATATTTTTATTTACGGCCCAACGATGTAGTGTATGTGCCGAGTAATGGGCAACAGGAACGCAGCCTAAAAGTAAATAACTACTTGCCTTATTTATCGTTAGGCCTTACCGTTATCTCATTGATCATTACGCTGATCAATATTTTTAAATAATATCACCTTACTTATATAATGCAACCCAATAATAATAACGTAACTCCAGAGGCGATAGAGGAACTTGGAGGAGGATTAGACATCAGAAAATTACTAAGTAAGGCGGTAAATATTTTGCCTTGGGTGATTATATCCGTCATCATTGCACTGGGTTTGGCCAAAGTGTATCTAAGATATGCAGTGCCATTGTACAGCATGTCATCAGATGTATTGATTATGGATGACCGCTTATCCAGTGGCGACCAAACAATTATCAAAGACCTTGGGCTTTCTAATGGTGGCGGTAAAAATATTGAGAACGAGTTGGACATCTTAACGTCTTACGGTATCGTAAAGCAAGTTGTTGACTCACTTCATTTAGATGTGGAACTGCAAGAAGAGGGGAGAATCAAAAAGCAATTCGTGTATGGAACTACCGCACCGTTTTATGTTAGTTATTGCAAAAGAGAAAATGACGAAGTAGGGAAATCAGTCTTTTTTGTATCAAAACCCTCTGGCATAGATATTTTGGATGGTAATGGAAAGGCAAGGTTCCATAGGTACGGAGATACATTGTTTCTTGAAAATGACAAGTTGGTTTTAATAGGTAATTCATCGTACGAGCCCAATCCACTGAATAAAGAAAAGCTTGTTTTGCTTAGCAAAGATGGCGTTGTGGGTAAGTACAGAGGTGCGGTACGAGGCAATTTAAAAAAGGAATTCGGAGGCATATTAACGGTATCGGCGGTAGATCAAATTCCTCAACGTGGTGTTGATATTCTAAGAATGCTTATCAAGGTGTATATGAACGATGGGCTAAATGATAAAAATGTCGTTGCTAGGAACACTATGAATTTTTTGAATGAACGTGTTGCTAATGTCGAACGAGATTTGATAGCTGCAGAATCGAGCATTGCTGATAAAAAGAAACAATATAATATCGGCAACGAGGTATCGGAAAAGTATGCCGAATACAGTAATCAGGTGCTTGGGGGTGAAAAGGGACTGACGGAATTGATGACCAAGGTGCAAACAGTTAGCGACATCGAGAAATATGTTTTAAGTTTTGGGCACACCACCAAAGGGGTAGTAGATGAAGTAATTCCTTCAACCTTAGGAATTGGGGAATCCACATTGTCTATTATGATCAGCTCTCATAATGAAATGGTTATGAAACGCCAAAAAGCCTTGCAAAACGGCTTGCCAAATGACCCTGCAGTTGCTAATTTTAATCAACAAATTGCAGAGCAAAGAAAAAACATCCTTCGTGCCCTTAGTCAGCTTAAAAATGATTATCAAACGCAAATTGGCGAGCTCAGGTTACGGACATCTCGGTGGCAGTCTGAGTTCGATAAACTTCCCGACCAAGAGCGGATGATGATTGATGCGCAAAGGGAGGTGGAAGTGCGTTCTGGATTATTGGAGTATCTTTTAAAGAGAAGAGAAGAGACTTCGTTGATCTTGGCATCTAACCGATCCGACATGCGTATTATAGATGAGCCTAGGGTAAATGGACAAATAAAGCCAGTTTCTTTCCAAATAATGGTATTTGCTGTTTTTTTAGGTCTGGGCCTGCCAATTGTTATCCTGCTTATAATGGAATTTTTTAATAATACCATTGGCGACAGAAAGGAGATAGAGACGATGACAAGTATCCCGATCATTGGCGAAGTTATTTACCATCAGTCAGAAAAAGCAGTTGTTATTTCTGGTAAAAGCCGAAGCGCTGTAGCAGAACAGTTTAGGTTAATAAGAACAAATCTTCAATATCTCGGTGCAGAAAGAGAGGTTAAGTCCATTATGGTAACCTCTTATATAAGTGGTGAAGGAAAAAGTTTTGTAAGTACCAATCTGGCGGCAAGTATTGCGTTAACTGGCAAAAAGGTATTGCTGCTAGAATACGATCTGCGAAAGCCGAAAATAACAAAAAATATGGGTCTCGATAACAATCTAGGTATCTCGACCTACATTGTAAAAGATTCTAAGTTGAGTGATATTGTCCGTCCGGTTGAAGGAGTTGAGAACCTTTTCTTGCTAAGTTCTGGGCCCATGCCACCTAATCCGGCGGAAATGATATTAAGCTCAAAAACTTCAAAGCTTTTTGAAGAAGCTGCTCAAATGTTCGACATTTTGGTAGTAGATACAGCGCCTACTGGCTTGGTTACAGATGCTTTATTACTCGAGCGTTATTGTGATATCTCTTTCTTTATTATCCGCCACAAGTACACTTTCAAAAGTACGCTCACATTTATACAAAAAATGTATATGGAACGCAAGTTCAAGAGCCTCTCGTTGATTGTAAACGGTATCAAGTATGAGAACTCTAGCGGTTATGGTTACGGTTATGGGTATGGGTACGGCTACGGCTATGGTTATGGTTACGGTTATGGTTATGGTTATTATGGTGAGGATAGTAAGCCTAAAGGCTTGTTTGCCAAAATCAAAAAGAGCATATTTGGAGGTAAAAGGAAAAAAGCTTAAAACGCCCTGTCAACAAAAATTTCAAAGTATGGATGGTGTTTTATCTATACCGCAGAATCATTATGGAACCAAACAAGGATATACATAACACAGCTGGTAGCGATAGCAATATCGAAGATGACGGATACTGGACGGAAATAATAAAGCCCAAAGCCAATTTATTGGACATTCGTCTAGGCGAGGTCTGGAACTATAGGGATTTGTTAGTCTTATTTGTGAAACGAGATTTTGTGGCTCGTTACAAGCAAACTGTACTTGGGCCACTTTGGAATATTATACAGCCATTATTGACAACGGCAATCTCTGTGCTACTGTACAATAAGGTTGCCGGAATAGCTACTCCCGGAGTGGATCCTATTCTCTTTCAAATGTCTGGTATCGTTGTTTGGGCTTATTTTTCTAGCTGTCTCACGGGAACATCTACCACCTTTGTAGGGAATGCGGGCATTTTTGGCAAAGTTTATTTTCCAAGATTGATAAGTCCGTTATCTGTGGTTGTTTCAAATATTGTTCAGTTTGGCATCCAGTTTTGTTTGTTAGTAGCAACCATTATTTTCATTGCGGTGAAAAGTAATCTTCCGCAGTATTTTGGGGTAAGCTGGTTATTGGTGCCTATCATAATTTTTCTTTTAGCAGGTATTGGATTTGGTTTGGGCATTATCATTTCTTCCGTTACAACAAAATATAGGGATTTTAGCGTGTTACTTGGCTTCGGTGTCCAATTATTAATGTTCGCCTCGGCCGTAAATATTCCATTACTTAAATACTACGAGAAGTTGGAAGGTCAGCCTGTTCTATTTGCGCTCATAAAGTGGAATCCATTGGCGATATTGGTAGAAAGTTTTAGAAATGCAGTGCTAGGTGGCCCCATACAGTGGGGTATGTTGGCATATTGCTTTGTATTCATGATAGTATGTTTGTTTTTTGGTGCATTGGTTTTTAATAAGGTTGAAAAATCTTTCATGGACACTGTTTAACATTCATTTCTTTAGAAATTAATATGGCTAATACCGTTATAAAAGTAGAAAATGTAAGTAAGCAATATCGCTTGGGTACAATTGGAACTGGAACCATATCAAATGATATCAATCGTTGGTGGCATACTGTTCGGGGTAAAGAGGATCCTTATTTAAAAATTGGAGAAGCAAACGATCGCACAGCAAAAGGGAGCAGTGAATACGTTTGGGCATTAAAAGATATCAATTTTGAAGTACAACAAGGTGATGTGTTAGGAATTATAGGAAGGAACGGCGCCGGAAAGAGCACGTTGTTAAAAATATTGAGCCGTACCACAGCGCCTACTAAGGGGAAAATCAAATTAAAAGGACGTATTGCAAGCTTGTTAGAAGTAGGCACGGGTTTTCATCCCGATTTAAGTGGAAGAGAGAATGTTTTTTTGAATGGAGCGATACTGGGTATGCGTAAAGATGAAATCAAACGAAAATTTGATGAGATCGTAGATTTTGCCGGTGTGGAACGGTATATCGATACACCTGTAAAGCGTTATTCTTCAGGCATGTATGTTAGGTTAGCCTTTGGGGTGGCGGCACATCTTGAGCCAGAAATTTTGATAGTAGATGAAGTACTTGCAGTGGGAGACGCTGAGTTTCAGAAGAAATGCCTTGGCAAGATGAAAGATGTGAGTGTGAATGGAGGTAGAACCGTATTGTTTGTAAGCCACAATTTACAAGCAATTCAAAATCTTTGCGGTTCATGTATTTTTTTAGCAAATGGTAATCTTATAGAAAAAAATGTCACCAACAAAATATTAACTACCTATCTGAAAAATACCATTTCAGGAAATTATGTGGCCAGCGATGCAAAACGACAACAGGAAGTTTTTGTTGAAGAGGCGATTTTAAATAACAATAATATTTTCGTGGATGGTGGTGCCATCATTTCAATGAAGATTGTCAGTAACAAATCTCAAAAAGCTTCCGTTGATTTTAGATTTATTTCTCAACTGTCAGTTCCCGTAGCATTTGCTTCTGTTGGTGCGCTAAATTATGCTGATCAGATAGAATTGCATAAAGGTATCAACGAGGTTCAATTTAAAATAGCTGTATCAAATTTGGCCATCGGAGAATACAATATATCCATTGATGTAACGGTGCCAAACATTGCATACCTCGACAGATGCGAAGAGTGCTTGTGCCTAGAAGTTTTGAAAACCAAAGAAGAAAGCAGGCAACTTGATTTGAATTGGAATTATGGATTTGTTCAATTGCCAATAACTCAAATATGATAAGAAAACTGTTGCATAAAATTTTTGGGAATAAAAAAAAGGTAACATCCAAGCCTGCGCAAATAACCGATATTGTAAAATTGGATTTTACAGACTTTAAGGTAGTGTTTGATATTGGTGCCTATCATGGCGGCTTTACTGATGATGTGCTTACCAAGACGTTGGATTTAAAAATCCACCAATTTGAGCCCAATATTGAAGCGTTTGATTTCTTGACAAAAAAATACAACGGCAATAATATTGTAATTAATAACAATGCTATTTCAAATAAAATTGGGATTGAAAATTTATACTTAAACAGTTATGACGAAACAAATTCATTGCTGGCAAGCAACAGCATCGATGAGAGCATCGACAGGTTGACAAAAAACATTAGTTCACAGCAAATTAATGTGGTGACATTGGATTCGTATTGTCAACATCATAATATACACTTTGTTGATTTTGTTAAGATAGACACGCAAGGAAATAGTTACAATGTTTTACTTGGGGCAGAAAAATTACTGAAAGAAAAGAAGATAAAGTATTTGTACGTAGAAGCAGAATTCATAGAGATTTATAAAAATCAAAAGTGCTTTTCTGATATAGAATTATTGATGAAAGAGTATGGATATCAGGTGGTGAATATCTTTAATCTAAATTATACTGACAACGGTCGGTTGGCATGGTGTGATTGCCTTTTTACAATGAAATAACAAAAAATTGTTGGTACATGATGAAGTTTGTAAATGACTTTTTAGGAAAAAAGAAGCCTGTAATAACTACAAAGTTTCATAAAAACTCTTATGCTCAATGCGGAGAGGATATTATTGTTAACTACGTTTTCAGCTTGCGTGGCATCGAATATCCGTCATATATAGATATTGGTGCTAATCATCCATTGTATTTAAGCAATACAGCTTTTTTTTACGAAAAAGGTTGCCGCGGAATTAATATTGAGGCTAATCCAAAACTGGCCACAAACTTCTTAACGTACAGGCCTTCGGACACTAATTTGAACATAGGGATTAATGACGAGGATGGAGAGATGGATTTCTATATTATGGAAGATGACACTTTAAGCACATTCTCAAAAGAGGAATGCGATTATATGCAGTCTAATGGCAAACGGTTACTTGAAACAAAAAAAATATCGTTAACCACTGTCGATAATATTTTGAATAAGCATTGCAATGATGTTTTTCCAGATTTTTTGAGTATTGATGTGGAAGGCATGGATTTCCAAATTTTACAGTCTATCGATTTCAATCATTCCAGCCCTAAAATTATTTGCGTGGAGGC
>Ga0247739_10000671_pt1 | contig 12129 bp, 9 predicted proteins | sample UWRJL058202B2_FD_180943 | JGI IMG/M metagenome (GOLD analysis project Ga0247739, IMG submission 180943) | Plant litter microbial communities from Arlington Agricultural Research Station in Wisconsin, United States - UWRJ-L058-202B-2 | ecosystem: Environmental > Terrestrial > Plant litter >... | reverse complement strand
CGTGGTAGGCGCTATCTGCCGATCGATTAATAAGTCAGTTACTTTTTTAATATAATAATTGACGCTGATATTCACCCGGTTTTTCACAAAACCCAAGTCCATACCAAATTCCGTTTCCTGCTGACGCTCTGGCTTCACTTTGGTATTGGCCAGTGTGGCCACCGAGAAAAACGCACTGCGGCTCAGGAAGGAATTTGGGGAATAGGTATTGAACCGATCGTAAGCTCCAATAGCCGTGAGGTTACCGCTTTCGCCGTATGCTACCCGAAGTTTGGCTAGCTCCCACCACTTGCTCACGCCTAACTTGTTCCAGTACCCAGCATCGGAAAATACGTAGGAACCACTCGCCTTCGTGTACACTTGATTTCTTTCATCTTCCCCAAAAACCGAAGAGCCATCGACCCGAATAGCACCCGTTATAAAGATGTGGTTGCGCCATTTAAAATTTTGTTGTGCATAGTAACCAGATATCGAAATCTCGCTCCTACTATCAGCGCCTTGTAAGGGTGTGCTAGCCCCAATTACGGTTTGTATCAGTGGCGCCATGCCCCGGCCTTGATACAAGATATATTTGTTTTTTTCGTATTGGGCGGAATAGCCAACTTGTGTGGTAGAAGCAAGGTCGGCGGTAATATTTGTTTGATACGTACCATTCACTTCATGATTGATCTGGAGAAAGTTATTGCTCGCAGCACTAGCGTAACCGTTTTGGGTAGGATCGAGCGAAACGCCGCCGCCGAAAAATGCGGTATTGGCATTGTAGGCATACGGCGGAATAAAAGTGGTTCCATTCTGGGCATAGTTATCTATGCCCATGGTGTAATCCAATGTAAAATTTTTGAACGGCTTTAGTTTCAATCCAGCGTTCGCCAAAACACGACTGGTCTCGTTCCGTTGCTTAAAATTTTCTATCACAGAAACTGGGTTGATACGACCTCTTTCGCCAACGGCTTGTATGTTGCCGAGGGCATCTCGCTTATAAATATCATGAAAATTACCAATGATCGTAACACTGTTCATGGGCGAAAAGAAAGAGTTACCGTCCGGTTTTTCATTCGCATTACTGTTTACATAATTTAGGCCTGCGGTAAAGCTCGCCCAATTATTGATCGTCTGGTCGAGGTTTACCCGAAAGCTATATCTATTAAAATCCGTATTCTTTATAATACCTTGATTATAGAAATAGGAGGCAGAGGCAAAGTATTTTGTCTTGTCGGTGCCACCACGAACGGACACGTTGTTGTCGGTGCCAGAGGCATCCCGAAATATATAATCCCAATAACTATATCGGGTAACCGGAGTGGTGTTGGTGGGTAACACGGCCGGCGTTCCCACGGTAGAAATAAGGTCTTGGGTAAGCGCTCCGGGGCCATCCGTTGGGCCGCCAAACTTGGTGGGCGCCATGTTGACGGGCACTTGTTTGCGAAGGGAACTCATCATATAATTGGTAGAAAAACTAACCACTGGTGCGCCAGACGAACCACGTTTGGTAAAAATCTGAACTACACCTGCATTGGCCCTCGAGCCATAAATAGCTGCGGCCGCTGCACCGTTCAATATCTCGATGCGTTCAATGTCGGCAGGATTGATGTCGCTCATGCGGCTCTGGCCTACGTTCCCGATAAAATTGGCACCATCGTAAGAGCCTTGGGTATTGGTGACCCGGTTAGTGGCATTGTTCACGATTACCCCATCAACAATATACAACGGTTCCGAAGATCCTTTGATGGTACTGATACCCCGTAAACGAACCGACATGCCGCCAGATGGATCACCGCTGTTCTGCGAAATTTGCGCCCCAGCTGCCTTACCCTGCAAGGCTTGCAACGCATTGGTAGGTATGCCTTTGTCTAGTTGATCGGCCTTTATAGAGGTGATGTAGCTACCCAGCTGTCTCCTGGTGGTTCCTTGCGATGTGCCGGTTATGATTACTTCATCCAATCCGGCCGCATCTGCCGCTAATGCAATGGTTATAGTAGCTTCGGCTCCGGTTGCGGTTACACTTTTCTCGGTTGTTTTAAATCCGATACTTGAAACAATCAATACATATTCCTTTTTTTGAACGTTTGCCTTCAGCGAGAACAATCCGTTCAGGTCGGTTGCTGTTCCATCGTTAGTTCCTTTAATGAGGATGGAAGCTCCAGGCACGGCGCCCCCTTTATCATCCAGGATTTTCCCTTTGATGGTTACTTGGGCATTTACAAAATTTGCAATAAATAGAAAGGTGAAAAGTAGATGGTACAATTTCCATCTACAATAACTTGTCATGTTCTTCATAAGCTGTTTTGGTTTTAGATAATAGAATTGGATAGCTGCAAAAAAAACGCAGTTTCTTGTTCCTGTAAATTTGGATCAATAATTTGGTATTTGGGAAAGTTTTTCCGACCCTTTTCAGGAGGTTTACTGATGAGCAAACACACCTCAGTAACGGTGGAGAGGCGCTCGTAACCTGATTGTCTCATGAGGTTTTGCCTGCTCCATTTTGACTTAGGTAATCCTTGTTGCAAAAAGTTGCATCATTGAAATGTTCATGGTCAACAAAAGAGGCGATGATTGGAAAAGGCTGCCCAGAGGATTCTTAACGTGGCTTAAATAAAAGCAATTTTTAATTCTTGGTAACGACAAGAAAGACACTTTTTTGCCGAAGTGGGTGTTCCCCAAAAGTAGTTCGATCAATGCCTTGGCATCACCCATGCCGTTGTTTGTGTTTTCCACCAACAACCTCCTAACTCCAACAAGAGCATTTTATGAGAGATGCCGCCAATATAAAATAGCGTAGTCGTTACTACGATGTGCCGTGGTCATCCCATTAATTTTTTTAGATATATTTTTAGTCATTATTTTATTTGGTCTATCGGGGCAAGTAACATGCCGACGGGTGTGGTAGTTGTGGTTGAAAACACCTGATAACGGCTGACATAGGGAAGGGACTTTCTATCTTTTCGATAAAAAAATTATCTTTTTGATAATATTTCTATCACAAAGATTATTGCCACCCCGTATATTCGAGAAACATTAATGGCTTAAAACCTACGAAAAACACGAAACACTAAGATGCTGCTGAACTTATTGAAGCCCAACCAAACACTGAACAAAGCCTACCTAAAAGAAAAAGCCGGAAGGGCAGAAATCGAGACTTTTAAAGCAAACCTGACCTTGATGATGAGCCGCATCAATGAACTGGAGAGCGAGGAAAACCAAAAGAACGTGGTCAGCGATTTTTGAAGGATACTTGGTACAAGGCCAACAATGAAATCAATACCAAATACAAAACGGACTTAGTGATCCATACGGGCAAAACTAGTAAAGATGCAGTGGGCGTGATACTGGAAGTAAAACGGCCATCGAACAAGGGCGAAATGATAAGTGCCAGCAAGCCCAACACCAAGGCACTGCACGAAATGATGTTGTATTACCTGCGGGAAACAGTGGACAATGCCAACACCGATATCAAATACCTGATTGTAACCAATATCTACGAGTGGTTCATTTTTGACGAGGCATGGTTCCTGAAAAATGTGTACCGCAATACCAAGCTCCGCAAGGATTACGACAGCTGGAAACTGGCTAATAAGGATACCCGCTTCTTTTACGAAAATATTGCCAAACCCTTTTTAGATGGGTTGGATGAAAAAGTAGATTGTACCCATTTCGACCTGCGGGAGTTTACGAAAATCATTACCAATAACGATAAGGCCGATGACAAAAAGCTGATTGCACTCTACAAGATCTTATCACCCGTACACCTTTTGAAGCAACGCTTCGCCAATGACAGCAACTCGCTGGATACCAAATTTTATTCGGAACTGCTCTACATCATTGGCTTGGAGGAGGTAAAGGATGGCGGCAAAAAACTGATCCGGCGCAAAGCAAAACCCGACCATGCTTCGTTGTTGGAAAATACCCTGCTCAAAATAAAGGATCGGGAAAGTTTGCGCAACATACAAGCGCTAACTGTGTATGGCAGTACCACCGAGGAACAATCGTACCATGTAGCTTTGGAACTTTGCATCACCTGGATCAATCGCATCTTGTTCTTGAAATTGTTGGAAGCACAATTATTTAAATACCACAAGGGCGACAAAGCCTACTTGTTCCTCAATACCGCTACCATTTTTGATTACGATGAATTGAGCAATTTGTTCTTTCAAGTATTGGCCGAGAAAACAGCCAACCGCAGGGACGATCTGCAAGCCAAATTCAGCCATGTGCCTTATCTCAATAGCTCGCTGTTTGATAGGACGCAACTTGAAAGACAGACCATCGATATTGGCGCCCTCGATAACCGGATGCCCTTGCCGCTGCAAGCCAACACCGTACTGAAAGATGCACATGGCAAACGCCGCACCGGCACGCTCACCACGCTGCAATACCTGTTCGAGTTTTTGGAGGCTTACGATTTTACCTCCGAGGGTGCCGAAGAGATACAGGAAGACAACAAGAACCTCATCAACGCCTCGGTGTTGGGGCTAATATTCGAAAAGATAAACGGTTATAAAGATGGTTCGTTCTTTACGCCCGGCTTCGTAACCATGTACATGTGCCGTGAAACCATCCGCAGGGCCGTGTACCAAAAGTTCAACGATGCCAAGGGCTGGAACGTGGAAACCATGGAGCAGCTCTACGATAAGATCAGCGATAAAAAGGAAGCCAACACCATCATCAACAGCCTTACCATTTGCGACCCTGCCGTAGGTAGCGGCCACTTTTTGGTAAGTGCGCTCAACGAAGTAATTGCCATAAAAAGCGAACTCAAGATTTTGCTCGACCGCCAAGGCAAAACTTTACGGGATTATGAAGTGGAAGTGGTGAACGACGAACTGATCATTACCGACGACAACGGCCTGCTGGATTATAACCCCAACCACAAAGAAAGCCAGCGGGTGCAGGAAACCCTGTTCCACGAAAAACAGACCATCATCGAGAACTGTTTGTTCGGCGTGGACATCAACCCCAACAGCGTAAAAATCTGCCGCCTGCGGTTGTGGATAGAACTGCTGAAAAGCACCTACTACCACACCGAGCCCGTGGCCCCGAGCAAACAGCGGGAACTGGAAACCCTGCCAAATATAGACATCAACATAAAATGCGGCAACAGCCTCATCAGCAGGTTTGCATTGGATGCGGATATAAAGGCGGCGCTGCGCAAAAGCAAGTGGAACATCGAAAGCTATAAATTGGCCGTGCAAACCTACCGGGAAGCCGAAAGCAAGGAAGAAAAGCGGGACATGGAAAGCCTGATAGAAACCATCAAAAAAGATTTTCGCAGCGAGATAAGCGTGAACGATAAAAAGATAAAAGCCCTCTCCAAGGTACGTGGCGAACTCTTTAACCTAAGCCAGACCAAAGAACTCTTTGACGAAGGCAACAAAAAGAACAAGGACACCAAAAAGAAGATAGAAGACCTGAGCAAAGAAATAACCAAACTAGAAACCGAAATAGAAGAAATAAAAAACAACAAGATCTACGACAATGCCTTCGAGTGGCGGTTCGAGTTTCCCGAAGTGCTGAGTGGGGAGGGTGATTTTGTTGGGTTTGATGTGGTTATTGGGAATCCGCCGTATATAAGGCAGGAGGAAATAGGGGACTTAAAAAGTAATTTAAAAACAACCTATGAAGTTTTTTCTGGAACAGCGGATTTACTTGTTTATTTTTTTGAACTTGCAATAAAGCTCATAAAACCTCATGCAAGTTTTTGCATGATTACTTCAAATAAATTCATAAAAGCCAATTACGGAAAGCCGTTAAGGAAGTTTTTACTCAAATACCAAATTACAGACGTTGTCGATTTTGGCGAACTTAAAGTTTTCGAAGAAGCTGCAACGTTTCCAGTGATTTTTTCCGTAAAAAAAATATCTAAATCAAATTTTGTGAAGTTCACGCAAATACAATCTCTGGATTTTGGCGTATTAAAAAAAGTTATTGACAAAACCCACATAATTTTAACGGATGAGGCTTTTGATGAAGACTCATGGAACTTAACAAACAGTGTGGTAAATGGTCTATTATCTAAAATAAGGAAGAAAGGTGTTCCTCTTAATATCGAACTTGAAGATAAATACATATATAGAGGTCTTTTAACTGGCTTTAATGAAGCTTTTGTGATCGACGAAATTACAAAAGATGAATTGATAAGAACTGACCCGAAATCTGAAGAAATAATCTACCCCTTTTCAATAGGTGATGATATCAGAAATTATAACATAAGAAATCAAAAGCGCTATATCATCATAACGAAAATCGGAATTGATATAGAAAAATTCAAGTCAGTTTATAATCATTTAAAACAATATAAAAATCAGCTTGAAAAAAGAACTGACAAAGGCAACCACTGGTGGGAATTAAGGTCTTGCGGATATTACGAAATGTTTACGCAGCCCAAGATTGTATACCCTGATATTGCCAAAGAAAGTCGATTTGCTTATTCTAGTGAAATCAGATATTTTAGTAATACTTGCTATTTTTTTCCTTCAAATAATCTAGCGTTGCTGGGAATATTAAATAGTAAAGTACTTTGGTTTTGGTTTAAAAATGCATTGTCTGTTTTGGGAGATTCAAATAAGGGTGGCAGGTTGCGATTTTTCTCCCAAGACTTTATGAAAACTCCAATTCCAAAAGTAAATCAACAAACCAGAAATACGTTACACAATATAGTCAGTGAAATAATAAATCTTAGGAAAGAAGGTCGTGAATCAGAGATAGCAAAATTAGAAACTACTATAAATAAAGTAGTTTATGAACTATTTGAATTTACTAAAACAGAAATAGAAATCATTGAAGGATAAAATAAAAAATATGACAAAGACTTATCTTGATTGGAATGTTATATCACAAATGAAAAATGGAAACCATGCTGAGTTATCAAATATACTCTTTGGAAACCATAAGTTTTATATTCCGTTTTCCACATCGCATATTGCAGATATACTGTCAGGTTTAAAAAAGACGGCTGAACAATATGAAATAATTAAGTCAGATTTGGAATATCTAAGCCAATTGACAAAAGATATTTGTGTTTACAACAATGGTAATAACATTGTTATAGATTATTATTCGCCTATAGAGATGTTTCAACAAAGTGCAAAAGATAAAGATACCTTTGATGACATTAGCCTTAACGGGTTAATCGCAACACTTAATAGCAATGATGTGACAAATGGATTGGGGAGTTCGATACTCGATTCAATAAGAGATATTCCTATCGAGGCCTGTTTCCTTGAAGCGTTTAGCAATCCTCAAACTGCTGCTCAAATGGAATTATTATTTCCCGGCCTTAAAGAAAATCCCACTATGGAAGGCTTTTTTGAGAGTTTTAGTAAAATGAATAAGGGATTAAATGAGGAGGACACGTACAAAGATTTAAGAGGAGTGGTTCAATCAGGCCTTAATATAAATAGAGATAAAATATATAATAGTAATAGACCCTTTGAATCAATTGATCAAGCGTATCGAAAAACCGGGTTTATTCGACAGGTTAATTTAGATAATGCAAAGTACGCACCTCAATGGTTCAATGAAATATCAGATGAGTTTTTGCATTTAGATATGCATGGATATCAAGAAGACCGGATAAATACACAAAAAGGTAGGAACGAAACTTTTAGAAATACTTGTGAAGATGCATTTCACGCTGAATTCGCATCAACATGTCACTTCTATATTACAAGCGATAAAAAGGGGTATAATAAATGCAAGCAGGTATACGACAAATTGAATATAAATACCTTGGTGCTAAAGCCAGATGAATTTGTAGAATATTATAAGAAAAAAATTATAGGCAATGACAGTAGCCTTGATTTAGGACTTCCCTCAGTAATTCTAGAAATGTGGCAGTCGCTTTCTGATAATAGATAAGTGTAAATTAAACTATTTCGATGCAATGCGTAAAAGTTCACAAGCTCCTGAAATGACTAATAACCAACTCCAAGATATCATCCTAAAATTGTACCTACAAAATAGGCAGGGGGCTTTAGAAGGCAATCCGTTACATACAAAAGTAACATTTGCCAAAATTGTAAAATCGCAAGAACCTAAGATTGAAGAATGGCGAATTGCGTTTTTGAAAGACCAATTATTTGCCGATAATTTTTTGGAAAATGCAAAATATGGCGATAACGAACCATTTTCCTTAACATCTGCTGGTATTAAAGCCGCACAAAATGGCCATTATGTACCAAATGAAAGCAATCGCTTGCTCGACAATCAAACGAAAATCGAAAACTTAAAAAGTTTGAAGCGCTCTAAGGGAGCGCTAACTATTGCTATTTTGGCCTTAATTATCTCTACGCTTGTTTCATTATATAGCTTATGGAATAGTAATGATTCAGTACCGACTCAAGATTTTAAACAATTACAAGAACGAGTAAATAAGTTAGACAGTTTGAAAATGAATGAAAAAAATAATTTTAAACCTTCTTTCTAAAGTTAAAAAAAATTATATGAAAGTATACATAATACTTAAGAAATTCCAAAGTTGGCCTAGCCAGATAGTTTATACAACAGGTATCGCAAAGGTGTTTAAGACCTTTATAGATACAATGGATTTTTTACATGAAAACGAAGTAACAACCTCCAATTTTTTTGACATCGAAACACTTATTATTGACAATCATTTAAAAGAAATATATCATGTAGAATACAAAAATCCTAATGGTTATTATAATGATCCAAAAGTATTCTCTAATAAGATTTTAGCAGAAAAGGAGGTAGAACATAATTTTGAAAAAAAGAAGATTTGTAGAATTATAACGCATTTGATTTATTAAGTATCAGTTTCAGCTAGATCTTTAAAAAGCATTTTCAACGTCTCCCTAACGTTAGGATTCACGCAAACCATCCCACTATTAGAATTTCTAAATTTCTTCTTTAGGAACATTCAGTATGAATTAGTATTTGAAATTCTTAATAAAATTTGATATTTATGATACGCCTTTTCGTAATTGCCATTGTCATTTCAATGATAGTGGGTTGTAACACTGTAGAAGATAGATTTCCCGAAACACGGGAGTTGACTATAAATCCAGAAAAAGGCATTGGCCCATATTATTTAGGAATGACTGAGGAGCAATTGATTGTAATTTTGTGCCCTAATTATACAAAAAAAGAAGATAATGCCTGGTTTTCTGACAAAAAAACTACTTACTACTTTCTTGATAATATGTCTTTTAAGTTTACGAAAAATAGACTTAAACAAATAACTGTTTGGGGGACATTTAAGGGAAGTTATGAAGATATTGATGTCAATTAATTGAACACAACGTTGAATATAGAATTTTAGATGTCCCACATATTTCATTTGGTACTGAAAGTAGTGATGATGGGAAATTTATAAAAGTCTATGAATAAATAAGTCTCCCGAATTGGTACAAATTTACGAGATGCAGGAGCCTCACATTGAAATGAGACGCAAGCCATGTGGGTAAGCTTCCAGTGCCAAGGTTCCTTAATTAAGTAGTTGGGCGACGTTTTTTACAAATTTATAATCATATATTGCGACTGTTATAAAAAACCATAAGTATTAAACAAATATAAAATGAACGTGCAAAAACATCACGATTCGAAAATAGATAAAATAGAAACACTTAAATGGTATCCATGGATTGGTAAGAATTACGATACATCTAAACTGCTGGTTATTGGCGAGAGTCATTATGAAGATGGTGATGATTGGCAAAATGGAAATAAAGACACCACACGAACAATAATACAAAAACGTTTGGACGACAACGAAGTTGGCAAATGGACGTTACACCGGAATGTAGAAAAAGTATTATTGGACAAGCCAGAGATATCCGATGGTGATATTCAAACCGTATGGAACAAAGTCGCCTATTGGAATCTTGTTCAAAGATTGCTTGACAGCAGGGAGAATTCAGACCGGCCAACTTACAATGATTTCACCAAAGGATGGGAGACTTTTTTTGACTTAGAAAAAATATTAATGTCAAAATATTGCTTGGTTCTTGGGAAAGGAGAAGCATTTGGGAGTTTTGGTAATTATCTACATAGTCATCAAACAACATGGAAAAAGACAAACGAAGATTTTATGGTCAGAAAAGCATTTGACATAACCGATGGTGAAAGGGAAATAAGAATTGTGTTTATCAACCATCCAAGTGGTAGTTTCGGATTTGATTATAGTCATTGGGCGGCCATTGTAAAAAAGGAATTTCCAGATTTATCATTATAAGCCATATCTCTAAATACGACTATCGCTATTTAATTATGCTTCATCCACCCTTCTGATAAGTGAAAACATTACCATTACTTTTAGGTGATACATGCACACTGAAACGTAGATTTTAAAAGATAACTGCCAAAACTTTGTATGCAATCAAAAAAACAATCACCATGACATTTCTTGAACTAGCAGCCTTAATTTTAAAAGAAGAGGCAAAACCATTAACTGCGAATGACATATGGAGTACGGCTGTTAAAAAAGGTTATGATAAGCAACTTAATTCACAGGGAAAAACGCCGGGAGCAACTCTTGGAGCCCTTATATACGTGAGTTGTAAAGATAATCCGAAATCACTGTTTGCTAAAACTGATTCCAGACCAAAGAAGTTTTACTTAAAATCAATGGAAAAATCCATTGACCTAAATGACACTTCAATTCTAGAAGATATCGTTCCCGTTAAAAAGAAAAAATTTGATTATTTAGAGAAAGATTTGCATAAGGTCTTGGCCTTTTACGCTTATTACTATCTTCATTGTTATACCAAAACAATAAACCATTCTGTGTCGAATAAAAAGGAATTTGGCGAATGGGTACATCCAGATATGGTCGGCTGTCATTTTTATATGGAAGATTGGAAAAGAGAGGTTCTTGATTTTAGCGGCGCACTTGGAGTAAGGGGAATTGATTTGCTTTCATTTGAATTGAAAAGAGAATTAAATTTTAGTAATTTAAGAGAAAGTTTTTTCCAATGTGTATCAAACTCATCTTGGGCAAACCAATCCTATTTAGTAGCTGCCAGTATATCTGAAAATGAAGATTTTTTTGATGAATTATCAAGATTATCAACTTCGTTCGGTATCGGGGTCATAGAGTTAAATGTCGAAGACCCACATTCGTCGGAGATTTTGATACCGGCAAAATATAAAAAGAATCTTGATTTTGAAGCAATTAATAAATTAGCTATGAATAATGATTTTAAAGAGTTTATCGAAACTGTGAAGATTGATTTGACAAGCAAAAAAATCCATAAGAAAGAATATGATTTTGTTGAGTATGTTGAAAATTCTAATGGAAAGTAATTGATACAACTGAGTAGTATTATCCTATTTTAAAAATGAAAAATGCCTAATTCCTTCATTCCGGTGCTAGAGACTCCCACAAGCGCAAACGAGGTAATTTTAGTAAAATTCTACTCAGATTTTAAAATTTCGCAACAGTCATCTAAAATATGAATAATATATATACTAATATAGCATCAGAACTCAAAGAAGGTGCGCATGAAAGCGGTGCAAAACATTTGGAAGCCTATCTTAAATATGAAGACACAATACTTCAATCGATTGCCCAATTTACTGGAATTAAATCGGAACTATATTGTAAGGATATTAGCAATTTGAACGAAACTTCCAAGTTATTGTCAATTTATTCAGATTTTACATCGGTTTTAACTGCTCCAAGTGATTCATCCGAATATCATATTCAATATGTGACTGATCCAAAAAAGTCTATTGACCGAAATGTTACGATTCCAACATCATTATTAAATTCTAGCCTTAACAAGGGATATCCAATAATTCCCGGATATTTATTTAGGAATGATGCGGACACAAAAAAGATTGCTAGAATTATAGACCCTCTTTTAAGTTCTGGCAAGTTTCTTCTTAGGCCTATTAGAACTTTACTCGTACAAGTCCCGAAAAATGCTAATAAAAATCACAATGAATATGGAGAAATATTTTTTGCAAATTCTGACACTCCAAACAGTCATTGGTTTGCAAAAGAAATAAATGAAGTCGACGGGGTTCTTATAGAAAATGGATTAAAAACATTTCAAACAAAAAATATTTTCGAGCTCACACTTCCTTATTTTTCAAATATTTCCTTAGAAAACTTGTCTAAACTTGTAGAAGAAGAATCGGATTTGATAGGGAAATTTAGATTTACATTAA
>Ga0247739_10000670_pt1 | contig 12139 bp, 11 predicted proteins | sample UWRJL058202B2_FD_180943 | JGI IMG/M metagenome (GOLD analysis project Ga0247739, IMG submission 180943) | Plant litter microbial communities from Arlington Agricultural Research Station in Wisconsin, United States - UWRJ-L058-202B-2 | ecosystem: Environmental > Terrestrial > Plant litter >... | reverse complement strand
ATCGACTCTTAATTTGAGTAAATAACCAGCGACTGCGACCGTTAGCAAAATCATGGCGAACATGGAATAAATCATTGTAATGCCCTTCTTCAATTGATTTTTTATTAGCGTCTTCGATCACTGATATTGAACATTTAGTTCAACTTGAGCTAGACCCTGTGAGATTAGTTGTCTTTCTGTATAATGCCGCTACTTTTCAATGCGCTGGTTATAGCAGCGCGCTATTTCTGCTCAAATGTGTTTAACATCAGAAGGTTAACTCCATGATCATCAAGCCAAAAGTTCGCGGTTTTATTTGTACTAATGCGCATCCGCAAGGTGCAGCTGCCAATGTTCAAGAGCAAATTGCGTTTACCAAAGCTAAAGGCCCTGTCGCTGGCGCGCCCAAAAAAGTCCTGGTATTAGGTAGCTCTACCGGCTTTGGTTTGGCTTCACGTATTACCGCTGCATTTGGCGGCGGTGCAGACACTCTTGGTGTATGTTTTGAAAAAGAACCATCAGAGAGCAAAACGGCCACCGCAGGTTACTACAATACTTCCGCCTTTCATGATGCCGCCAAAGCTGAAGGCTTATACGCACATACCATCAATGGCGATGCTTTTTCGGATGAAATAAAAGCAAAAGTAATTGATGAATTAAAAGCTAATCTCGGCAAGGTAGATTTGGTTATTTACAGCTTGGCATCGCCACGTCGCACAGATCCTAAAACAGGTGAAGTTTATAACTCTGTGCTTAAGCCAATCGGCAAATCCTATGTTTCTAAAAATTTGAACACGGATACTCTGAAAATTTCTGATGTATCCATCGAGCCCGCATCTCAAGAAGAAATCGCAAACACTGTAAAAGTAATGGGCGGTGAGGATTGGGAGCTTTGGATTAATGCTTTAAAAGAGGCTGATTTGCTTGCCGATAATTTCCAAACAGTTGCCTACACCTATCTCGGTGACAAACTTACCTGGCCAATTTACGGTAAAGCAACTATTGGTAAAGCCAAAGAAGATTTGGATCGTGCCGCAAAAGAAATGAGCGCAAAACATGGTGGCAAAGCGCGCGTTGCAGTGCTCAAAGCTGTCGTTACACAAGCAAGCTCTGCGATTCCGGTAATGCCTTTGTATTTGGCAATCCTTTTTAAAGTGATGAAAGAGCAGGGCACGCATGAAGGTTGCATTGAGCAAATTCAACGTTTATTCAAAGAATGTTTGTATTCGCCTAATCCGCGTTTAGACGATGCAGGCCGTTATCGTGTTGATGAATTGGAATTAAATCCATCAGTGCAAACAAAAGTTGAAGCAATTTGGGACAAGGTTACTGAAGAAAATCTTTTTGAGCTGACAGATTTTGCAGGTTACAAAGCTGAGTTTTTACGGTTATTTGGCTTCGGAATTAAAGGCGTAGATTATGATGCAGAAACAACACCCTTGGTGGACACAAATTTTTAAGCAGTTAGCTTAATCTTGTCGAAGCCCCTTAATTGGGGCTTTTTTATTTATGGGTTTTAGTATTAGGAGAAGCGAGAAAAATGCGTAAACGTATTGCGATTGATATGGATGAAACTATCTGTGACACCATTACGCGGCATATAGATTGGTACAACGCCGAGTTTAAACAAAACTTGAAAGCACATGATTTGTTGGGCACGAAAATTTATAATCGTGTTCCTGCAGAGCATTTAGCTCAAGTGCGCTCGTATCCTGATAATCCTGAATTTTTTATGGACTTGGCGCCTCTTGATGACGCAATTGGCGTTATCAGGGAATTGAACCAACACTTTGATATTTATATCGCTACAGCGGCAATGGAACACCCAGCTTCATTTACTGCAAAATATGATTGGTTGGTAAAGTATCTGCCGTTTTTATCCCCAATGAATTTTATTTTTTGTGGTGACAAAGGCATAGTCCATGCGGATTACCTAATTGATGATAGCTCGCGACATTTTAAATATTTTTCAGGGCAGGGTGTTTTATTTACCGCGCCACACAATGTTAATGAAGTTGCAGGTGTACGCGTTGATAATTGGCATGATGTAAAAAAATATTTTTCTGATAAAGCTTAAATGCTTCCCACCTTGGCCCCGCTTTAAGGGGAGGGGTTGGGTGGGGGCGTTTTAGATTTTTACAAACCCTTAAAAAATCGATCAGAGCGCGGTATATAAAAATTATCGTAATTGAATGACATAACAACTGAGCGCGATCTGCCCACGAATTCGTCACGAGGTACGAAACCAATTACCCGTGAGTCGGCACTGTTATCACGGTTATCACCAAGCATTAAATATTGATTTTCAGGTACGACAACTTCAGGGAAATTCGCAAATGCGTGATCGTTTAGGGTGCTGATACGTACGCTATGGGTTGTGCTAAATAAATGTTCCAGTTGATCAATTGTATTGGCACTATTGGTAGTTTTTTCATAATCAATTGTGTTGCCGTTTATTGTTAGCTGATTATTTTTCATGGAAATCCTATCGCCAGGAACACCAATTACGCGTTTAACCAAACGTTTTTGTGATGCTTTTGAATCAAAAATAGCAATATCCCCACGTTCAGGGTCACCAAATTTATGGAGTGAAATATGCGTGAAGGGAATATACAAATCGTAAGCTAATTTATTCACCGCAATACGATCGCCTTCCAGTAGGGTGGGCTTCATTGAAGCGGAAGGAATTGTATTCCAATCGGCACAAGCGCTTCTAAAAATAAACATCAGTCCGATAAAAATAAGAAAAGATTTATTTTCGCGCCAAAAACTTTGTAGTTGCAATTTCATATAGTCTCCATGAAGTTGTTTGTTAACAAGCTGTTACAATAACGCATCCCAGATGAAAGACTGGCTTTCATCGCCAAAGTTCACTTACTTCACGCTACTGATTTCTTATATGCCATTAATTACTGCCATAGTGGGCAACGGTCTAGGAATTATCGTCACACTGTTGTTCATTGTTTTAACGATGATCGTCATGATCCCGTTGTTACCTCTAGCTCTACTGAAATTGTTAATACCATTTTCACCTTGGCAAGCACTGTGTAATCGTTGGCTCGATGGATTGGCCAGTCATTGGATGGACGCCAATGCGAGTCATCAATCTGCTTTATTGCCGACGGAATTGAATGTTGAATGGGTAGATGGTTTGAGCACTAATGATTGGTACATGATGATTTCCAATCATCAATCCTGGGTAGATATTTTAGTATTACTACGAGTTTTTAATCGCCGTATTCCTTATTTAAAGTTTTTTTTAAAACAATCTTTAATTTGGGTGCCGTTGCTCGGGTTGGCGTGGTGGGCGTTGGAATTTCCTTTTATGCGCCGCTACAGCAAAGCAGAAATTGCGAAAAATCCGTCACTCAAAGGTGCTGATATTGAAAAGACAAGGCAGGCATGCGAAAAATTTCGTCACAATCCGGTGACTATTATTAATTTTTTGGAAGGCACGCGATTCACACCACTAAAATATGCGCAGCAAGATTCGACTTATCGGCATCTACTAATGCCAAAGGCAGGTGGTTTGGCATTTACCCTGGCAGCGATGAATGGGCAGCTTCACAGCCTTCTGGATGTCACCATTTATTATCCTAAGGGGCGCCCAAGTTATTGGGATTATGTGTGCGGTAAGGTGAAGGAAATTAGAATTCACGTAAACCAATTGCCCATTCCATCGGAAATGTTGGGTGACTACAGTGAAGACGCCGAATTTCGAAATCGTTTTCAGGCATGGGTAAACAAAATCTGGCAGGAAAAAGATGTACTCTTGGAACGGATGCACACAAGCCGTTAAAAAGCGCAGAAAGTTTTGCCCGTTCAAGGTATGCTAAGGCCATATCTTATTGATAGTGCGATTGTTTTTTTAGGAGGCTGCCATGCTGTATTCGCTCAGAGATTTATTTGCCAAGTTAGGTTTGCCCAATTCTGACGATGAAATTGAGGCGTTCATCGAACGCTATCGTCCTCTGCCCCAAGCTGAGCCTTTAGCGAGCGCAAGTTTTTGGAGTGCTGAACAGGCGGCTTTTTTACGTGAAGCGCGCCAACCTTATTCAGATTGGGAAGAGGTTGTAGATGAGCTTAATTGCTTATTGCGTGATTAAGTAGTTGCCGACACAACCTAAAATAGCGCGCCTTTATCGGCGCGCTATTTTTTTGTACCGTAAAAACTGCGAACCTGAATGAGTACGCATAGTCATTCAAATAAGCTAGAATGCCGCCCAACCGCGGCAGCACTGATTTTCAGCTTGCCCTCCTCAAACCTCCATAAAGTATTTATTGCCTGTGACTGACTTAAGCCATATCCGTAATTTCTCCATCATTGCCCACATTGACCACGGTAAATCCACCATCGCAGACCGCTTTATCCAAATGTGCGGTGGCTTAAGTGATCGTGAGATGGAGGCGCAAGTACTTGATTCTATGGATTTAGAGCGCGAACGCGGCATTACCATTAAGGCACACAGCGTCACGCTTTATTATAAGGCTCGCGACGGCAAAACTTATCAACTTAACTTTATTGATACCCCTGGTCACGTAGACTTCACTTATGAAGTATCGCGCTCATTGGCTGCTTGCGAAGGTGCGCTTTTAGTCGTCGACGCAGGCCAAGGTGTTGAAGCTCAGTCGGTTGCTAACTGTTACACGGCCATCGAACAAGGTTTAGAGGTTATTCCAGTTCTCAATAAAATGGATTTACCGCAAGCCGAGCCAGACCGCGTTGCGCAGGAAATCGAAGATATTATCGGTATTGATGCTACCGAAGCTGTTCGCTGTTCCGCTAAATCCGGTATGGGAATGGAAGACGTGTTGGAAGAGTTGGTGCGTTTGGTTCCACCACCGGTTGGCGATGTCGAAGCACCTTTGCAGGCACTGATTATCGACTCCTGGTTTGATAACTATCTCGGTGTTGTTTCTTTGGTTCGTGTAAAGCAAGGCACTCTGCGCATTAAAGATAAAATTATCGCCAAGACCCTTGGCAAAACCCAAATGGTGGACGGCGTTGGCGTATTCAGTCCTAAGCTCACACAACTTAAAGAATTAAAAGCGGGCGAAGTAGGCTTTGTTGTTGCCGGTATCAAGGATATTCACGGGGCACCTGTGGGCGATACCATCACCCATGCATCCACTCCCGATGTTGAAGCGCTTGCTGGTTTCCAAAAAATCAAACCGCAAGTTTATGCGGGTATGTTTCCGATCAGTTCGGATGATTTTGAAGATTTCCGTGATGCCCTTGCAAAGCTGACCTTAAACGATGCATCACTATTTTATGAACCTGAAAGTTCAGATGCCTTAGGTTTCGGTTTCCGCGTAGGTTTCCTTGGCATGTTGCACATGGAAATCATTCAGGAACGTCTTGAGCGTGAATACGATCTAGATTTAATTACAACTGCGCCGACAGTGGTTTACGAAATCGTAAAACGTGGTGGCGAAGTTATTTACGTTGATAACCCTTCTAAATTACCGGATCCAGGTTCCATTGAAGAAATGCGCGAACCCATTGTGGAAGCGAATATTCTGGTGCCGCAAGAACACTTGGGTAATGTGATTACACTTTGTATCGATAAACGCGGCGTACAAAAAGATTTGCAATTCACCGGATCGCAGGTTCGGGTTCGCTATGAATTGCCCATGAATGAAGTAGTTACAGACTTTTTTGATCGTTTGAAATCTGTAAGTCGGGGTTATGCTTCATTGGATTACAGCTTTATTCGTTTCGAACCAGCTAATCTGGTGCGTTTGGATGTGCTTATCAACAGCGAAAAAGTAGATGCTTTGGCAATCATCGTGCACCGCGATAAAGCTCAGCGAATGGGCCATGCATTGACGGACAAAATGAAAGAGTTAATCCCTCGCCAAATGTATGACGTCGCTATCCAAGCTGCTATTGGCGGCCAAATTGTAGCGCGCTCGACAGTGAAAGCATTGCGTAAAGACGTGACTGCCAAATGTTACGGCGGTGACGCCAGCCGTAAGAAAAAATTATTAGAAAAACAAAAAGCTGGTAAAAAACGTATGAAACAAGTGGGCAGTGTGGAAATTCCGCAAGCTGCCTTCTTTGCGGTATTGAAAATCGATTCCTAAAAAACAAACATAACACAGGTCATTATCATTCATGAGCAGTATTAATCTTCCGTTAATTCTTACCTTGGCGGTATTGGTCACCGGCGTTATATGGCTGATTGATATTCTGTTTCTTGCTCGTCCCCGCAAGATTAAAGTAGCGGCTGTTGATCAACAGTTTCAACACATTGAGCTTGCCGATGAAAATAAAAAAACAGCTTATGAAACAGCAAAAGCAACGGCAGGTAAAGAGCCGGTAGCGGTTGAATATGCCAAATCTTTTTTTCCTGTGCTATTTGTTGTGTTTTTCCTACGCTCATTCTTAATTGAACCATTTCAGATCCCATCTGGTTCCATGATTCCTACGCTCCAGGTTGGCGATTTTATTTTGGTGAATAAGTTTGCCTATGGTTTACGAGTGCCTGTGCTCAATAAAACGTTTATTCCTGTCGATAAGCCGAAGCGTGGCGATGTCATGGTGTTCTTCCCTCCGCATCAACCTAAAACCTATTTTATTAAACGAGTGATAGGTTTGCCAGGCGATAAAGTTCGTTATACCAATAATGTGCTTTACTTAAATGGTGTTGAAGTGAAGCAAGAGTTTGTGAAAAAAGGCTTTCCAGAGTGGGGCTCGCCCTGCATGGCTATGCGTCAACAGTTCACTCTGGTGAATGAAGATCTGTCGGGTGTTGTGCACAAAATGCACAAGTGCGATCAACCAAGCTCGCTAGGTATTGATGGTAGCTGGGTAGTTGAAGCGGGTCATTATTTTATGATGGGTGATAACCGCGATAATAGTGGTGATAGTCGCGTTTGGGGAACTGTTTCAGAAGACGCGATTGTCGGCAAAGCCTTTGCGGTGTGGATGCATTGGGAAGATTTTTTCAGTATTCCGAGTTTTGATAATGTAGGTGTTGTTAAATAATCATTCTAGAAATTAACAGGTGCCATTATGAATCGAATTGAAAAAATAAAAAAATTTCCGCAGAAAAGTTTACAAAGCCAGCAAGGTCTTACACTCATTAGTTGGATTTTTGTATTAATTATCATTGTTTTTTGCGGAGTTTTTGCGTTTCGCATAGTGCCAATGTATGCGGAAAATAGATATGTGAAAGATGCATTAAAATCTCTGGCAGAGCCTGGGATGAAGGTCAGCGATATGTCCAACTCAGAAATACAAAAGAAGATGATGAATTATTATTTGGTAAATAATGTTCGTAGTGCAGGCCCACAAAATATTGTGATTGAGCGGAAATCAAGTTCCGTTATTGTTAAGGTCGATTACGAAAGTCGCGCTAACCTGTTCGCCAACATAGACGTCGTTATGAGTTTCCAAAACCATCTGGATGGCGATCAACCTAATTTGTGTTGCAAACCATCAGCGTCGGAAACCCCTCGTGCAACAAAGTATTAAGCTTCAGCGTTTACAACAACGTTTAGGTTATGAATTCAATGCGCCGGTGTTGTTACAGCTGGCGCTAACTCATCGCAGTTATGGTGCACAAAATAACGAGCGTCTGGAATTTTTAGGCGATTCCATTTTAAATTTAGTCGTCGGAGATGCGCTCTTTCAGAAGTTTGGTGACGTTCGCGAAGGCCAATTAAGTCGTTTACGATCACAGCTTGTAAAAGGTGAGACCCTAGCCGAAATTGCTCGTGAATTTGAGTTGGGCGATTATCTAATTCTTGGTGAAGGCGAAATGAAATCGGGCGGACATACACGCGATTCCATTCTTGCAGATACTGTTGAGGCGATCATTGGTGCAATATATACCGAGACGAACTTTGAGGTTTGCCGTAAACATGTGTTGACGTGGTATGCGGACCGTTTAGCGGCATTAAATGTTGATACTTCAGCGAAAGATGCTAAATCTCGACTCCAAGAATATTTACAAAGCCAGCGCAAACCCTTGCCGGAATATGAAGTCGTGGAGGCATCGGGTGAATCTCACGCGCAAATTTTTACCATTGAATGCCGCATTGCATTGCTGAAGCAACCTGTTCGCGCACAAGCAAGCAATCGTCGTGACGCGGAAAAACTTGCTGCCACTGAAGTATTACGGCTGCTAAATATTTAACAGCTTTTCCATCGCCCCTCTTGCGCTTTTTTTATCGTTGATTCTATTTAATCCTATTACTTTATTTTTCAATCTCAGGTTCCAGTTATGTCAGAGTATTCTGATTCCCAAACCATGCGTTGTGGTTATGTTGCGATTGTAGGTCGTCCAAATGTTGGTAAATCTACTTTGTTAAATCATATTCTTGGTCAAAAAATTAGTATTACCTCCCGCAAGCCACAAACGACTCGCAATAATGTTGTCGGCATTAAGACGGAAGCTAGTGTGCAAATTATGTTTGTGGATACACCGGGAATGCATCTGGGGCAACAAAAAGCGATTAATCGCTACATGAATCGCGCTGCCAATACGGCGATGAAAGACGTAGATGTTGTTGTGTTCTTAGTGGATCGTTTTATTTGGACCGAAGAAGATGAAGCTGTTGCGGAAAAGTTACAGTACGTCAACTGCCCGATTATTTTGGCAGTAAATAAAATTGACCAAATTGATGACAAAGAAAGTTTGTTGCCGCACCTCGAACTTCTGTCGCAAAAATTAAAAATTGCTGAAATTATTCCGCTCTCTGCGTTAAAAAATATTAATCTGGATCGCCTTGAAGCACTTATTGTGGATCGTATACCTGAAGGTATGCATATGTATCCTGATGATCAAATCACTGATCGCAGTTCGCGTTTTATGGCTGCTGAAATTGTGCGTGAAAAAATCACACGTCAACTCGGTGATGAACTTCCTTACGAAATGGCGGTTGAGATTGAGGAGTTTAAACAAGAAGGCAACTTGTTAAATATTTCTGCGCTGATATTAGTTGAGCGAGATGGACAAAAACGTATTTTGATCGGTGATAAAGGTGACCGAATTAAATTGATTGGTACGGATGCACGTAAAGATATGGAAAAGTTATTTGATATGAAAATTATGTTAAAACTGTGGGTGAAAGTAAAATCCGGCTGGTCTGACGATGAGCGTGCGCTGCGAAGTTTAGGTTACAATGATTTGGATCTATAACGCTTAACAACCGCCATAATTTACGTGCGCATATTTAAAAATATCGCAATAGGCGGCTCAATTCATAAGTTATTCGATTGAATGATATGCATATTGAACTTCAACCCGCATACATACTACACACGCGACCTTACCGCGATACCAGTATGTTGGTTGATTTTATTACGCCAGAATTTGGGCGTATTACAGCAGTAGCACGTGGTGTACGCTCACGCAAAACGCCTAAACGCAATTTGTTAAACCCTTTCACCCGTTTGCTTATTTCTTACCAAGGTAAAAGTGATTTGAAATTGCTCACGCATTTCGAAGCCGAAGGAACTCATTTTTCGCTAGTCGCTAAACATTTGTTTAGTGGCTTCTATCTTAATGAATTGCTGGTTCGTTTATTGCCGGAACTTGATGCACACCCGCATACGTTCAGTCTTTACGAGCAAAGTCTCCAGGCGCTTACCGCTCAGCGAGATCTTGAGCCACTGTTGCGTCATTTTGAATTACATTTATTGGCTGAACTAGGTTATGGAATTGATTTCGCTTCGGACTCACAATCGGGAGAATCAATTGCGATGGATTTGTATTATTGCCTTGATACACAGTCTGGTTTTTACCTGGCGAACTCAGAAAGTAATTTTCAATTCTCGGGGCGACATATTCATGCGATAGCCCAACGCGAATTTTCTGATGCAGAGGTAAAACACACGGCTAAACGAATCACTCGTGCATTGTTAAAGCCTTTGCTCGGCAATAAGCCACTCACAAGCCGTGAGTTATTTAGCTAACACCAAACACTTCATTCAAATCGCGTTTTTCTCCCCAGGCTAATACATCATCTATTGCATTGTTGAGCGATGGAATAGCTTCTTTAGCGCCTTTAATTTCTTTCGCTTGTATTAATTTGTCCAGAAAACCGCAGATACTTTTTAAGCGCGGTACTCCGCAATAGCAACTGCTTCCGTAAAGACGATGAATTAATTCATTCAATTGTTCATCATCACCATTTTCGGCCGCTTCATTTATCTGCGCTTTTTCACAAGCTAAACCATCAAGCATCATCTTTAACATATCGCGTGCCAACAAAGGTTTATTGTTGGCAAGCTTTAAGCAAAGATTTACATCTACAGATGTATTATCGTTTTTATTATTTTCTAGGTGGAATAATTGGTCTTTTTCGACAGCAGGCTCTGGCACAACAACAACTTCTTTTTTTCCGCTGAGCGATGTCCACCGATTAATGATGTGCGCCAACTGGCTTTCACTAACCGGTTTGCTAATACAATCATCCATGCCGGAAATTAATAATTCAGCTTTTTGCTCCGTAAGCGAATGAGCGGTAAGAGCAATTATAGGTGTACGTAACGAATCTTTTTCCAATTCTCGAATCAGTTTGGTAGTTTGGAATCCATCCATGCCCGGCATTTGTATATCCATAAAAATTACGTCAAATTGCTGCGATTTACACGCGTCAATTGCTTGTAGGCCATTGCTTGCTTGAACCACAAGTGTATTGAGGCCACGCAATAGCTCCGACGCTAATTGCAAGTTTGCAGGGTTGTCATCAACTAATAGTACAGATGTGGTTGGATTGCTGGTCGTGTTGTCGACCGGATTTGTTGTGCGCGCGTCAGTGAAATTAACATCCAAATTGGAGCACAATGTTTTTAATAAAGCGTCATAACCTATAGGTTTGTTAATGAAATGCGTATTGCTATTGTTGCCATTGCTTCGGAATAAACGTTGATGCGCTGCAGTGCAGCAAGCAATAACTTTACAATCGAATTCATTGACCAATTGTTCGCTGATATTATTCAATAACGCGGGTTGAATTCTTCGCTCATCGGCGGAAATATCCAATATCAAGACATTGATTGGATTTGTTTTTCGTGCGTTTTTAATAACGGGAAAAATATCATGAAGTTCTGTAATAACTTCCTGACGAATATGCCACTCGCTTAAAAGTGATTGAAGTTGTTCGAGTGCTGCAGGATTGCTGCCACAAATAAGCGCGCGATATTGTTGCAAATTTGGCGCGCTTTCTTCTTGAGTATGTTTTTTGTCGATTCCGAGTCGCGCCGTGAACCAGAAGGTGGAGCCTTGCTCAAGTTTGCTGTCAACACCAATTTCTCCATTCATTCGTTCAACCAAACCTTTACAAATCGCGAGCCCTAAACCAGTTCCACCTTGTTCACGCGATGTTGAAGAATCTGTTTGAGAGAAAGGTTTAAACAGATTGTTTTGTTGCGCGCCGGTTAAGCCTTTGCCTTGATCGGTCACGCTCACCTTTAGCATTAGATGCGTTTCTTGCTGAGCTATGGCGTTTACGCGAACAATAATATTACCCTGCTCACTAAATTTAATGGAATTGCTGACCAGATTTGAAAGCACTTGTTTAAAGCGTAATGAATCACCTAGGAGGTGACTTGGAATATCGGAAGCGACTTGAGCAATTAATTGAAGATTTTTTTCGTGTGCATCGGGCGCCAAAATAGTTAGTGCTTCATCAATCGTTTGTCGTAACGGAAGAGGTGCATATTCTAGAGTTAATTTCCCAGCTTCAATTTTAGAAAAGTCGAGAATGCCGTTGATCACAGTTAAAAGGCTTTGTGCTGAGTCGCGAATGGTGTGTAAATATTCTGCTTGCTGTTCATCGATATTAGTTTTCAATACCAATCCGATAAAACCTAAAATACCGTTGAGCGGTGTACGAATTTCATGACTGGTGTTGGCCAAAAATTCTGATTTTATTCGGCTCGCTTCAATGGCTTCTTTGCGCGCAATATCCAGCTCAATATTTTTGATTTCAATGGTTTCCATTGTTTCAATTAAATCTTGAGTGGATTGCTCAATGTGTTTTTGTAAATCGTGCTGTGCCATCTCCAGGAATTCAGCCATCTCATTGGTCGCATCGGCGAGATGCACAAACTCACGGCTTCTCTGCGGATTAACACGAGTTTGTAATTTTCCTTGCGCGAGATGATTAATCACTTCTTTAATATGATTGAGCGGCTCCGTAATAT
>Ga0247739_10000669_pt1 | contig 12145 bp, 13 predicted proteins | sample UWRJL058202B2_FD_180943 | JGI IMG/M metagenome (GOLD analysis project Ga0247739, IMG submission 180943) | Plant litter microbial communities from Arlington Agricultural Research Station in Wisconsin, United States - UWRJ-L058-202B-2 | ecosystem: Environmental > Terrestrial > Plant litter >... | reverse complement strand
CTTGCGCGACCAGGGAATTATTTTACTGGCGTCTGCGCCTTACATAGAAAGTCGCCGTTTGACGATTGCATTTAACGAGCGTAAATCTGCACAGACTCGCCAAACGTTGCCCATTATTAATATGGGTGGCGGAGCGAATTTAATTGCGGCTAATTGGCGGCCGGATGGAGAACTTCTGCGACAAATTGCGCAGCACAATATTCCCGACGATTTTATTAACCAACAGATACCGGAATTCGTAACCTACTGGCGCGAACGCGGCGAAACAAGTCATTCGTGGGGTGCGAAATTTTTAAAAGATGTATTGCACAAATGGCGCAACCATCAAACAAATGCAGCACGTCAAGCGCGCGAAAATAACGAAGAATTTTTAAAGCGCGACCAAGATATCGCAATGCACATGAATTGGTTGCCAAGCAAAGACGCGCTTGAAGTCTTAGTGAAGCACGCCAATATAAGTTATGCGTTTGTAGAAGATGCAATTCCAGAATTTGTTTTATATTGGCAAGAACGCGGCGAAGTCGGCCGTACCTGGAACAGTAAATTTATTCAGCATGTAAAACGCCAATGGGTGCGTTACTCGTCAACACTTGAACACGATACCGAACCCAAACGCATGCCCGAAAATTGGCAACCCAGTAGCGATTTGTTTGATGTATTAAAACTTGCCAATATCGACATGAATTTTGCACAGCGCCAGGTAGCAGAATTTGTTTTATTTTGGCGGGAAAGCAATCAGCTTTATGCATCCTGGAATACTAAATTTTTGCAACACGTAAAATATCACTGGGCTAAACAACACGCATTAGCGCCAACAACACAGCAAGGTAATCACCATGCAGGACAGCAAGCCAATCATCCAACAAGTAGCACAAGAGATCGAAGCCTTGTCCAAGACCTCACCGACCGAAGCTGGGCTCAATGATGATAACCACGTTCACCGCGAACGCACCATTACCGATGCTCATATTGATGCTTTGAATGAAATTTTCGCGCTCTTCCGCATTAATTACCACAATCAATATTACAAAGCTTACAGCGATACCCAAGTACTCAGCCAAATTAAAAAACTTTGGTTGGAGAGTTTGAGCCAATTCGCTCCACAAACTATTTTGCGCGGTGCACGGAAAGTTATTGAAGAATCTGAATACCTTCCGACATTGAATCGTATGATTCGCACATGCCAGGGCGACCCGGAAAAATTTGGGTTAATTGATGCGCATCGTGCTTATGTAGAAGCCTGTCGCGCACCTAGCCCCAAAGCGGCCTACCGTTGGAGCCATGCGGCCATTTATCATGCAGGTTGCGCAAGCGATTGGTTTTTTTTAGCAAACAATTCTGAAAAAACTACATTTCCTATTTTTGAACGTCATTATTTAAAATTGTGTGAACGCGTTATGAATGGTGAGGAATTGCCTGCACCCAATATAATTGCTATACCACAAATTATTGAGACACCACTTAGTAAAGAAGAGAATAAAAAACGCATGGAAGAGTTGCGGAAACAGTTGGAGCTATAAACTGTATATAAAGCGGTCGCAGAATCTGCTGCGGGGATTAAGTCTGCTCCTGTAAATATTTGCCAGAACCGGTACAAATTATTTAAACAAGCATTAATTTTTTACTGTAAACATTTTACTCAGGAAGCATCATGCAAAAAAGTTTTACACAGTGGTTATTAGGACTTGGGCTGATTGCCTATGCCATTGGTTGTTTGGTATTGGTCTTTTCACTTTCGCTCAACCCCCTCAGCGGAAAAATCGACGATGACATTTTAACCAGCAACACGCTGCTCCCGGATTTGACGTTAATCAATCAACCTATGGAACGCGTGGAATTATTTATTGAAATAATGAAGCCACTCGTTGAGCAAAAAAATGAATTGTTAACTTCTACGCGCGAACGATTACTCCAGATCAAACAAGAAATTGATTTGCAGCATGAGCTAGGTTTTGTCGATCGCGAACAATTAAATCGTTTGCGCGAAGATTTTTCAGTAAGCGTTGAAGACTACCCCAGCGATAAACAAGCAGTAGAAGTTTTATTATCACGTGTAGATATTATTCCACCCGCCATGGTTATTGCCCAAGCGGCTATAGAATCTGGCTGGGGTACTTCGTTATTTGCACAAGAAGGTAATAATTTATTTGGTGAATGGTGCTTTAAGAAAGGCTGCGGCATTGTTCCCACTCGTCGTGCTGCATCTGCTACACATGAGGTGCGCAGATTCGACAGCATAGAGGATTCTATTAATTCGTATTACCGAAACATCAATACGAATAATGCTTATCGGAGCCTACGTGATTTGCGTACCAAGTTGCGCAATAGCAAAGAAGCATTCACGGGTCGCGCATTAGTTGCTGGCTTGGGTAAATATTGTGGGCGTGGAGATGTTTATATCAATGAAGTACGCGCCATGATCCATTCGGCAAAGTTAGAATAAAAAAATTAATCCTGATAAGTCCAATTGCCATTTTTATCAGTTACTAACCACAGCTGCGTATACCAGTAAAAACGCCCGCGTTGATCGCTTGCAGCGGTGCAATTAAATTTAGTTCGACCTTGCGGAAAGGCTTGTTTGGATTGCACCCATAATTTTTCATCAATAATTTGTGTATTAATTGCACCCTCGTTAGATGAAAAACAATTTATTTTCTTGAGCAAAGAATTATCGCTGAGGGTGATAACCAAATAAGGTTTATCGCCAGCGTTAACATACAGATCTTTTAATTTCTCGTTTCGGTTTTTATAAAATTCAACCTCTTTAACCGGTAACGGCAAAGTATTAATCTTTTCAATAAAGTCATTTAACTCAGTGTAACTTCCCCCAAAAGGGAAGCGCGGCAAGGCTTGTAAATCTGTTTCTAAACTTAACACACCACCCTGCTGGGTAAAGGCAACATAATCCAGCTTCTTTAAAATATTTTTTACGTCAGCGTGGTATTCGCCAAAAGGATATGCAAATATCTTGGGTGCGCTGCCGATTTCAGTTTCAATTTTTTTCTGCGCTGTAACTATTTCATCAGCAATACGGTCTCGCCATTGTGCTTGTGATTCATTTTTTTCCAAACGCACCAAATGATTATGCTCAATCGTATGATTGGCAATAATGACATTGTTTTTTGACATTTCACGCAATTGATCCCAAGTTACAAATAACTTGCCTGAACCGACAGCTTTCGTATTTACAAAAAATGTGAACGGCCAACCGCGTTTTTTTAAAATCGGGTAAGCTGCGGTATAAACATCCGCATATGAATCGTCGAAGGTGATAGCAACAGTTTTGTCTGAAAGTGGTTTGTGCTTTTTTAACTTTTCAGTTAGTGCAGTAAGCGGAACAATTTCATAATTATTACTGGAGAGATAATCCATCTGCGCGATAAATCGCTCTGGACTAATGCTGGTAGACGCAGGCATGGTTGTACTTACATGGTGATAAATTAAAACCTTGGCAGCTTGGGCATATATTGGATTTCCCAAAAATATGCCCATCACTAAAAATTTAAAAAAACTGAAATGATTTAATGCGGATAAAGACTTAAAAAATTGTTTAAATTTCACTTTAAATTTTAAATTATTTTTAAACTTTGAGTTCACGATAAATTTAAATATAGAGCTAATCATCCAAATTCACAAACCGCAAACCGACACCTGCAGGTTCTACACGCACCACTTCCATTTCAAGAATCGGTGCATCGTCCATTAAACCTTGAACTTGACCGGTCACATGAGTGCCAATCGGTGGAACTTGATTTGGTTCTAATACTACAAACACGCCACCATCGGAAATATCACGTGTTTTAACCACAATCTCACCCAGACTTTCGTGAGTAATTTTAATTCGGCAAGCCAAGGCCGTACGAATGTGGCGACGCTTATCTTTTGAGCTCATGGCTACTCCGTTTTAAGATTATTATGGATATTATTGAATACAAAAAAGCGATGGGGAGCTCCCTCCCCATCGCTTTTACTTATCACTCACTTCCACCGCATCTACTTTCTGGAAACCGCGTGGCAATTTATTTCCGCGGCGACCACGTTCACCTTTGTAATGTTCGAGGTCAGACATTTTTAACGTGATGTGACGTTTCCCTGAATAAAGCGTCAGCATCTGATTTGGATTAACGACTTTCACAGCCACCACAAACTCTTCATGGGTTTGCGCACGCGCGGATGGAATGTTCATAATTTTATTGCCTTTACCACGCGCCAGCTCAGGCAATTCTGTCACCGGGAATACCAACAAGCGACCATCATTGCTCACTGCAGCAAGTAGTGCTTGCTCAGGATTAGTCACAAATTGTGGTGGCAATACTTTCGCATTTTCCGGCAAGGTTAATAGCGCTTTACCCGCTTTATTTTTGCTCGCTAAATCCTCCAGCTTCGCAACAAAACCATAGCCCGCATCAGATGCCAGCAACACACGTTGATCATCCGCACCCATTAATGCGCCTTCAAACGTTGCACCACTTGGTGGGCTTATTTTTCCTGTGAGTGGTTCGCCTTGCCCACGTGCTGACGGCAAATTATGCGCGGGCAATGAATAGCTACGGCCAGTTGAATCCAACAAAATAACTTGCTGATTGCTTTTCCCGTGCAGCGCGAATTTCAAACTATCACCAGCTTTATAGCTTAGACCAGCAGCATCTATATCGTGACCTTTCGCAGCGCGTATCCAACCTTTGTCGGAAATTACAACGGTAATGGGGTCAACACTTAGGAGTTCAGTTTCGCTAAAGGCTTGGGCTTCTGCACGAGCAATTATTGGCGAACGGCGATCATCGCCAAATTGCTCTGCAACTTGCACCAGTTCTTTACGCACCAGATTTTTTAATTTAACAGCGGAATCGAGAATTTTTTGTAAACCATCACGCTCTTTTTCCAATGCAGCTTGTTCTTCGCGAATTTTCATTTCTTCCAAACGCGCCAATTGACGCAATTTGGTTTCCAAAATATATTCCGCTTGCATTTCAACTAAATTGAAACGCTGCATCAAGACCGGTTTAGGATTATCTTCTTCGCGAATGATGCGAATCACTTCATCCACGTTTAAAAAAACCACCATTAAAGCAGCTAAACGCAGCAAGCGCTCTTCAACTTTTTCCAAACGGTGTTGCAAACGGCGACGCGTGGTAACTGTACGAAAGCTCAGCCATTCACTCAAAATTTTAACAAGTGATTTTACTGCTGGGCGACCATCAATACCTATCATGTTCATATTGACACGATAGGTACGCTCTAACTCGGTAGTTGCAAATAAATGCTGCATGACTTGTTCGAGATCAACACGATTTGAGCGTGGAATAATTATTAAACGCGTTGGATTTTCGTGATCTGATTCATCGCGCAAGTCTGCAACCATAGGCAACTTTTTCGCCTGCATTTGCGCTGCGATTTGCTCCATGATTTTTGCACCGCTAACCTGATGCGGTAATGCAGTTACAATAATATCGCCAGATTCTTCATCTTTTTGCCAAACCGCGCGCATGCGTACACTACCGCGCCCGGTTTCATACATTTTAATAAGATCTTCACGCGACGAAATTATTTCCGCTTCGGTGGGCATATCCGGGCCGAGGATGTACTGGCATAAATCTGCCACGCCCGCTTGTGGGTTATCCAATAAATGAACGCAGGCATTTACCACTTCGCGCAAATTGTGCGGTGGAATATCTGTCGCCATACCAACAGCGATTCCTGTTGTACCGTTTAACAATACATTAGGTACGCGCGCGGGCAACACCATCGGCTCTTCTAACGTGCCGTCAAAGTTAGGTTGCCAATCAACAGTGCCCTGCCCTAACTCTTCTAACAAAACTTCGCTGTATTTCGTTAACCGCGACTCGGTATAACGCATTGCAGCGAACGATTTTGGATCATCCGGTGAACCCCAGTTACCCTGCCCGTCTACAAGCGTGTAGCGATAGGAAAACGGTTGCGCCATGAGCACCATGGCTTCATAGGAAGCAGAGTCTCCATGGGGATGGAACTTACCGATAACATCACCAACAGTACGCGCGGATTTTTTAAATTTTGCGGTGGACTTTAAACCTAATTCGCTCATTGCATAAACAATGCGGCGCTGAACTGGTTTTAAACCATCGCCAATATGCGGCAGAGCGCGATCCAAAATCACATACATGGAATAATCGAGATAAGCTTTTTCACTAAAATCTTTTAATGCGATGCGTTCGTCAGCATCGGGGAGGGTGATTAAATCACTCATTCAAATTCCTGATTGTATTTCTACGAAAGTAATTACTGAACGTTATTTATAAACTACGTAAATTAATTTATTACATTATTGCAAAAAATTATTTGCGGTTAACTATTCAACTTTTGCGTTACCTAACCCTTTCAAAGGCAATGCACCTTTTCTATCGATATGCATGGAAGGTAACCACGCGCTGAAATCAATGACAGCACCGAAATTATAATTCACTTTGTCACCAATTCCATTACGACTAAAATGCTCTATCAAACCTAGCGCTTGAATAATATCTATTGATACTTGCAAGGTTACGGGCGTTTCCTGCATACCTTTCAACATCGGAACCTGATCACTTGCGCCCGTGAGCAATTTAACTTTTTCTATATCTACATTGTAAGAAATGCTGCGCACACTAAGGTCTTGCTTGTTCGGATTAAAAATAGACAAATCTATAGCAATTTGTCGCTGTAAAAGACTCTGTTGCGGCAACAATCGCAAACCTGCAAGTTTTACGTCAGGCTCTTTTAAGCTTGGATTTAACGCCGCACATCCAGTGAATAACAATAGCGAAAAACAAAAACTCAATACCGATATGACTTTGTTCATAGAATAGCCCATAAGGTTTCCAATCATAAAAAATGTGAATTAAAGCTCTCGCCCTGTAGCGCGCCTTGTGGTGTAATCCGCGCCCTGACGTAACGCATGGATGCAGGTTCTCGCAACGGAAACCTGACTTGATGAATTTATTATGCCTTACCCTAAACTGAAACCAGATGACATTCTCGGCAGCAGGGAAATAAGCTTTACCAGTCGCAAAGACTTAGCACATCCGCAGCTGATGCGCTTATGTATGGATTTCGAACTGATTGTATTGCAAGTACAACGCCGCGCTTTTAGCCATATCTCAAAACGCTTTCTTGCCACCAGTGACGCTTTTTTACTGTCCAATCACGACTATCGTAAAAATGGATTGGTCTTTTCACCCTGGTTCGACTCACTCGCAGAACTGGAAGCATTCGCTAAAAAACATCATATTGATATTTTGCATGACCATATTTTTGGCAATACAAACATAAACCAACGTGATTTGCGTTAAGTCGGCTAGCGAACAGCTAGTCGGCCAATTCCTGATCAAACTCTTCTAGCAAATCTATAGGCTCCATTTCTGTCCCCTCTAACTCCGAGTCCCAATTTATGCCTACCAGCACCACATCTTCGTGCATCCCGGTGAGCCAATCTTCCAAAAACTCAACTAACTCTATAGCAACAGGTTTGTAATCTTTCCAATCTTCTTTGCAGTGTAAGCGCGCAAATTCTTCTTGCGACCAAAACGGCATAACATCGGTATTTTCATACTGTTCCGAGCCGCACAACGCCCATCCGTCTGGCCCCTCTAAACTCCATACGCAACCATTCTCAATGGCTTCAACAATAAAACGGTCGAAGTTTTCGGAATCATTAGCACTTAACGGTTCAGTCATGGGATTTCTCCAGTGGGTTAAAACATGAGCTGCGCGCCATGCGTCTTAAGCCAGGTACGCCGCTTCTTATAGTCAGGACAAAGGTGCTCAACAACGGCCCAAAAAGCAGGACTATGGTTGTGATGCAATAAGTGACTGACTTCGTGGGCGACAAGATAATCGACTACAGGTTCAGGGGCCAGCATAATCTGCCAGTTATATTGGATTGCACCTCGGGCCGTGCAATGTCCCCACTTTGAACGCGTAGCCTTGAGGGTAATTCCAGCGTGTCTTACGCCCAAGTGTTCTACGGCGGCCTCCGTTTTTGCCTGTAACAATTGTCGGGCCTGCTCTTGATACCAATGGCAAACTAACCGTTTGGCTTGTTGCTCATCTGTGACACGGCCGCGCGATGAAAGAATAACTAATAATTTATCCCCGTACCGTACCACATCTGCTTTTGGTTGTTTATGCACAACCAGCGTTAATAGTTCCCCAAGGTAAGGCACCTCACTATCCGCCACGAAGCTGTAACTTTTTACAGCGGACAATTGTTGCTCTTGTTGAATTAATTTTTGTTGTACCCATGCCGACTTTTCATGGATGAATTTTTCAATTTCTGCGCGCGCAACAAACTGCGGCGCACGCACTACCACCTGAGCCTTTGAAATTTCAATACTGATACTGCGCCGTCGCACTGAGCGAACCAATTCAAATGCAAAAGGCAAACCGGCGATTGGGGTTTTGGGATGCAAATTTTTGAGAAATGATAAAGGCATAACGCATCAGCACAAATGAATTCGGATGACATTATGCCTTTAGATCAGTATGAGAGCTACAGCATCGAAACAGGGTAATATTGATAACTACAGTAGGATGAGTCCAAATCACAAACTTCAAAAATCAGAAAAAGTTTCTGCGGTACACGTTTAATTAAGCTGGCGACATCTATAAGGTGCTGAGAATTACCGCAAGACAAATAATAGTCCGTCGTGTATTCGCAAATTAAATTCCCACCCTGATCACAAGATAACCCTTCGCCGCAAACATCTGTATAAATTAAAGTAGAATTGTAAGTATCAGCTACGGAATTGACGCGAACATTGATACGGTAATCTTCCAAACTATTGACTCGCCACAACACGTCAAATAAACCACCGTCTACATAAGGATCTATTTCCAATGCTTGATTGGAAACTCCTGTATCTACACCGTAACTATCGATAATATCAAAACCCACTAGCGAAGGTACCGGATCTACCGGCCGCGCCTCTACCGCACGACCACTATCACCTCCGCACGCCGTCAACAAAAAACACAACACGATCAATATAAGATATTTATTTTTCACCGCAAACCTCCTAAGGTTTTACGGTTTCATGCTAATTTTTTTCAAATGAATTTCAGCTGAATGACTTAATAACAATGTCGCCAATCAAACACACTACACATAAAAAAAGCCCCCACTCATCCACTAAGCGGGGGCTTGAAAAGTTTTCTGCCAACTCGTCTATACTACGAATCGCGCATAACCTTAATCAACTAATCGAACCTGTTAATCGAACCTAGCGATCATCCTTAAAATACTTGATCCTTTAACTCCCTTTAACGATCACCAAAAGCACCACTCCTAGTGACGCCATTTAGCAATAGGTGACAAATTGACACTGCCATCTTCCTCAAGCACAGCATATTTGGATTGCTCAGAATTTTTAACCACAACCACTGGTGGAACAAAAAGTGGGCGGCGAATAAATGCCAGGTGCCAACCGAAATTTTCTAAGCTATGCAGCGCAATACGTTGCACTTCACTAAGATAATAATAAACATCTATCGGCAACGCCGATCTTGAACCGCGTGAATCTTCTTTTGGTGACTGCAAAGCATCTTCAAATATTGCATCGAAATCCGCGTTAAAATTTCGGGTCTGTTCTAGCATAAAATCTCCTTGGCATGGAAATAAACATTAATTGCAGTCACCAACATAAAATGGTTAGAAACAGTCTTGCCCCTGAGTTGATTTTTGTCAAAAACCAAGTTGGAATATGAATGGGAGCTGAAAGAGCACAAAAACATACCCTACGTTTTTGTGGTACGTTTTATACACGAGAAGGGCAAAAATGGAGCAAATAAAAAAATTTAAACGACTCGTGTTTTATTTCGGTGCAGGCCCTGTGTTCAAATATTTAATTAGAACGTGAACTACTGCACGAATTAAGTGCGCGCATTAAAAAAATTGATTTAAGTGCCTTGATAAGAATCAACACAACAACATGTTTGCTAACATTGAATCGTCAAAAGATTTTATCCACTTTTATCTTTAACCCAATAGAGCGGCATGAAAAATAATTATGAAATTATACGGTAGCTACACCTCACCTTATGTTCGCCACTGCAGGATAGCTTTACTTGAAGCGGGTTCTGTTTTTGAGTTTATTGAAACGGATCAAACAGTAAGCGCTAATAAATCTCCAACAAAGCGCGTTCCATTTTTAGAAGATGGCAATATTTTTCTAACAGATTCAAGCGCAATTATTCGTTACATTCGCGAAAAAGTTGGAACAACATTTTTGCCAAGCATTGAAGAACTGAATCAGTTTTGCCTGGTAAATTCAGCGCTAGATTCTTGCGCCAATTTATTTTTCTTGCAGCGTGATGGTGTTGATATTGCAGCCTTCGACTACACCAGACGCCAGAAGGCTCGCATCGAATCAAGTCTTATAGAACTTAACTCACTTAATTTGCCAATGCAGGCACCCTACAATGATGTGCATTTACGCTTGGCCTGTTTTCTTGCATGGTCATTGTTTCGCAATCGCATCCAAATCGATGCGTATAAAAATCTACAGAATTTTTTGGGCAAGTTCGACAACTATCAACCATTTTTCGACACAGCTCCAACAACATAATATTCGCTAGTAAAACTGAATTAAAGGCACTTTGTTTTGAATAGCATATTCAAATGAGTCTGCGTACATCACGGCTAACTCCATCGCTTTTTCATAATCTTTTAATAAACACCGGTCTCCTGAGCTGGTTAAGCACGGGTAGAAAAATTCTCGACGATTTAAATTATTAAAATCCTTCACGACACAGGTTTCCGAATTTCTTAAACAATCGTAACGTTCACTTTCACCTGCCGCGAATGAAATCTTTCTCCACGCCAAAGACTCTACTTTATTCCCACCAAATGCACCCCAAATGTAAAGCCTGCTCAATGTATCTGCTGCCGATACAATTCCTCCGCGAAATGCACGGATATAAAATTCCCGCGCCTGATGCGTAGCCGCTGCACGCTTATCTTTATCTGGGCTATACGCAAAGCTGCCCGTGTCTGTTGTAGTTCGCACGCCACTTTTAACAATATACTCCGCATACAAATACGCAGCGTAAGGATCATCCAACAAGGCTTTTTCTTTCAACTGCTCAGGGTTTGAATTTTTGTAATCAAAATACGGATCGCGCTGTGGTGTTGGTAATATTATCTTTGGAATTTTAACGCTATCGATTTGGCTCAAAAAATTTACAATCTCCGGTTCAGCATTTATTTTCGCTCCGGATAAACTATTTATGCTCGACGATGAGGAGACGGGACTAGTATGCTGAATTTCCGTAATTTCAGATGAAGAGCTTGCCGACGAAACGGAAGCTATATCAGAATAATGGTTCGTTTTATTTGAAGTAGATGTACTTGATTCCACAAACGTATGTTCAACATTATCGGTTTTTTCCGACGTAGAGAACTTCATTATTACAATCACTACTACGGCGATTAAAAACAAAAATCCTATTTTTGATTTCAATATGTTTACCCTCACAACTCAATAATTATCCGTATACTATTTTTGGCCTACGCAATTGTTTAATTCCCAACAAAAATGAAAATATTGTTAACAAAATCGAGACCAACCAAAACTTCCAAAACGTAAATGCAAGCACTGTACCACCCAGTAGAATTTCTTTAATGACCACTGCTTGCCCCAGTACTGGCACCCATAACCACCAATCATAAAATACGCCAGGGTTGAACATAGTGTAAAAATTTAACGCCATCGGCAGAAAAACTAATCCGGCAATTAATGATTGCGCATCTTTAAATGATTTTGCAAATATGGACAAACTCAATTGCAGGCCTACTGCAAAAAACACAACGGGCAGTAGAATCCAAAAAATATTAATTAAATCAAGGTAATTCACATCTACTCGTAAACCAAGCTGATTAAATGGCAAGAAACGGAATGCAATAGCCAGCAACGCTAACTGAGTTAATAAAATGGCAACAGTTAGACTCACAGATGTTAACCACTTTCCAAAATAAATTGAAAATGTCGGGGCCGGAGTAATAAGCAATGATTCAAGCGATCTGCGCTCACGCTCGCCAGCAGTCATGTCCGCAGAAAAACCAACGCTACCGATAAACGCAGCCAACAATAACGTCAAAGGAACACTAGCCAACAAATACACGCTCATTTTT
>Ga0247739_10000667_pt1 | contig 12175 bp, 6 predicted proteins | sample UWRJL058202B2_FD_180943 | JGI IMG/M metagenome (GOLD analysis project Ga0247739, IMG submission 180943) | Plant litter microbial communities from Arlington Agricultural Research Station in Wisconsin, United States - UWRJ-L058-202B-2 | ecosystem: Environmental > Terrestrial > Plant litter >... | reverse complement strand
CCGAAGTCATTCTATTGCATTAAAAATCAATAACCTGACTGATGAAAATTACTATGAAAAAAGAGGATATAATTTGCCGGGACGTGCTGTTTCAATCAGATATACGAAGATGTTTTAAGACTATGTGAGTCACTCCAAATTCATCATATTTAGTTATTTAAAAGAAGATGCCCATTAAAGTTAGCAACAACTTTAATGGGCATCTTCTTTTTATTAATACCTTATAGGTCAAGCGAAATAATTTAAGCTAACTTCATAGCATGTTATTTCAATTGTAACAATCAGTTAATCATTTTGTTAGAATATACTTCGCTTGAACGCCACATGTCGTATAATTTTCCAGCTATAATAAATGGCAAGGAAACTATTGTAGATATTATCATTGCTGCGAATAAGATCATTGCAAGCCAGAATTTTCCAAAATTATATATGATATTTGATAGGGCTTTCATAACATCTGGTTTATGTTCAAAAATTCATTAATACATTTATAAATGTAAATTAAAAAACCATACCAATTAGACAAATCGTAGAATTATTTTGATTGATCAAACTTTTTTGATTCAAAAGTTTAACGTTTATTTTGTGAACTTGGAATAGAATATTGCCCAAATTATAGTCAGACTCTACTTTAAAAACGATGTATTTTTAGAATATATAAAATGAGTAAATTAGTTGATGTGCTTTTAAGGTCAATTATGGCAGTTATTTTGGTAATAGCGGCTATACTGAGCTTTATTATAACATCGCCTTTTTTATTGGTCTTCTGGATATGGCGCGCAGTTAAAATTTTTGTTTATAAATTAAAATAACTCTTCCGGAATTATTAGAAATTTCAATCTGATTTAAATTTTTCACTCCATCTGTATGAAACGAAGGAATTTTATTAAAATCACTTCTACGGCCGGATTATCGGCAATGTTTATACCCTTTGTACAATGTAATTCTGACGCTGGTAAAATTTCATCCGAAGATTTCCCATTCCTGGAAATAACTATTGAAGAATTACAAAATCAAATGAAAAGCGGCGTACATACTGCACGTTCTATTACTCAAATTTATCTGGACCGTATTGCAGGAATTGACAAAGCAGGCCCAAAATTAAACTCCGTTATTGAACTAAATCCTGATGCTCTTACCATTGCCGATGCCTTGGACACCGAAAGAAAAAATGGCAAAATAAGGGGTAGCATGCACGGTATACCGGTTTTAATAAAAGACAATATTGATACTGCGGACAAAATGCAAACTACCGCAGGCTCCATTGCCATGGAAGGAAATATTGCTAAATCCGACGCATTTATTGTTCAGAAATTACGGGAAGCAGGAGCGGTAATTCTGGGAAAAACCAACCTGAGCGAATGGGCCAATTTCAGATCCGATCGTTCGTCGAGCGGTTGGAGCAGCCGCGGGGGACAAACAAAAAATCCATATATACTGGATCGTTCGCCTTGTGGTTCCAGCTCTGGTTCCGGCGTGGCAGTGGCGGCCAGCTTATGTGCCGTAGCTATTGGTACTGAGACAAATGGCTCTATTGCATGCCCTGCTTCCATGAACGGGATAGTTGGTATAAAACCTACTGTTGGGTTGGTTAGCCGCTCCGGAATAATACCAATTTCCAAAACTCAGGATACCGCCGGCCCACTTGCCAGAACGGTTACGGACGCAGCTGTTCTTTTAGGAATTATAGCAGCCGTAGATTCCAATGATAAAGTAACAGAAGAGAGTAAGGACAAAGCAAAAGATTACACCAAATTCCTGGATAAAAACGGACTAAAAGGAAAAAGGATTGGTGTGGAAAAAACTTTTCTGAAAAAACATGAAGGCGTAGACAATCTGCTGCATAAAGCACTTGAACAAATAAAAAGTCAGGGTGCAGAAATTGTAGAAATAGAATTTATGAAGTTTAATGACACCGATGGAGCTGAGACGGATGTACTTGAATTTGAGTTTAAAGACGGACTAAATAAATATTTAATCACTTCCAATTCCAAAGTAAAATCATTGGAAGAACTTATTGCTTTTAATAAAAAAAATGAAGCAAAAGCAATGCCGGATTTTAAGCAGGAAACACTGGAAAGCTCCCAAAAGAGAGGTGATTTAACTGATAAAGATTATCTGGCAGCTTTGGAAAAAATCCTGAATGTCAGAAAACTGATTGACAATGAATTAGAAAAAAATAAACTGGATGCATTATGTGGTCCGGCTACGGGTCCGTCGTGGTGTATTGATCCGGTGAATGGTGATTTCTGGACTGGTTATGCCGCTTACGGACCAGCTGCTCTTGCCGGATATCCTTCTGTTACAGTGCCAATGGGCAGTTTTAAAGAAATTCCTATCGGGCTGTCTTTTTTGGGAAAAGCTTATGACGAATCAGGATTGATCAGTATTGCTTATGCTTACGAACAGGCATCAAAGAACAGGGTAAAACCTGGATTTAAAGCCACTATTACTGGATAATCAGGAATTAATACTTTACAAACAATTATCCTTTTGAGTTGATTTGAGTATAAATTAACAACTATTTTCAATAATTTAATTAGCAAAGAAATGCGGGAAAAATTATAATTCTAACTACTCACCGCTTACGAAAACAGCTAAAAAAATTTATTACCAGCCGCTATTTCCTGACCAGTTATTTAAGTCAATACCTGAATTCATTTCCGGCAATGAGTAGTAGCGTTTGTAAAGATTTTACTTTTATGTGAAATAACTACCCGCTTCCATGGAAAGAAGAATGTTTATCGAATTAAGCAGTAAAACATTGTGCACCATTCCTGTTTTGACATCAACAGGATTTTCGTTTATAAAATCAGAAGAAAAAATGCCGGCGTGGATTCTGGATCTGGTCACACGTAATGATGCAGGTGTAGAATCCATTTTTCCTTATCAGGTAACCGATAAAGGCAGCCCTGATTTGGGTGGAATCAGAGATGGTTTTGATATTTTAAATCCGCATAATACAGCTTCCATTATTCAATGGGGTGCCTGCTCTATTTTTTCTCCGCAGTCAAAATTTTATCAGTCAGATATATTGTTGGATAAAATTCTGCTGGCAACGAAATATCTGTTGAAAACGCAGCATGAAGATGGAACTATTGACTTATTATCCACTAATTTTCATTCGACTCCCGATACTGGTTTTATTGTCAAACGGCTTGCAATGTCATACACTTTGCTGGAAAGATCAAAAACAGTAGGTGTTGAAAAAGTATTGGTACCGTTGAAAAATTTTCTGACCAACTGCGGGGAAGCTTTAATAAAAGGTGGTATTCATACGCCAAATCATCGCTGGGTGGTATCCGCCGCTTTGACCAAACTCAATGAACTATGGCCTGATATCAGGTATGTGGACAGGGTTAATGAATGGCTCGGCGAGCATATTGATATGGATAGCGACGGGCAATATAATGAAAAAAGCACCTACACTTATTCCTCTCTAACGGACCGTCTGCTGATCACAATTGCAGCTGGATTGAACAAACCGGATCTGCTGGAAAACGTCAGAAAAAACCTGAATATGACATTATATTATGTTCATCCAAACGGTGAAATAGTTACTGATGCATCAGGCAGGCAGGATAAAGCAACAATCGGGACGTTGGAAAACTATTATTATCCATATCGCTATCTGGCATTACTGGATAAAAATACCACATATTCTGCTATGTGTAAAATGATCGAAGAAACTGCCGGACCAAAAATTGGTGGATTTCTTGACTATTTCCTGGTCGATTCTACACTTTGGGAGCCGTTACCGCCAGTGACTGCACTACCTCTTAATTATGTCAAAGCTTTTCCAAATTCAGGCTTGGTTAGGATCAGAAACAATCGCTGGGATAGTACACTTATTGCCAATAATGCGATCTGGCTAACTTTTATGAAGGGGAATGCAGTTTTGCAGGGAGTAAGATTTGCGTCTTCTTTTTTTGGAAAAGGTCAGTTTCAATCAGAAAAAGTGATTCAAAAGGGAAATGTTTGGGAAATGATTCAAAAACTGGAAGGTCCTTATTGGCAGCCTTATCCAAAAAACGCCATTGCTGAAGATGGTGATTGGGAAAAAATGCCCAAAATTAACCGGCCACAAAGTGAGGTTCAAAAACTGGAAACTAAAATACAAATACGTGAAACAAAGCAGGGAATGGAAATTGAAATTTCTACTTCCGGAACAGATCGCGTGCCAGTTGCGCTGGAACTGATATTTCGTCCCGGCGGTGAATTAAAAGGTCTTACAAAAATAGCAGGTAGTAAGGATTCGTGGCTGCTAAAAGACGCAACCGGCAGTTATACCTTTAAAGAAGATACGATTTCCTTTGGGCCGGGATTGGCTTTGCACAAAAATACTGCATTAAGAGGTGCATTGCCTGCTATGAATGCACCTTCGGTTTATCTCACCGGGTTTACGCCATTTAAGCATGTACTTCGGTTTTCATAGTAAGAGAAGTCAAGTTTTTGAAACTTGACTTCTCTAAACCCTAATTAATAAATTACGTCAACCCATCAACTCTCCCAGTGCTTTTACTACTTTATCAATATCAGCCAAAGTATTATAGATGTGTGGCGACATGCGGATTCCTCCGGTTGGAGCGGCGGCAATTCCATATAATTCATACAATTTTTGTGAAACCTCAGCTGGTTTTTTGCCCGGTAAATTAATGATTGTAACACCTGCGCTCAATTCCGGGGACATAGGTGTTATGAATGTAATCTGGGGAATTTTAATTTTAATCTGTTCTTTTAAGTAACTGTTTAGCTGAACAATGCGGTTTTCAATATTCTTTTTGCCAATCGTTTGGTGGAATTTTACTGTTTCAGAAAGTCCTGATAAGGTTGCTTCATTACGCTGGCCTAACATGCAATATTTTTCATCGACCGTCATACTACCCTCTTTCCAGCCGGCGCTGATAATATTTGGCCATAATTGATTTGAACTTTGTTTTTTGACATACAAAATTCCATTTTCCAATGGTCCCATAAACCATTTGTGTGTGCTTCCTGTATAAAAATCACAACCTATATCTTTCAAATTCAGATCAACAGAACCAAGAGATTGTGCACCATCTACCAGTGTCAGGATATTTTTTCCACTTGCCAATTCACATATTAATTTGGCTGGCAATGCAATGCCGCTCGTGTTTGAAATATGTGAAAAACCAATCAGTTTAGTTTGCGGCGTAATGGCGTCCCTGAAAGGTTTTACCAGATCTTCCACCGATTTTGGATCCGCCGGCACACTTATTTTTTTAACATTAAATCCATATCGCTTAGCACGTTGCTCCCATGCTGCACCATTGGAAGGATGATTTTGATCCCATAAAATAATTTCATCACCGGCTTTCAAATCAAGGCCATTTACGATAATATTATTGCTTTCGGATGTGTTTCTGGTTATTCCAAGTTCCTCATTTGAAACTCCTGCATACTGCGCCAATACTTCAACAGCTTTTTTTCTTTTGTCGGTAAACTGACTTCTATATTGAAACGAAACGTCTTTTTCCAACCCGTTTATACTGGTTTGAACCTGCGCATTGACCGAAGCAGGAGCCGGACAAAGATTGGCGGCATTCAACATAATCAGGTTGGAAGGAACGGCAAATTGCTTTTTAATCTGTTCCCAATATTTTTCATCCGGCAAAGAACCCGATACTAGAAAAGGCGTGTGATCCAACTTAGAACTTGCAAGAGCCGGAAGTGATAATGCTGCCAAAGAGCCTGCACCGAGTTTTTTAAGAAAATTCCTTCTTTCCTGAGTTGTAATTTTAAAGTTCATAGGAGTATATTTTTAAGAAAGTAGTTAGGGAAGTTAAGGAATTTAGAGTAGTTATTTAAAAGAAGTAGTTACAGTAATTATTTTTAAGTAAAAAAGAAAAAATTAAGGAAGTTACAAGAGCGCAGACCTTAATTACTGCAACTCTTCTAACTTCCTCTAACTACTTAACTTCTCTAACTCCTCCCTTAATCAATTTTTATCCAGCCAATCCAATATATAATCGGCGTCCTCTTTCCAGGTTGGCTGCCCTACTACATAGTGGTTACGACCAGGAAATTCTTTATAATCTGTTACTGAACCATTGTCCTTTTTATACGCTTTGAAATTCCTGATATTAAGTGAAGGTGGTAAAATATTATCTTCACTACCAGATGTAATCAACAATGGAGGGTGTGGTTTATTAAAGTCAACTTTTGCCGCAGAAGTCAGTCCTCCTCTTGCAACCGTTTTGGATTCCGGTATTGTGTTCGCTTCCCAGGATGCTTTTTGATCAGCCAGCGACATACCATTCGTGAAGGCATATTGCCAGTCGGAAAGTGACATCAGGTATGTTTTCTTTAACGAAGTAAAAAGGCCCAACGATTTCCATCCGGCTTTCAGAAAAGAAAATTCGTACGGAATTACGCCTTGTGGCGGAACAGGATGAATTGCCACACCGGCAACCACAAGATCACGATTAACCAAAATCTGCGTAATTAATCCGCCCAGCGAATGTCCTATTGCAATGGGTTTTTCGGGCAAAGATTTGGCAATGTTCGCATAGTGATCAACCAATTCGGTTAATGTTAATGCAGCCAGATCTGTATCATTGGGCTGACGGTTACGGAGATCAGCAGCGGTTGGAGCATCTTTAAAAGGCCAAGCCGGAGCAAGGGTTTTATAACCTTTACTCTCAAAATAGGTCTTCCAGGTGTCCCAGCCACTGTTGTGTACAAATGCTCCTGTAACAAAAAGAATGGTTTTTGAGCTACTACTTTTCATAACTATATTGTTTAGGGTAAGAATTTTGAACTTCTGTTTTTGTGTTTTGAACAGGACAAAATTCAGCAGTAGATCAGACAATAATTTTAACCTGGGTTAAAATCGCTCACTTTCCGGTCATTCTTTTTCTGATACGGCTCAATGATGGCCCCTGGATTCCCAGGTAAGATGCAATATGATAAAGCGGAATAGTATTGAAAATATCAGGATGTTTTTCAACCATATCCAGATACCGCTGCTCAGGCGTAAGAAACATAAAATCTTCGGCGCGGGTCATGGCAATATCAAAAGCTTTCTCGGCAACAAGCCGTCCAAACCGCTCCCATTGGTGAGATTTCTGATAAAGTTGAGTAAGGCTATTATAATGGATATATAAGATGGTGGAGTCTACCATCGATTCTGTATAATAATTGCAGGGTGTTTGCGCTACGAAACTTTTATAGGAAACAACAATCTGGTTATGAGAAAAGAAAAATACATTTTTTTCTTCTGAAGTTTCAGCGCTGATATAATAAGTACGAAAAACACCATTCAGAATGAATCCCAGATGTTTGCATACATTTTTATAATCGTTATAAAATTCTCCTTTACCGTAATTTCTCCTTTGCCAGAAAGGAATTGAAAGAGCGAATTCCTCTTCATCAATGCCTGCAAAAGATTTTAATGCGTAGCCAAGTAAATCAATTTCAGTCATTTGATGGAAGGCTCATTACCATGGTGTTATACCAAAAATAAGCAGAGATTATTACTTATCCGAATGGTTTTGCAGCATTGCATCCAAATATTACAAAATACGGTTTATTCTAATATTTAATATTTGAAAAGTATATGTTTTTGATATTTACAGTTTTTATTATTGGTAAAACTTTATTTTACCATATATGTTAGACTTGCCAAGTCCTGAAGACTTGGCAAGTCTGCTGATGACAATTTACCAGCCCGGATTCTGTCCCAATTTTGTATTAAAAAGCCGGTCAGTTTCAGGAATTGGATATAGATAACGTTTTTCATCCCATTTGCGGGGAACATTATTCAGCCAGGTAATTTCGCCTGATGTATCATTGGAAAGTCGTTGCGGATTCACTCCGGCGCTGATCGTTTCTGCAACATTAATATAAGTAACGCCGGCAACCGGAGCCGTTGGAGTTCCTTTTACAAATGCCACATCCATTTTTCCGTCTTCATTCAGATCAAGCGGCTGATTTAAAGCCGGAACATAAAATCCGTTCCATGGTTGTTCCATCAAAGCACCACGTTTCCAGCGTACAATATCATTGAAACGGAAACCTTCCAGACACAATTCAGTACCTCTTTCTCTGCGAATTTCCAAAATGGAAGGATCAGTAATTCCGGGAAAATAATTAGTCTGCAAATAAGGATCAATTACAGCCGGTTTAGCAGAAAGCCCACCTGTAATGCCTGCACGTTTACGGATTGCGCCTACTGTTGAAGCCCAATCCTGATCAGTTAATTTGTTTAATTCTGCTTTTGCTTCTGCATAATTTAACAGGATTTCAGCATAACGCATCGTGACAATAGAATTAATATTTCTGGTCCCACCGTCATAATAAGTATCGTCCAAAGTCCATTTAATAGGCTGGTATCCAGTGTAAGTATAAGAGAAAACCGGGGGTGCAGCTTCTTCTTTTCCACCATTAATCCGTTTGTAACTTCCCATCCGGATTGTCTGCTGAAGCCTTTTGTCCCTGCCTTTTACTTCCTCTGCAAAAGTCAGCGTTTCGTTACCTGGTTTGCTGGTAAATGGCGTTCCGTCTATATTGAGGTAAGTTTTAATAAAAGTCCGGGTAAAGCTGAGCCTCGCTCCATAAGTAGAACTTGTCCACCACCAGTTGGCATCATTGTAAACCGTAAGGGCCGGGTCACATACAAACGAAAGCATTACTTCATTGGTAACCGGCGTATTATTGGTAAATAGCTGACGGTAAGATTTCTCTGTTCCACCGGTTTCGTTTAATATAAAACCGCCTTCTTTGATCACTTTTTCAGAAGCCGAAATTGATTCATTCAACCATTTCTCAACGGTTGACTGTAAATTATAGGTTGTTTGATATTTTCTAAAAGTGCCTTCAAACAAACAAATCCGGGATTTATAACCGTAAGCCACTGATTTTGTTATCAGACTTCTGCTGGCGTCTGTCGTTGTGCGAATATTTTCACAGGCATAATTAAGATCAGCCAAAACGGAATCCATCACCATCGTACGCGGATCACGACCATTGAAAAGAGACGGATCGTCGACGGTAGTTGCTTTACTGATCCAGGGAACATCGCCAAACCGTTTTACTTTCTCATAATAAAATATAGCTCTGAAAAACCGGGCAAGTCCCATATAATGTTTTCTGGCATCTGCCGGAACTGCTTCGTGGTTATTATTTTCAATAAAATAATTAATATTTCTCAGTGGTCGCCAGTCCCATCCTGTACTTTGGCGTGGGCCATAAGCACCTTCCCGAAGAAAATCAGGCACTTGTGAACGTGCTCCAAAATCGCTCATTTCGTCAGAACGGATAATGTCATTACCAGTTGGCAAAATATCGTAAAAAGAAGTCGCGTACAATTCCAGTCCCTTTTCACTGTTAAATACAGCATTATTATCGGCCGTTGACTGTGGAACCTGATCCAGCTCCGAACATCCGCCAGCCAGAAGGCCGATCAGAAATAACAGTCCTATAAATTTATATTTCATTGTAATTAATTTTTTATGTCTAAAATATTGGTCATTGGGCAATCAGCTTGTTAGAATGTTACCGACAATCCCATCGTAAAACCTTTTAATATTGGATAGTTGTTCGCATTTCCGCTGTTTCCGTCGGTAACAACCTGATCTGATTTTCCAATATTTTCAACATCAATATCCTTTGTGATTTTATAAAAAGGCGACCATGTAAAAAGATTATCTCCTGACAAATAGACTCTTGCGCTTGCCATTTTCAGTTTGTTAGTCAAAGTAACAGGCAAATTGTAGCCGATCTGTACATTCTTCATTCTCAGATATGCTACATTTTGCAAATATTTGGTTTGAGCCTGAGCCAGTTCCCCAGCACCGTTCTGTGCAACATATCCACGGTAACGAGGCAGATAAGCATTTGGGTTATCCTCCGACCAGATATTACCTAGCTGCCAGGTAGGAATTTTGTTATACGGACGGTTGTATTGTCCCCAGAAATTAGCCGCCTCAGATCCGGGAAACCAATCCTGTTTGCCAACACCCTGAAAAAATGCAGACACGAAGAAATTATTCCAGTCACCTGTAAGTGTCACACCATAAGTATAACGAGGCAATGAATTTCCAATCACTTTCCTATCTCCAGGTTTTCCAACTGTGTTGTCGCCATTGTCAATTACACCATCACCATTCAGGTCCTGAAACTTGATATCACCAGGTAATAATTTACCGGTATTTGAAGCTTTGTAAAGAATTTGTTTTGGAGAATTTGTAATGTCATCAGCAGAAGTAAAATATCCGTTTGTAACAAATCCCCAGATTTCACCCACAGTCTGGCCTGCATAATAATCGGTTAATTTTCTATCCGCATTATTGAATTTATCAATTTTGGCAGTGTAGTCCGCCACCGTCAGTCGTATCGAATAATTCAAAGGTTTGGAACCAGCCGAAAACTGATCTCTCCACGTAAGAGATCCCTCCCAGCCTGTTGTGGTAAGATCTGCATAATTTCCCTTTGGAACATCCGTACCGAAAACAGCGGGCAAAGTCATACCTGCTGTAAACATTCCGGTCGTTTTTCTTTGATAAACATCCGCATTAAAGCTCAATCGGTTTGAAAGCATGGAAAGATCCAACCCGATATCTGCAGTGCTGGAAGTTTCCCAGGTTAGCCCGTCAGGAATTACATTTGGCTGACCGGTCTGTTGCGGACGTACTCCATTCAGAATTCTTACCGATTGTCTGATGGCAAATTTTTCCTGAAATGAATAAGAGTTAATGTTTCCGTTTCCAAGTGAACCATAGGATCCTCTGAGTTTTAATTCTGATATTATTTTAGGAGAAACTTTCCAGAATGATTCATTGGAAATTCTCCATCCGGCTGAAACAGAAGGAAAAAATGCAAAACGCTGACTGGAAGGAAATTTAGAAGAACCATCATAACGGCCATTGAATTCGACCAGATACCTTTCTTTAAATGAATAATTTAAGCGATAAAATCCACCTGCAATCGCCCATTTTTCCCAGCCGCCGCCAGTGGTAATAGACTGGCCAAGAGCCAGATTAATATCCGTCGCATCCTCATAAATAAGTCCGTTACGAACTACCTGCAATTCCCGGTATTTTGATTGTTCGTAATTAAAACCAACCAAAGCTTTGAAGTAGTGATTAGCTCCAAGTTTTGGTTCAAATTCACTATAGAGATTCGTTACCGTATATTGTGTCGAGCGGTTAAGATTTTGCAGGTCATTATAATTCGTCCCAACATATTCAATCACACCTGGTTTGCGGCTGTATGGCACTGGCACGCGTCTGCGATAGTCATCATTGCCGGTATCCTGAAATGTAAAATCACCTTTAATTCTTAAAATATCATTGAAAAACTGCGAAGCAAAACTGGTCGTATTTCTAAAAACACGTTTCTCTGTATCAATGCCATTTTTTCCATAATAAAAATCTCCTACTGTATAAGCAGCTGAATATGTGAGCGTTCCATCAGGATTAAACATAGGCGCCATGGTATGTCCTTCATCCGAAATATTTCTCCAAATTGAGCCACCTTCACCAACATTGAGTGGATTATGGTATTTCATGGAAGAAAAATCTGCGTTGTTGGACACTTTCAGCCAGGGGTAAAGCTGCATGGAACCTTTCACCCGGATACTCATTATTTTATAATCATCCGTATTGTATTTGAAAAGTCCGTCCTGTCCGAAATAGCGGCCTGTTACCAGAAAATCTGCTTTCCCGCTTCCGCCTGATAAAGACAAATTATGCTCCGTTGCACTAGTACTTTTCTTGTATAATTCATTGTACCAGTCCATATTTCCATAATAAACATATTCGCCCGTAACAGGATCTACGTCTACTTTTGGCAAGCTTGGATCCTTGGAGCGTCTTTCAAATTCAGCCAGATAAGCCGGTGAGAATTTTACCGTTTTATTAACGTTTTGCGGTGTTTGGGAATAATCGTTCCATGCACTCCATCCCTCGTTAAACATTTTGGCAAAAGTATATCCGTCCGTTACAAAATCCGGAACAGCTATCGGGCTTTTAATCGAATGATTAAGCGAATAACTTACGGTAGTTTTATCTTTTCCAGGATTTTTTGTTGTGATCAAAACAACACCAAAAGCACCTCTGGCACCATAAATAGCAGCCGAAGCCGCATCTTTTAAAACAGAAACACTTGCTACGTCATTAGGATTAATTCGGCTCGGATCACCTTCCACGTTGTC
>Ga0247739_10000666_pt1 | contig 12181 bp, 7 predicted proteins | sample UWRJL058202B2_FD_180943 | JGI IMG/M metagenome (GOLD analysis project Ga0247739, IMG submission 180943) | Plant litter microbial communities from Arlington Agricultural Research Station in Wisconsin, United States - UWRJ-L058-202B-2 | ecosystem: Environmental > Terrestrial > Plant litter >... | reverse complement strand
GTAGGCAATGTCATTCCACACGTGCTGCGTTTCGTCGATAGATATGTCTTGCTTATCCAATAATATTTGTTCTAGATGTTGATGCAACGTCCAATTGCCAGCTTCGTTATCATACCGCTTTTGGATGATGGTTCTTGTGGCAGCTTTATTGCCCAATTGCCAACCATCACCATCTTCATAATGGCTTTCGCCGATAACGAACAGTTTAGATGTGTTATAATCTTTACCAATCCACGGATACCATTTAAGCATTCTTATTTTATCTATTGCTGCATCTACATGTTCTTGCATACTAATATATTGTTGTTTAATGAATTTTTAAAAGACGCTCACGTTTGTCACAAGCCCAGCAACGACTGTCTTGCCGTGGGTTTCAAACATAGTGATTCAAGATGGAAAATTGGTTTTGGGAAATGATGATGTTGTAGAGATATTCAGTGAAAATAGGCAAAGGGAGGATGCTCCGACAGTCGCTAGCTATCCCATTGGGAAAGTCTGGCCCTGCTCCAAAATCAATCGACGACATTCAACTACAGACCTGCACTAGATTGGGTTGCCATTAATTTCCTTTCAATTTTTTTAATTCTTTATCAAAATCACTTTGGTATTGTTGGTCTTGGATGGCTTTGTATGTGTCATATTCTTTTTCGGCAAATGTTTTGGCTATTTCGGCAGTTACTTTTCCTGTATGCTGCAAAATATCTTGCTCATTGAACTGCAGAAAGGCATTTATTTTTTGCACCCAATCCTTCATGTACATCAGTTTGCCGTTTTTTGCTTGTAACTCGGCATAATCGAGGTACATCGTAACAATCCTGTTCAATTGTTCCAGTTCTGTCTTGTCCAAATAATTCTTGGCAATAGAAACATCTGTTTTTCTAATAACTCCTTGAGGTGCATTTTTCCAATTGGTCAAGCCCATATTTTCTTTGGTGCTGCTCACCCTGTTGTAGATGATTTCGGCTGCCGTGTGGCCCGTAATAGCAAAGTGCAGCTTGTTTTGCACGGTGGCAAAAAACTGTTTGGTTACTTCATTGTCTGCGCTGTAATCGGCACTGCATTGTGCATAGATGTCGGTTATTTTTTGGTAAAATCTTCTTTCGGCGGAACGTATATCCCTAATGCGTTCCAACTGTTCCTCAAAATAATCCTTACCAAAAACAGTATTGGGATTTTTTAAACGTTCATCATCCATTGTAAATCCCTTGATGATGTACTCTTTCAACCTCTCGGTTGCCCAAATTCTAAAGGCTGTAGCTTGGCTGCTGTTTACACGATAGCCAATGGAGATGATGGCATCGAGGTTGTAGAATTTAGTTTTTGTTTCTTGCGTTTTGTCGGCTATTGCCCCGTGCGGGGTGGTATGTTCCAAAATGGAACTAACCAGTTCTTCTTTAAGTTCTCCTGTTTCAAAAATATTTTTAAGGTGCTTGGTGATGGCAGGTCGTTGCACGCCGAACAACTCAGCTATTTTGGCTTGGTTTAGCCATATTGTTTCATTTTGCAATAGCACTTCTACTTTCACCTTGCCATTGGGCGTGTTGTACAATAGTATTTCTGATAGATTTTCTGACATGTCTCTTTTATTTGTCTTTTTCCTGTTTAACTATTCATTCCAGCAAACAAGCGGCGCAGCAATTAAACCAATTTCATTTGGGAATTCTCTTTCGTATGTATCAATCGGTTTTGAAAAAGCTCACGTTTGTCACAAGTCCAGCAACGACTGTCTCGCCGTGGGTTCAAACATAGTGATTCAAGATGGAAAATTGGTTTTGGGAAATAATGATGTTGTAGAGATATTCAGTGAAGATATGCCAATGGAAACGCTCACAAGACTATCCGTCGGCAAGACGCAGCAGGTTGAATGTGCATGCTTGTAAACGCTGCAGGAAACCCCTCCACCGGGCAGTCATTGCGAAGGTTCTTGCCTGAAGCAATCCCCGAGTTTTAAAGGAAGTCACCGTATCCAGGAAATCGGTCTCCGCTCCTTCCGTCGGGGGATTGCCACGTCGGGCAAGAACCCGATCTCGCAATGACTGCAGAAAACCCTCCACCTGGCAGTCATTGCGAAGGTTCTTGCCTGAAGCAATCCCCCGAGTTTTAAAGGACGTCACCGTATCCAGGAAAATAGCCCCTACTCTTTTCGTCGGGGGATTGCCACATCGGGCAAGAACCCGATCTCGCAATGACTCGGGCCGTGGTACGTGTCTTCACGTACCACATCGGAGTCGCTGCTATACTTCCCTGGTACGTACTGGCGGCGCATCCTTTTTTGCAACCATCCACTACATGCAAAGTGGTACGTGAAGACACGTACCACGGCGGAGAACGCTGCAGGAAACCCCTCCACCTGGCAGTCATTGCGAAGGTTCTTGCCTGAAGCAATCCCCCCGAGTTTTAAAAGAGGTCACCGTATCAAAGAAATCGGCCCTTACTCTTTTCTTCGGGGGATTGCCACGTCGGGCAAGAACCCGATCTCGCAATGACTGCAGAAAACGTTCTTCCATTTACTGCAAGATCAAATTCCCCTGCACAACGAAGCTTTTGCCAGCTTTTACCGTGATTTTGGCACCAGATTGAACGGTTACCGGCACGTTCAAGGTACAGCTGCCGGTGGCGGGATCAATGATGATTTCGCTGCCGTTGGGTAAGATGGAAGGTGGTACAGTGTTGTTGCTCCAGTTACTGGGCGTGTTCCAATTACCGCTGCCGGTAAACGTGTACTTACCGCCAGCAGCATAGCCGGCAACAAAGCGACGCATCACAAAATCCAAGGGCGCTGCCAGGCGATCAACACCCTCATATGGCCAGTCGCTGTATACAGATCGATCCAAAACACCTGTAACAATGATTTTTCCATCGGCTTGCAGGTCGATGGTTTGCCATGTTTCATGAACAGCTAAACCCAAATCCAACCTGCTTTCGCCATTGTTGGCAAAACTACTGTCGGTTGTACCATTTGCGTTATATCGCCAAAGCACACCTTGCGGTTGATAGCCTCCCGTAGTGCTAGCATTAACAAAACCTGCCAGTACTATCCGGCCACTTGTATCCACTTGCATGCAGTAGGCATAGCCATGGCTATACGTCCACATCAAGGAGCTACTTTGAACGAAACTGCTATCGTACGATCCATCAGCATTGAGTTTTGTGAGGCCACTGGAAGGATGCAGGAGCAGCAGCTTGTTATTGGGCAATACAATTAATGCTTGCGGAAGGGCACTGCCACCTGGGGAAGAAGCCAACACCAATAGGTTGCCACCATTGAAACCCATGTCTGGCGTACCATTAGCGTTGTAGCGACTCAATAAAAAAGATCGTGTGGCCCCATTTCCCTCTCCGAGGCAAATAACCTTGCCGTCCCTTTGCAAGGTCAGTGCAATAGTGGCAAAATTGACCGCTACCTTACCTGTTCCATTATAGGTAGAATCGTAGGAACCATCCGCCTTTAGGCGCAATACCCATACCGTATCGGTATGGTTGAGGCCTGTGATAGCGGTGTGGATCAATAAGTGGGTCTTGCTAGTAACGCTGTCTATAACGATATAGCGTACAGAATTGAAGCCATCTCGCAGTTGAGCGATGCCTACTAGCCCGTTGGTGCCAAACCCAGCGTCCAAAGAGCCGTTCGCATTCAATTGCAACAGGAAATTTTTTTTACCCTCGAACGGGGTGTTTAAGCTGAATGCCACCAAGATTTTTCCGTTGGGCACATGCTGGATGGTGCCATACAGATCTTTGGCGGGCAACGAATAATGGAAGGCGCCATTGGTGCCAAAGCTACTGTCGGGGCCGCCATTGGGCAAATGCCGGACTACCAAGATCGATTCACTGGTACCTGTACTATAAACCCGTAGTGATACGATCTTTTGATCGGGTTGGATATAGGTTCCCATCAGCATATCCACATCCGGCGTGGAGCCAACGTACGTGGCCAGTTTGCCGGATACACCAAAACCGTTATCCGAGGCACCTGTGGGGAGGAACCTCGCCAGGGCCAGTGCTTCTTTTTGGCCATCGTTGCTGATGCCGGATACCAAGATTTTTCCATCGCTTTGTACATAGGGGACTTGGCCATAATCGGCTTTGTTGGTTACAGCTATCGTTGCATAACCATCGCCATCAAAACCAGTATCCAACAATCCATTTGCGGTGATGCGGGCCACTGCCATATCGTAATTATCCAAAGGACCCGCCAAGCCGGCCATCATGATCTTGCCATCCGTTTGTAGCGCTATGTGGCCGGTTAAGCGATAGCCATTGGTAGCGGGGATTTCCAGCGTACCGAGGGAGGCAAAACTATTGTCCAAGGTGCCGTTGGCAAGCAAGCGGGTTACACGAGCGGCAGACAAAACCGACTTCGTAAATTTATAGGAGCCCCACAAAATTTTGCCATCTGGCTGCACCAATAGATTGCCAGGCAGGTTGTTGCTTTCGTAATCCGTGGGATAATAAGTGATTTTATACATACCATTGGTGGCAAAGGTAGAATCCACGCTGCCGTTGGCTTTGAGGCGCACCACCACATGCCCATAGATATCACCCAAGATCACCATTTTACCATCCGGCTGCACCGCTATACTTTGTAGCTTGGGACTAAAAGCACTGATGACCGCCCTGCCATTGGTACCAAAACTGTTGTCGAGAGATCCGTTTGTTTCGAACCGGAACAACTGGAGGTCGTTCGGAAAATCCTCCTCGGGGTGGGAGGTAAAAGCAACGATCTTGTTATTGGGCAGCAACAACATATCCAAGCAAGTAGCGGGCGTGGCCGAGTTGATGAGCACGATACCAGTCCCGTTGAAACCGGCATCGAAACTGCCATCGAGGTTGAGCCTCGCCACAAACGGTTTGGTGTGTTCCTTTAAGATGTGGCCACATACCAGCACTTTACCATCTGCCTGTACCCGCAGCTGGCTACCGCCGGTAACGGTGGTATCGCTGCCAAACAATACTTGGATGCCATTGGTGCCAAAACCATTGTCCAGCGTGCCGTTGGCGAGATAGCGGAGGATGACCGCCTTGTCTTTACCCGCATAGACGGATTTTGCCAGCACCACTATTTTACCATCTGCTTGGCTCACCAGCGACTGGTTCACGATATAAGCATACCCAAGATTTTCCTTTACCCGACCGTTGGTGCCAAAGCTGGAATCCGGCGACCCCGACTGCGCCAGCACGACACCCTGAACCAACCATACCATCATCAAGGAACTCAAAAAATACGATAACTTTTTTTTCATATAGGTAAAGATGTCCCCTTTTTTTGGGGTTTGATTATGGATGATTTGGGAGGCATGCTGCAACGGAACAAGAAGGGTGTTGATAACGACGCCTGGAGCGCTTTTAGTTTGCTTGTTATTGCTTAATTGGGTTGCTGGAAGATGGTGCGATGTGAAACACCGATACCGCAGAAACGGCCGAGAGAACTATTTTTTCGGGCCGTGGTACGTGTCTTCACGTACCACATCGGAGTCGCTGCTATACTTCCTTGGAACGTACTAGCGGCGCATCTTTTTTTGCAACCATCCATTACATGCAAAGTGGTACGTGGAGACATGTACCACGGCGGAAGCACTTATTTGCGACGCACCTTTGTAAAGTGATAGGTGGAGACAGGTACCACGGCGGTAAAGCCTTACATTTGAATCAATGCTCCTCCTAGCACAGTACCTAAAAAAATTGACCGCCTTAAAAGTAGACCGCTCAAAAGGAGCCCCTGCGCCGCATAAACCCATTCTTGTCCTATCTATTTTACAATTGATTGCAGCCGGCCAAATTTCAGAAAACAAAATCTATATCACTCCAGCACTGGTAGCATGCTTCAAGGATATCTGGCATGCACTCGTACAGAACCCACGCTTTTCATCCAATTTCGCATTGCCATTTTATCATTTGAAAAGTGAAGGCTGGTGGCATTTACAAACTTTCCCTGGAAAAGAAATCTTGCTGACTTCATCTAATTCTATCCGTAGCTTTTCCCATTTAAAAGAAGCGGTAGCATACGCTTCTCTGAACAATGACTTGTATGAACTCCTACAAGACGCTGCCAATAGAACGCAACTGATGCAGGCGCTGTTGCAGCATTATTTCGGGCAAATACTCGATGGTATCTTGAATGCAACCGGCTATGGCATAACGGAAAAGTTTGAGGAACAAATACTACACGACGAATCATCCGTTTACAAAACTCGAACAGCCATTGCCGATGAAGAGGAAATTTTTATTAGAGGTGGCATATTTAAAAAGGTGGTACCGAGGATATATAATTACACTTGCTGTATTACCGGAATGCGTCTTGTGGCCAATCGGGAGGTGCAAATGATTGATGCCTGTCATATTGTTCCATTTGCTGATAGCCATGACGATACCATTTCAAATGGCCTATCGCTATGCCCGAACCTACATCGTGCCTTCGACCGCTATTTAATCAGCATCGCCACCGATTACCGTGTGCTTGTATCCCCACATATCTTAGAATCTACTGGTAACTATAGCATAAAAAATCTTAGGGGCAAAGAAATCCTTCTTCCTACGCAGAGCGAATACTTGCCCAGCATTGAAAATTTGCAAAAGCATAATGATAGGTTTTATGCTTATCAATGATATCCACATTATTGTACTTTAAAACCCGCTTGTCACATTCATGTGAGTTCATGGTGGAAACATATATCGCTCCTTGCCACGTATACTTTTCGTGACTATCCATTACATGCTGGTAGGGGGAGACACGTAGTATGGCCAAAAAGAATCATCGAATTCGTTGGTACTGTTCAGCAAATGGCCGAGAAAGGATGTGATATTGGTTTCGGAGATACGGCCGTGGCCTTGAGAGAGAGATTTTCATCCATGGTACGTGTCTTCAAGTACCACATCGGAGACACTGTTATATTTCACTGGAACTTACCTAGGGCTTTTCCTCGTTTTGCGGCCATCCATTACATGCGAAGTGGTACGTGAAGACACGTACCACGGCGGAAACGAATTTATCATGTATAGAATTTGATATTGCAATAACTGTATAACGCTGAGCTAGATATGCCTTTGTAAGCTGACATAACATCTGACTTTTCCGCTTCCGTTTTTTCCAATTAAGATGGAGACGTCATATTCACGTTTTCTTTGAGATAATAACTCATCAGGTATCACTGAGTGTATAAACATAAATCAAATTTAACTCCAAGTTTGAGATAGAAGTGCCTTTGCAATTTGCTTTGTACTTTCAACCTTAATCCCAGGTTCATCCTCCAAATAAAAATATCTTGAACGCATTATTCCTCCAGAGCTAACTTTTACAAAATTCGTGTTTTCAAAATTTTTCAACAGGAAAAACCTATGACTATCATCTGTATTCCATCCTGCCTGTACAGAATCTTCTATCGCATCAATTAATCGGCTTTTTTGATTATCTGTAACCTCGCTTGTACTTTCATATATGTCTAAAACTTTTGTATCAACATCATAATCAGCCACAATCATATTTTCAACCTCTCCAATATACCTAACAGATTTATTAGAGTAAATACCTATATAGTCAAAGTTTCGATAACCTCTGCTTGCTAAATCAAAATAAAATTTATGTTTAATGTTTAAATCAAAAGACTGACCACATGCCATGGCTCTAAGAATGTGTCTTTCTTCTGGGATAAGATTCATTTCATGAGTGTATTGGTCAAACTGTTGGAAAATCTTTTGAAGTTGAATTTCGTAGGGATAAAGATTTCGTAATAAATCAAGTTGAACGACTAAGTCTTTATAAGAAATGCTTACAAATTTTACCTTTTTTGTTACTTCACTCTTCGCCAACTCCCTCTTTATAAGATTAATATCTGACTCTGGATACCTAATCGAACTTAGATGAAACAATACTTTGCTTTCCTCATTACTAAAACTATCTGTATACTTAAGAAGTTTTTGAATCCACTCTAAGCCAGACAGTTTTGTTTCAATAATAATGGTAGAGGCCATCAACTTGATATGACCATCTATAAAACCATTGCCACCATTATTGAACTGCTGACTAAAAACAGGGATTACTTGGTAATACTCATTTTCTTCGATAAGACTATTAATATACTCTTCGTAGTAACGTGGGTTGATTTCATACACCATCGAAAGCATGAGTAGTACATTGTTTGTCACAGTGTTTTCACCTTGGGAATACTTTTGGAAAAAGTTAATTGTTGCCATATTTGATTGTTTAAATTATATTATAAGGAATTGGGATTGATTCGTTTACTTTTTTTTGGGGGCAATACTTTTATCTTTTGTTGTGTCATTGATATCACTAGTAATTGGAATATAAACCCCTCTGTAAAGTCCTGAATCGAGATCAAGAGTTTTGATATGCTTCATGTCTTCAGCCCTAACTGTGACGAATTTAATTTTTCCGCTTATCCCGTTTTTTGCAATTAAATCTGCATTCGCTGTTAAAGGAATCCTTTTTGTTTGAAAATCGCCCAGTAGCGTAAGGTCTTTTACAATTGCCAATGGGAAATTAGTAGTAATGAAATGCTCAAAGGCAAGATGTGAATCAATTGGAAATAGTAATTTAAAATCTTCAGCATGTAAAGTCACTTTCCTTTTATCATTCAAGATTCTATCAATATTTCTAAAAATGTCATTTCTGTCGGAAAGATTTTCAACGATTTTGTTGTTAAAGTCTTTTAATTCGTTATAAAGCTTGTTTGTATTTAGAGCACCATTCTTTTCGGCTGAGAAGCCTAAGAACTTTTCGTAAAAATATAATGCTAGATTGTCTTTTGATGGAGAGAAGGCGTCATCATATACGTACGCTGAATAGGATTTTGCTGTAATATTTTTGTCATCTTTATGAACAAGTAACCCAATCTTATACAATGTTTTATCTGAGGATAGAAATATATCTTTAACTAGCTCTACAGCGCTTTCTTTCATCGAAAAAGCGCTTGACTTTTCTGCTTTAACGATAATTAATGACTTATATCCTGATACGACAGCATCTATTACAAGTAAAAGCCCATCGGGAGTATTTGCTTTTGTGTGAACTGCGGCCGCTTGATTGGCAAGATCATTCGCAATCTCCAAAAAATATGGTCTTCTTGATCCTATAATTGGCGCACCAATCTTCCAAAATGAATTGTCTCCCTGTTCTTTTATCTCAAGATTAAAAAACCTTTTACTTTGCGAGAAAGCTTTCATTACTCGACTTGCAAGAATTTGCATTCCATCAGGCCCAATATCACTGAAGGCTTTGCATTCATCGGCATAAGGGAGGATTTCTTTTCCTTCGACATACTTTTTAGTAAATAACTTATGTGTTGTAAACTTCTTCAACACTACATCTTGAAAATTCATGATTTATACTTTTGAGAGTGATTGGGAATTTATCTTTAACATTGATATGCCATATTCCAAAAATGAGGGATGGTCAAGAAGAGTATCATCGAGGTGTTGCATTAAAATAAAAACCATCATTGCTAGATTAATACCATAATTATCGCTTTCTGAAAAAAAATACCAGCAACAATCATGATTATCAGCTTCATTTTCTGGATACAATTTAATACTGATTGTTTCAGAATTTGATTTTTTTTCATCTATTACAATGTATATCCCTTTTTTTAGAACTACTATAATATTGGGCAAGAATTTCCACTTTTTCCTATCTTCAAAAAATCCATTAAAGGTGTCCGCCTTTGTTTGTTTATCATAATCTATGCTAAACGCAATGGAAAAGAAAGGGTTTCGAGAATCGTATTTTGAAATTTTATTTCCCGTAATTGTAACCGAACCTGTTGAAAGTATTCTATTTGGTTCAACAGCCTTTCTATATAGATTTGTTTTTGTATGCTTTATTGACCTTATTGATGATTCGAAAGTCCTTTTGCTCCAAGATTTTTTCACCTCGCAAGTTGCGAAGACAGATTCATAAGCAAAAAACTCCGTTCCATCTAGTGTTTTAAATAAGCTTTTAGAATTTATGTTTTCGGACAAAATCAAATCTTGTTGATATGAAAGTGCACCTTTTTTGTCCACAATATGCCCTTGACCAATATGAACCTTATTAGGTAACAGTTCTAACAACAGTTTCCGTAGGCTAATTTCAATTTGATTTCCTGTTGCGCTAATATTGGCTTGGCTATGCAGAATTTTTGCGACATCATCCGATTGAAGCAAAAAGTCTGCATATGTTTTATAGACGTTACTTAGTTGAAAAAAAACATTATCAATACTTGGCATTAAATTAATTTGAAGTTAATTTCCATTCGTTGTAAGTTTAGAAGCTAAGAGACCAATTTTCCTAAATCTATTATTATCCTTAACGACGCTCGATAGTACATATGCAAAAAATAACGTAATAGATAAGAAAATTAAAAAAGGAATAAACGATACATATTGGAGGTTAACTCTGAAACCAATTTGATAATTTTTATCAAGTTTGTATTTTTTGGTTTCACCATCTATCCAAAGGCTAAATCTTGTATACTCACTGTCTATTTTTATTTCGATTTCATAGCGCTTTGTTGCATTGTTAGATATCCCAAATGCCTTCAAATCCTTTTGATACTCCAGGCTATCTTGATATTTCGTATGCCATCCAGTTTTCTTAAATGATTCCATCGTATCAACAACCATTGAATCCGCAACAACTTGTCCAACAGAATCATAAAATGTGTGTTTTAAGGGTGATAATTTAAACGTCATGTATAGAGAAAAAATCGTAAGTGCTAACATCAAAGTCACGTTGCATATCCACCCTAAAAGGTTGTTGGCATTCTTTTTCTCAACGCCAACATTTTCTTTTAATATATCGGGTACATTGGCAATCCTGTGTTCCAATTTTATTATTTGAGTAGGGCATTCTCCCCAAGCCTCAAACATGATATAATCTTCGTTTCTTAGCAATTCAAAATCAATAATAATCTCTAACGGAAGTATTTTAGTTCTAATTTCTAAGTTACTGGCAGTTTTTAAGATATTAATTCCATGCCACTTAGAATTACTGCCACTTAATCTCATAATTATTCCTTTTTGTATATCAGTTTTCATGATATCTTTATTTCCAGAACAAATAAAAATACCCTTCAAAATGAACATATTGGCTGTAATAGATTTTCCTTGATAATTTATACTCAAGTCAGGTATTCTATTAACAAGATTGCTAAAAAGACTAATGTTCTGTTCTTCAAAATAAAATATTTTCGTCTTAATTTGCGCCTTCCAAGATTTAATTGCTGGTCTGCCGAAATATATAGTCAATCCAATTACTAAAAGAGTAGTTATGATTGTAAAAAGGATCATGTGTAAAATTTTTATTTTTATTCAAATGTTATCCTCGGCAACCCATCCACAATCGCCACCGTCTGCATACTTACATTCACTATACTCAACAGCAAATCCAAAATATACCTTGGGTTGCCAACTTCTGCCGCCCAGTCGTTAGGGTTGTTGGTGATGCCGCTTTCTTTGTGGGTGGTTTTTTGGTAGCGTTCCATTATCCATTCTATGGCGCTTTTGCCATTTATTACATAGTCGTAGGCTTTGGCGGGGATATTTTCAATTACAATGCGGTTGTTGTATATAATTGTATCCTTTTGATCTTTTTTGGCGAAGCGCATTTTTTCCACTTCATAGTAGGCAGCCTCCGCACCTGTTACTTTTACGCCTGCATAGGCTGGCACCGTTTCATAGTTTATATGCAGCTCGGCCAAGGCCCTGCCTGCTTTGCCGAAGCTCCAAAAATCTTTTACGGTTTCTACCAACGGCAAGCGGGGTAGCATTTTCTTTAAATCGTTGGCAAATACAAAGCGGTATTCGGGACTGTGCAAAAAGCCGTACACATAATAAAAGATGTCTTCTTTGGTTACTATTTTGCCATACATGGCTTTGGCTCGCTCCAAAATGAAATCGCTTACCTCATCACGGTGTATAAATTCTGTTCCGCTGGCATCATCATCAAATAAGCCTGGGGCAAGTTTTTTTCGTTCTTCGTAATAATAAAGTGGGAAGCATTGGCTCTTGCCGACAAGTTCAAGGTCAGGTAATGTATTTGTAATTATCGTTGAAAAGTCTTTTGTGACACCAACGCCCGAAACACAAATCACAAAATTAATTGCATTCCGATTTGGAAACAATTCTGGCATTTGACCCCGCCTATGAATCATTTTTTCTCCCAGATAAAGATACTGTTTGAAAAATG
>Ga0247739_10000664_pt1 | contig 12193 bp, 11 predicted proteins | sample UWRJL058202B2_FD_180943 | JGI IMG/M metagenome (GOLD analysis project Ga0247739, IMG submission 180943) | Plant litter microbial communities from Arlington Agricultural Research Station in Wisconsin, United States - UWRJ-L058-202B-2 | ecosystem: Environmental > Terrestrial > Plant litter >... | reverse complement strand
TCCTCAAGGGCATCAAGTCGGCGACCTCCGCGGTCGTCGCCGATGCCGGCGCTGGCGAGTTCTCCGGTGAGACCTACATCGGCACCCTCGAGAACGACGGGGTCGGCTACGCGCCGTTCCACAACTTCGAGAGCCTCGTCTCGCCCGACCTCACGGGCGAGCTCGACACGCTGCAGGCTGGCATCATCGACGGCTCCATCCCCGTCGAGTCCTACCTCGGCTAGAGCATCCCGTAACATCGCTGTACCCGTAACACCCTGTGTCGGGGAGACCAGTTCCGCTGGTCTCCCCGACCTCGTTAACTTGCTCCCAGCAGTCGATGAAGCCTGCGCGTTAGATTGGTTCACATGAAGCTTGAACTTCGCGGAATCACCAAGAGGTTCGGTTCCCTGGTCGCCAACGACCACATCGACCTGACCGTTGAACCCGGCGAGATCCACGCCCTGCTCGGCGAGAACGGTGCCGGCAAGTCGACGCTGATGAACGTGCTCTACGGCCTGTACCAGGCCGAGGAGGGCGAGATCCTGCTCGACGATGTCGTCCAGCACTTCGCCGGCCCGGGCGACGCGATGCTCGCCGGCATCGGCATGGTGCACCAGCACTTCATGCTCATCCCCGTTTTCACCGTCGCCGAGAATGTGATGCTCGGCCACGAAGACACCGGCTTCGCCGGCAAGCTCGACCTCGCCGGCGCCCGCGAGAAGGTGCGCGAGATCTCCGGGCGGTTCGGGTTCGACGTCGACCCCGACGCCCTCGTCGACGACCTCCCTGTGGGCGTGCAGCAGCGCGTCGAGATCATCAAGGCGCTCTCCCGCGACGCGAAGGTGCTCGTGTTCGACGAGCCCACCGCGGTGCTCACGCCCCAGGAGACCGACGAGCTCATGGTGATCATGCGCCAGCTCAAGCAGAGCGGCACCTCGATCGTCTTCATCACCCACAAGCTGCGCGAGGTGCGCGAAGTCGCCGACCGCATCACGGTCATCCGGCTCGGCAAGGTCGTCGGCGAGGCGAGCCCCACCGCAACGAACGCCGAGCTGGCCGCCCTCATGGTCGGTCGCGCCGTCGACCTCACCGTCGACAAGGGGCCGGCCGACCCCGGACCGGCCGCGCTCGTCGTCGAGAATCTCTCGGTGATCGACCCGCGCAACCAGATCGTCGTCAACAACGTCAGTTTCACCGTGCACGAGGGCGAGATCCTCGCGATCGCGGGAGTGCAGGGCAACGGTCAGACCGAGCTCACCGAGGCGATCCTCGGCCTGCAGCCTCGGGTGACGGGCAGCATCAACCTGAACGGGCTGTCGCTGCGCGGGCGTTCGGTTCGCAAGACGCTCGACGCCGGCGTCGGCTTCGTGCCGGAGGACCGCAAGGAAGATGGCCTCGTCGGCGAGTTCACCATCGCCGAGAACCTCATGCTCGACCGCGCGGAGGGTGACCCGTTCGTCAAGTTCGGCAGCCTCCAGCTCGGCTACCTCGCTGACTTCGCCGAGGAGAAGGTGAAGGAGTTCGACATCAGGGCGCAGGGCATCGGCACCCACGTCGGTCGCCTTTCCGGCGGCAACCAGCAGAAGGTGGTGCTGGCGCGCGAGCTCAGCCGCGAGCTGAAGCTCTTCGTCGCAGCGCAGCCGACCCGCGGGCTCGACGTCGGCTCCATCGAATTCGTGCACACCCGCATCGTCGCCACCCGTGACGCCGGAGTGCCCGTGATCGTCGTCTCCACCGAGCTCGACGAGGTGGTGGCGCTCGCCGACCGCATCGCGGTCATGTATCGCGGGGCGATCATCGGCATCGTGCCCGGCGACACCCCGCGAGAGGTGCTCGGCCTCATGATGGCCGGCGAAGTTCCGGCCGGGGTCGCGGTCAACACAGGGGAGAACGCAGCATGAGCGACGCGCAGGTACCCCAGCAGGGGCAGCTTCCCGAGACCCGCGAGCCCGGGCAGCCCGAGACCAAGCCCGCGCCCGAGGGGTCGCGATCGCAGCAGGTGATCCGCGACATCATGGGCGGCAACGCGATGATCTCGGTGCTCGCCGTCATCCTCGCCCTCATCGTCGGCGCGATCCTCATCGCCTTCACCGATAAGGACGTGCAGGCAGCGAGCGGCTACTTCTTCTCCCGGCCCGGCGACACGTTCAAGGCCATCTGGGATGCGGCATCCGGTGCCTACTCCGCCCTGTTCCAGGGCTCGATCTACAACTTCCGCCGCCCCGGTTTCGCGGCCGGCATCAAGCCGCTCACCGAGACCCTCACGTTCGCGACCCCGCTCATCGCGGCGGGCCTCGGCGTGGCGGTGGCGTTCCGCGTCGGGCTGTTCAACATCGGCGGCCGTGGGCAGATGCTCGTCGCCGCCGGAGCATCCGGCTACGTGAGTTTCGCGTGGCCGCTGCCCTGGGGCATCCACCTCATCGTCGCGGTGGTGGTCGGGATGCTCGCTGGCGCGATCTGGGGTGGCATCGTCGGAGTGCTGAAGGCGTACACCGGCGCCCACGAGGTGATCGTCACGATCATGCTCAACTACATCGCGTTCTACCTGATCTCGTTCCTGCTCCGTACTCCCGGTGCGCTGCAGGCGCCGGGGTCCACCAACCCGAAGTCACCGGCCGCGCTGCCGACCGCGGTATTCCCCGACCTGTTCGGGCCGCAGTACAACCTGCACTGGGGATTCGTGGTGGCCATCGCCGCCACCGTCTACGTCTGGTACCTGATCAACCGGTCGAGCCTCGGCTTCCAGTTCCGCGCAGTGGGGGAGAACCCCCACGCGGCCCGGGTCGCCGGCATCAACGTCAAGAAGATCTACATCTTCGCCATGCTCATCTCGGGGGCGCTCGTCGGTCTCGCGGGCGTAGCGCAGGTGCTCGGCACCGTTACCAGCGGCTTCTCGAGCGGCATCGACGCGAGCATCGGTTTCGACGCGATCACGGTTGCGCTGCTCGGTCGCTCCAAGCCGCTCGGGGTCTTCATCGCCGGGGTGCTGTTCGGTGCACTCAAGGCCGGCGGCTACTCGATGCAGGCGGCGCAGGGCGTGCCGATCGACATCGTGCTCGTTGTGCAGTCTCTGATCGTGCTGTTCATCGCGGCACCGCCGCTGGTGCGGGCGATCTTCCGGCTCCCCATTCCCGGAACAAAAGCACGGCCATCCCGGCTCAACGGCCCGAAAGCAGTGGTGACCAAGTGAGCCTCCAGACGACAGCCGGATCGACCGGCGGGGTTCCCTCGGCCGCCCCCATCGTGCTCGAGCGCGCGGCGGTTCGCAGTTGGAAGCCGCCGATCGGGCTCGGCATCTTCGCGGTTCTCGCGCTGCTGCTATTCACCATCGGACACCGCGAGGGCAGCGCCACGTTCCGGCTGTCGACCGACAGCGACGTCATCCAGTTGCCGCCGATCATCGCCAACGTGCAGCTGGTCACGATCGTCGCCATCGTGCTGCTCTTCCTCATTGCGGCGCTCTCTGCAGTGCGCTCGTACCGCGCCGAGAAGACGCCGGCCTGGCTGATCGGCATCTACGCGTTCGTGCTGCTCGCGGCGTTCCTCACGTGGGCCGCCGCAGGAGCCTTCATCCCGATCCCGGGCCTGCTGGTGGGAGCCGTCGGCCTCAGCGTGCCGCTCGTGTTCGGTGCACTCGGCGGCGTGATCTCCGAGCGGGTGGGCGTGGTCAACGTGGCGATCGAGGGCCAGCTCCTCGCCGGCGCCTTCGTGTCGGCGGTCGTGGCATCCATCACCCAGAATCCGTTCCTCGGGCTGCTCGGCGCCATCGTCGCCGGTGTCCTGGTGTCGTTCGTGCTCGCCACCTTCTCGATCAAATACATCGTCGACCAGGTCATCGTCGGCGTCGTGCTCAACGTTCTCGTGGTTGGGCTAACGAGCTTCCTGTTCTCGAAGGTGCTCGCCCCGAACGCCGAGCTGCTGAACAGCCCGCCGCGCTTCCCGCGCCTGCCGATCCCGATCCTGGGTGAGATCCCGATCATCGGCCCGGTGCTGTTCCGCCAGACGATCATCGTGTACCTCGTCTACATCGCGGTCGCCGTCGTCTGGTTCGCGCTGTTCAAGACCAAGTGGGGGCTGCGGCTGCGGGCTGTCGGCGAGCACCCGCAGGCCGCCGACACCGTCGGCATCAACGTGAACCGCACCCGGTTCTGGAACGTGTCGCTCGCCGGCGCGATCGCCGGGTTGGGTGGCGCGTACTTCACGCTCAGCTCGGTCGGCGCATTCAACAAGGAGATGACCGCGGGCGCCGGGTTCATCGCCCTGGCCGCGGTGATCTTCGGGCGCTGGGATCCGATCAGGGCAACGTTCGCCGCACTGCTGTTCGGGTTCGCGTCGAACCTGCAGAACGTGCTCTCGATCATCGGCTCCCCGGTGCCGAGCGAGTTCATGCTCATGCTGCCCTACATCGTGACGATCTTCGCGGTTGCGGGTCTCGTCGGACAGGTGCGCGGCCCCGCCGCGTCCGGAAAGCCGTACATCAAGTCATGACTCCCACCTCTTCCGGCGACATCGATTGGGACGCGCTTCGCGACGTCGCCAAAGATGCGCTCAGCCACGCCTATGTCCCTTACTCGAACTTTCCCGTCGGGGTCGCCGCGATCGTCGACGATGGCCGCGTCATCTCCGGCGCGAACGTGGAGAACGCCTCGTACGGCCTGACCCTCTGCGCCGAATGCACGCTGGTCTCGACCCTGCACATGACCGGGGGCGGCAAGCTCGTCGCCTTCACCTGCGTCGACGGCCACGGCAATGCCCTGATGCCGTGCGGTCGTTGCCGCCAGCTGCTCTTCGAGCACTCGGCCGAGGGGATGCTGCTGGAGACGGTCTCCGGAATCCGCACCATCGACGAGGTCATCCCCGATGCTTTCGGCCCCCGCACCCTGGAGGCCTACCGTGCCGAGTAAGTCTTCCGCGGGCCGGGGCATCTGATGGTCGAGTCATTCGACGTCGTCGACCTCATCCGCACCAAGCGCGACAAGGGCGCCCTCAGCACCGCCCAGATCGACTGGCTCATCGACGCATACACCCGCGGCTACGTCGCCGACGAGCAGATGTCGGCGATGGCCATGGCGATCTTCCTCAACGGCATGGAGCGCCAGGAGATCCGCGACCTCACGCTCGCGATGATCGCCAGCGGCGAGTCCCTGTCGTTCGACGGCCTCGGCAAACCGACGACCGACAAGCACTCGACCGGTGGCGTCGGTGACAAGATCACGCTGCCGCTGGCACCGCTCGTGGCATCCTTCGGCGTTGCGGTTCCCCAGCTCTCCGGGCGGGGGCTGGGTCACACCGGCGGCACGCTCGACAAGCTGGAGAGCATCCCCGGCTGGCGGGCCCGTCTCAGCAACGAGGAGTTCCTGGTCCAGCTTCGGGATGTCGGTGCCGTGATCTGCGCCGCGGGAGCGGGGCTCGCCCCGGCCGACGGCAAGCTCTACGCGCTGCGCGACATCACGGGTACGGTCGAGGCAATCCCGCTGATCGCATCGTCGATCATGAGCAAGAAGATCGCCGAGGGTACCGCCGCCCTCGTACTCGACGTCAAGTTCGGCTCGGGTGCCTTCATGCAGGATCCAGCCCGCAGCCGCGAGCTCGCGGAGACCATGGTGCGCATCGGCAACGACGCCGGGGTCAAGACCGTGGCACTGCTCACAAATATGAATGTGCCACTCGGCCTCGCCATCGGAAACGCCAACGAAGTGCGCGAATCGGTCGAAGTGCTTGCCGGGGGCGGACCGGCGGATGTCGTCGAGCTGACCATCGCGTTGGCGCGCGAGATGCTGGCCCTCGCCGGCCAGCCGGACGCGGATGTCGAGGCGGCTCTCGCCAATGGCCAGGCCATGGACACCTGGCGCGCGATGATCAGCGCGCAGGGCGGGGACCCGGACGCGGCGCTGCCGGTGCCGAACGAATCGCACATCGTCAGGGCGCCACGCGACGGTGTTCTCGTCGCCCAGGAGGCGCTGCCCTTCGGAGTCGCCGCCTGGCGCCTCGGTGCCGGGCGCGCGCGCAAGGAAGACCCGGTGGACCACGCCGCGGGCATCGACCTGCACGCGAAGCCCGGCGACACCGTGACGGCGGGAGCGCCGCTGTTCACCATGCACACCAGCGACGCGGCGCGGTTCGAGCGCGCGCTCGAGGCCGTCGAGGGCGCGTACCGCATCGGAGACGCGGGTGACCCGGTCGAGACAGGCGGCCCCCTGATCGCCGGGCGGGTCGACTAGCCCGAGGTCACCCTCCCGGCCCTGCCTCGCCCCCTCAGGATTTGCGCGATCGTTTCTGGTTCGCGCGCAACGAAGCTTTCACAGCGCCGCACAGAAACTGCCGCGCCGCGCAGAAACTGCAGCGTCCCCGGATCCAGTCGAGCGCCCGAATAACAAGTGGAGCGGGCGGCGCGAGCGTGGCCAAGGGTGCCAGCGGCTCACGATGTGAAGGACCGTCCTTCAAATCGTGAGGACCCACGACTAAACCCCGCCGTCGGCGCGTCGGACGCCGAACTCGGGAGCCAACGCATCCGCCGGAAGGCCTGCCGGGTGCCGGCTGCCCGGCAGGACGGCGACGGCCGGTCGGCGGAAGGGGGCCGCTCAGGGTACCGGGTCGCCGATCCGCTCCAGCGCGTCGACGACGAGCGCCCAGAACTTCGGGTGATCGAGGTTGCGGGCGACCTGGGTGGTGCAGTCGTCGGGCGCCGGGGCGCGGAAGTCGGCGACGGTCATCCCGAGTGTCAGCGTTCCGGAGAGCTCGATGTCGAGCGGCACGCGCACGACCTCCATGACGGTCGGGTCGATGACGAAGGCAACCGCGCACGGATCGTGGACCGGGGGATGCTCGAAGCCCTGCTGGTCGCGGTAGGTGTGGCCGAAGAACTCCAGGAGCTCGCCCACGAACCGGGCCGGGGCGGTGTCGACCGCCGCGATCGCGGCCGCGGCCGACGGGGTTGCCAGCGCCTCGTGCGTCAGGTCGAGCCCGACCATCGTGAGCGGCCACGACTCGTTGAAGACGATGTGCGCGGCCTCCGGATCGATGACGATGTTGAACTCGCTGGTGGCGCTCCAGTTGCCGACGTTCACGCCGCCGCCCATCAGCACCACCTGCTTCACGCGCGACGCGATCCGCGGTTCCTTGCGCACGGCCATCGCGATGTTCGTCAGCGCTCCGGTCGGCACGAGGGTGATCTCGCCGGGCGCGCTCCCCATAATCGTGTCGATGATGAAGTCGACGGCGTGCCGGGGGTCGAGCTCGATCGACGCCTCCGGCAGCACGGGGCCGTCGAGCCCGGACTCGCCGTGGATAGACTCGGCGACCTCGACGTTGCGCACGAGCGGACGGTGCGCGCCGCGCGCGAACGGAACACCGGTGATGCCCGCGACCCGCGCAACCGCGAGCGCGTTGCGGGTGACCTTCTCGATCGTCTGGTTGCCCATCACCGTGGTGACGCCGACGAGGTCGATCTCGGGGTTGCCCCACGCGAGCAGCATCGCGATCGCGTCGTCGTGGCCGGGGTCGCAGTCGAGGATGATCTTCGTGGGCACACGGGCATCCTATCTTCTCTTTCGTATATGAAAGTGACCTTCACATGTGTAGAGTTCCGGCATGACGGAAACCCTCAGCTCGCGCGGCGCCGCTCGCGTCGCCTGGATCAGATCCCGGATGCCCCTGCTCGCTGCCACTCGGGAGGAGTTCGCCCGCTCGCGCCCGTTCGCCGGGCACCGCATCGGAATGTCACTGCACCTGGAGCCGAAGACCGCGGTGCTGCTCGAGACCCTCGCTGCCGGCGGAGCCGAGATCGTTGCCACTGGCAACCACGGCTCAACCCAGGATGACGTGGTGGCGTTCCTCCGCGACCAGGGAATGACGCTGTTCGGCACCCGGGACGACACGCTCGACCGTCACCACGACAACGTGGCCGCCGTTGTGGCGGCGGCTCCGGACATCCTGCTCGACAACGGCGCCGATCTCGCCGCCCTCGTCGTCGCGCAGAACGCGACCGCGGGCATCATCGGCGGCACCGAGGAGACGACATCAGGCGGCAACCGGCTGCGCTCGGAACTGGCTGGCGCCGTGCCGTTCCCGATGATCGTGATCAACGACAGCCTGCTCAAGGCGATCGGCGAGAACAAGCACGCGGTCGGGCAGTCGGTCGTCGAGAGCTTCATGCGCATCACCAATCTCATGGTTCCGGGCCGACGTTTCGTGGTGGCGGGCTACGGCTGGTGCGGCCGCGGGGTCGCGCACTACCTCCGTGCGCTCGGCGCCAAGGTCGCGGTGGTGGAGATCGACGAGCTCAAGGCGTTCGAGGCGGCGATGGACGGCTTCCGGGTGGCACCGCTTGACGCACTCGCGGAATGGGGCGAGGTCTTCATCACAGCAACCGGGCAGCCGGGCATCCTGACCGCCCCGTTCTTCGAGGCGGTTGCCGACGGTGCGGTTCTCGCCAACTGCGGCCACTTCCCCTGGGAGATCGACGTCGAGGCGCTGCACTCGGCGGCCGTCTCCAGCGTGCAACTGGATGACGCAATCGAGCGCATCGAGCTGCCGGACGGACGCCACGTCGTGCTGCTCGCGGAGGGGCGGATGATGAATCTCGCGGGCCGCGAACCCAAGGGCAACTCCCTCGAATCGATGGACCTGGGGTTCCTGCTGCAGTCACTGTCACTCGAGCGGGTCGCCACCACCACCGGGCTGCCGAGCGGCGCCCAGCCGGTGCCGGATGACATCGACCGGGTCATCGCGCGCCGCATGCTGGCGGCGATGGGCGCCGACCGGTGACCGGCCGGCAGCGCTGATGGCCGACCCCGAGTACGCGGCACCGGCCCTCGAGAAGGGCCTCGACATTCTCGAACTGCTCGCGGCCGCGAACGGCGGGCTCAGCCAGAGCGACATCGCCGAGCGCACCGGCAAGACGGTCGGCCAGATCTTCCGCGTGCTCGCCACCCTCGACCGACGCGGGTACATCGCCCGGGATCGCCAATCGGGCCTATACGTTCTCTCGACCAAGATGTTCGACCTCGCGCACCTGCACCCGCCGCTCAGGGGGCTCATCTCGGTCGCTGTGCCGATCATGCGTGAACTCGCCGACCGGGTGCGGCAATCGTGCAACCTGAGCGTGCTCGATGAGGGCGGGGTGCGCGTGATCGCCCAGGTCGAGTCCCCGGCCGATTTCGGGTACCGGGTGCGGGTGGGCGCGGTGTTCCCGCTCAAGACCACGGCCACCGGCGCGGTCCTGACCGCCGGCGACGCCGACCCCCTCGTGCGCCCTGACGCGCGACAGCCCGGGATCATCGATGTGGTGGTTCCGGTGCAGGTTGCCGGCCGCACGGTTGCGGCCCTGACCGTTCCCTATGTGGCCACGACCTTCAGCGAGGTCGACGCCGACGCCGTGCTCGACGCCGCAGCAGACGCGGCACGCAGCATCTCCGCCGGGCTGGCCAGCGGGTAGATTGGAACCCATGAACTCCCCTGCCGTCGAGTACCTCATGCCGGGGGGCGGGGCGAGCATCACCGCCCTGCCGAAGGTGTCGCTTCACGATCATCTCGATGGGGGGTTGCGGCCGCAGACGATCATCGATCTCGCGGCAGACATCGGTCTCGACGTACCCGCCGCGGACGCCGCGGCTCTCGGGCAGTGGTTCAGCGAGCAGTCGGATTCCGGCTCTCTCGTGGAGTACCTGAAGACCTTCGACCTCACCACCGCCGTCATGCAGACGCCCGAGGGGCTCACCCGCGTTGCCCGCGAATTCGTGCAGGACCTCGGCGCCGATGGTGTCGTGTACGGCGAGATCCGCTGGGCGCCCGAGCAGCACCTGACTCGCGGACTCAGCCTCGACGAGGTCGTCGACGCCGTGCAGGAGGGCCTGGAGGCCGGTGTTCAGGATGTTGCGGCCGCGGGTGGCAGCATCCGGGTGGGGCAGCTGGTCAGCGCCATGCGGCACGCCGACCGCGGCATCGAGATCGCCGAGCTCGCTGTGCGTCACCGCAACAACGGCGTCGTCGGGTTCGACATTGCCGGAGCCGAAGCCGGCTTCCCAGCCGGAAACCTACGCGAGGCCTTCGACTACCTGGCACACCAGTTCCTCCCCACCACCGTGCACGCCGGCGAGGCCGACGGCATCGACTCGATCCGCGGCGCCCTGTTCGACGGTCGTGCGCTGCGCCTGGGCCACGGGGTGCGGATCGTCGAGGACATCACGACCGCCCGCGAAGACGAGGAGGGCACCTACGTGACCCTCGGGCCCGTCGCCCAGTGGGTGAAGGATCGCGAGATCGCCCTCGAGCTCTCGCCGAGCTCGAACCTGCAGACCGGCGCCATCGAGCAGTGGGGTGACGAGATGGTCGATCATCCATTCGACCTGCTCTACCAGCTCGGTTTCCGCGTTACGGTCAACACCGACAATCGCCTGATGAGCGCGACCTCGCTGAGCCGCGAGCTGTCGCTGCTCGCCGAGACCTTCGGCTACGACCTGGCCGACCTCGAGGTGTTCCAGCTGAACGCTGCCGCCTCCAGCTTCCTCCCGCTCGAGGAGCGCGAAGAGCTGGCCGACATGATCACCGCCGGATTCGAAGCGGCCTGAGGATGTCGCTGCCCCCGCTCCCCAAGAGCGCCATCGTGATCGGGGCGACGGCGGCCGACTGGCGCGCCGCCGTCACGCTCGCGGGTGACGCCCTGGCGAGCTCGGGGATGGCGCGACCCGGATACTCGGGGGAGATGATCCGGATGATCGAGGAGCACGGCCCTTACGTCGTCATCGCTCCGGGCCTCGCGCTCGCGCACGCGCGCCCTGGCCCCGATGTGATCGCTGACGGCCTCTCCGTCGTCACGCTGGCGGAGCCGGTGTCGTTCGGCCACCCCTACAACGACCCCGTGCGTGTGGTGCTCGCGCTCGCGATGGCCACCCCCGGGGAGCACCTCGCCGCGGTTGCCGCGGTTGCCAACGTGTTCAACGACTCCGACGCGATCACCGAGCTGGCCGGCGCCACCTCGGCCGAAGAGGTGCAACGCATCATGAATCCCCAGAACTCATGAAGATCGTGACGATCTGCGGCGCCGGCATCGGGAGTTCGGGCATCCTGAAGGTCAATGCCGAGCGGGTGCTGCGCAAGCTCGGGCTCGACGCGACAGTCGTTGCCGCCGACATCGGGTCGGTGCGCGAGGTGGCGGCCGACGCCCAGGTGATCCTGACCTCCGCCGAGTTCGTCGAGGCGATCGGCAAGACATTCGCCGATGTGATCATCATCCAGAACTTCTTCGACACCACCGAGCTCACCGAGAAGCTCGAGGCCGCGCTGGGCTGACGGTCGCTGAGGCTCTCGAAGCGCCCGGTGATCGAGCGGAGTCGAGATCCGGATGCGCCCGGTCCCTGAGGCTCTCGAAGGGACGCTTCGAGGGCCTCAGCGACCGCGGCCTCAGGGAGCCAGCAGCGCGCGCATCCCCGCCTCGAGCTCGGCCACGGTGGCCTCGGCCGCCGCTCGCCGCTCGGCGGCGGTACCGGCCTCGCTCGACGCATCGATGTACACCTTCAGCTTCGGCTCGGTGCCGCTCGGTCGCACGATCACCCGCGAGCCGTCGTCGAAGTGCAGCCTCAGGATGTCGCCCGGCGGGAATCCCTCGAAGCCGTCGGCGAAGTCATCGATGCTCGCGACCGCGATCGACCCTACCGTCGAGGGCAGCGCGCCGCGCAACCGGCCCATGGTGGCCCCGATCTCCGAGAGGTCGTCGAATCGCAGCGACACCTGGGCCGAGGCGAAGGCACCGAACCGGTCGGCGAACTCGTCGAAGCGGTCATCCAGAGTCCGGCCCGCGGCCTTCAGTTCGCTGGCGAGGGCGAGGAAGTCGACGGCGGCCGAGATGCCGTCCTTGTCCCGAAGCACGCCCGGGTCGACGAGGTAGCCGAGCGCCTCCTCGAAGCCGTACGCCAGGTGTGGCACGCGCGAGATCCACTTGAAACCGGTGAGGGTGTCGACGTACTGCAGCCGGTACTGGTCGGCGACCGCGCGGAGGGCGGGGGAGGAGACGATGGATGCCGCGAGCACACCATCCGCGTTCGCGCCCTCGACGGTGCGCTCGGCGGCGCGCCACCCGAGCAGGTATCCGACCTCGTTGCCGCTGAGTCGGCGCCAGGTGCCGTCACGGCCGGGGATCGCGACGGCGAGGCGATCGGCGTCCGGGTCGTTGACGATCGCGAGGTCGGCCCCGACCTCGGCGGCGCGCGCGAGG